>Ga0209201_1003326_pt1 | contig 14244 bp, 10 predicted proteins | sample AD_UKC055_MetaG_FD_184411 | JGI IMG/M metagenome (GOLD analysis project Ga0209201, IMG submission 184411) | Active sludge microbial communities of municipal wastewater-treating anaerobic digesters from USA - AD_UKC055_MetaG (SPAdes) (version 2) | ecosystem: Engineered > Bioreactor > Anaerobic >...
AACTTATTTTAAAACGAAGGTTCAGCAGGACCAGCAAAGAACAAATGCGCTCAAAGCTCTTGAGCAAATATTGGGAAAACCTCCGTACTATTTTAACAATGACTCAATTTCACGCTTTGTCGATTCAAGAGGTATTCCCCTTCTTGGACAATATACCGAGCAGGATCTTCATGACTGGCTTCACGATGCAACAACCTCGCTCGACAAAAATAATCTTCCTCCCCTTTTAGTGTTCAAGCTTGAATCTGAACAGCGTTTTTTTATATACAAAAACAAGGTCATACCCCTCATTGTGCGCCTTGCCAGCGATGCACGCGATACAATAAGCGGAATTATTGTTAAAGAATGGTTTTCACTTCTCAAAGAATATGAGACTATTCCTGCAGTTAAAGAACAAAAGGCTTTTGAGCAGAGACTGGAAGAAGCGGTGCGTGTTCACTCTCCGGTTCTTTATGCATTGTTAACTTCAAATTTTCTGCCCTTAGTACATTATGAAACCCGCTCATCTCAGGAGCCGGTAAGCGAAAAAATTAATCTTTTTGTGAACGGTAAACTCATTCCCTACAGCGAACTTCTTATGTTCAACAGACAGGAACTGCTCACCGATGCAAAAATTCTACTCCCGTTCTGGTACACAGTACCCATTCTGTCATGGATTGCGGCTCTTTTATTTAGAAAACCGAAAAAAAAGAATCAGCAGAAAAGCACCATAGCGGAAAAATCGGCTCCCGATAAAGAAGACAATAATGATAAGCATCAAACTTCCAAGAAAAAAGAGCTCAAAAATGCTGCCGAAGAAATTGAAAAGAAACTTGTCCCCGAAGGTTCGAGTTTGGAAGAAGAACTTAAAACTAATCTTCATGGCTGGAATAAAATGCTTAATAAACAGTCAAGAGAACATCTGACAGAAGATGTAAATTCCCTCATACGCGATTATATGCGGAAGGTTTTAAGAACCATACGTTCTTCAAACTTCACAGCAGAACGCATACAGGAGCTCTCTCAAACCTTGATTAATACGCCCTCTCTGCAAAAAATACGGGACAGAAAAGAACTCGACACCTATGTGCAGCTCTTTATGATACAGCTTGTAAAAAATATTAAATAATTTTCTCCAAAATTTGTTAAAAACCCCTTGCTATTGTCTATAACATAGATGCGGCCGCATAAATTTTTATAGTGTAGGAGTTTTAGACACATGAATTCAATTAATTCACTCGTTATTGAAGGAAACATTGTAAGAGATCCTTTAGCAAAAGAAACTGCAAGAGGCACCGCACTTTGCACCTTTTCTATTGCTGCAAACCGTTCATTTAAGAATTCAGAAGGCGGCTTTGATAAAGAAGTATCGTATTTTGATGTTGAAACCTGGGGAAATTTAGCTCAAACCTGTTCTGCGAACGGAGGAAAAGGACGCGGGGTGAGAGTTATAGGCAGACTTAAGCAGAACAGATGGACAGGAAGTGATGGGAAGAGCTATTCAAAAATATCTATTGTTGCAGAACATGTCGAGTTCAAACCGGTATTTAACAAAAATCAGGACAATGATGATGAAGAAACTATTCGTGATATTCTGCATCATGTTGTTGAAGAAAAGGAAGCCATGCCGGCATTCTAAAAGAAAAGCCATAGAAAAGAAATTTTCTATGGCTTTTTTATAAGGCAGATGTTTACACCGGACTAACGGCCTTTCCGGTCATTTTTAGGCCGGGGCTTTCTGCCGTCAAACGAGCGTGAACGTGAAGTACTGTCTTTAGTATACCCGGTTTTATACGGCTGAGGCTGCCTTTTTCCGCGCACGGCTGCTGCACTCCGCTCCTCTTTTGCACGTTCAGCGGCATTTTTAAAATTTTCGATTTTTTCCGGAGAATAAAAACCGTCCTTCCAATTAAACCTGCTTATGTCTTCCAAAGGTTCACCCTTGTATAAGGCTTTTAGAATCTGCTTAAACATTACCTTTGTTATTTGTGTTTTTGAAAGATCTATGAGAAAATGGGTAAATCCTGCGGATTGTAAAAACTTCCACTTGTCGAGTATAGAAAACGGCTTTTCCGGGAGAACAAAGGAACCGTCCTCTGTTGAAAGAGCTTTAAAAACTCCTCCTTCTTTATCCTGGAAAAAAGTAAAATCGTATGAGGAGGGTAATTGAAACCTCATTCTAAAAAGAGCAGGATATGCAAAGAGAGGAACCAGGACCCGTTTTCTATGGTGTGCATCAAAAGTTGACTCAAGATTCAGTCTGGAATTTTCATAGGGAGAAATAAAGGCGCCAAGCTTTTGATTTTCTAAAAATGAAACTGCCCAGCGGTTGAAGGTATACAGGTAAGGTCCGGCTATAAGAAAGGAGTTGCTGTCTCTAAAAAGGGCAAGATGAGCCGGATTATTTACAATCCAATTTCTGTATCCTTCAGATAAAAGATACGATACTGTTTGAGCAAGATTATCCTCGATAGCCTGAGGGCAAAAAGGATCAAGAGATATATACATCTGTTTTTTTGAAACCGGCAGTGTTTCTTTTTTTTCTATTAAGGCCTGTTGTGTTTCGCTGTTAAATTCAAGAATATACCGGACGGGGTTTTCATTAATAACACCAAAAAGATCTTTAACGGTAGAAACCTGTACATATATGCCTTCTGGAAAATATTTTAAGTCCTCTTTTGAAGTTGCGGTTAAATCCATAACAGGAAGCTGCTGTGCGCCCGGCTGAGACCTGAACCGTGATAAATCATGAGGAAGGACATGAGGATACCGCTTTGACATGGACTTTGTCTGAATAAGATATACGTTATCTCCTGTTGAAAAACCCGGAGGAATATCTATCCATCGTTCATTGTCAATAGTTTTAACCTGTTTAACTTTATAGCTTTCACGGTTTGAGTCGTCTTTTCTATGCAGACGTATTGAATCCCCTGCATCCGGATCATAGGAACCGCCCCGTAATACCGCAAAGGTTGTTTTTTCTTTAACATATTCAGGGTTTGAAGTCTCAGTCTCTAATAGTTCCTGATCTGTATCCTCAAGAGCGGATTCATCACCATCAGCAATAGAACGCACCTCAAGAGTTTTCATCCGTTCAATTTTTCCTAAATATATACCGGTTCCACCGGCTTGTTTTGGATCGAGCAGGGTATCTGCATCGGGAGAATTGTACCAGTACATTGTCTTTGTCCGGGCAAAATCGGTTGAAAGCATGCGTTTTGCAGCTGCAATTGCACCCTTTTTATCTGCTTCCCAATTATCTAAAACATATCGGTATGCAGCGGTTACACTGCCTACATATTCTGCGCTTTTCATTCGTCCTTCAATTTTGAACGAATCGACTCCTGCTTTTACTAAATCCGGAATTTTTTCTATAAGCTGAAGATCATGCGGAGAAAAATAGTATCCTTGAGCAAGGCCTCCGGGGACTTCTGCTGAATAAAAACGGCGGCATGCCTGTGTACACATACCGCGGTTGGCCGATTTTCCGCCGAGGTAGCTTGAAAAAAGGCAAAGTCCCGATTCACTGACACAAAGAGCGCCGTGAACAAAGACCTCCAGCTCGGAATTTGTTCTTTGCCGGATTGCGGTCACTTCTTCCAGCCCTAATTCTCTTGCAAGTACAACCCTTTTTAAACCGGCTTTTCCAAGAAGGTTTACCGCATTAGCGCTTGCTGCATTAAGCTGTGTAGAGGCGTGCATTCGTAAATTCGGGAAAAATTCCTGAACCATACGAATAACACCCATATCCTGTACAATAATTCCATCCGGTCCTATTTTATTTAAATATGTCAAAAAGCGGTATAAGCGTTCAAGTTCCCATTCCTCAACAACGGTATTAACCGTTACGAAAATCTTCTTTTTTTGTCTGTGTACCGACTCAACTGCCGCTTCAAACTGATTCCACGCGAAATTTGAGGAACGTAAGCGGGCATTAAAACTTTTAAGTCCCATATACACTGCATCGGCGCCCTCACCGATCGCTGCATCGAGCGCTTCGACATTACCTGCCGGGGCCAATAATTCTGCCATAGCTGTCACTATAGCAGAATTTCATCTTTTAAGATAGTACAGTCTTCCTCCGCCCGTAATCAGTGAAAAGCTTCATTTAACATAGGCCTTTGTTGAATTTTCTTTTCCCGGACTCGCACCCCCGGAGGCTGTTGTTATCCAGCTGCCGTCTTTTTGCCTGCTCAGAGTCCTTGTTGTGGTAACATTGTCGGAACACAACGCATCTTTTGGCTCCCAGCCGCTGCTCCAAGCGCCGCTTTCATAGGCTCTCCTTGCAGCCTTTTCCATCTCCTCAGTTTTCCAGCTTTCTTTTCCGCTCTCACTAATAAGTAGAGCATCCAGAATTTTCCCTGTACAGGAGCTTTTAACAAGAATTACATCGTTAAGTCCTATTCTTGCCCTGGTCTCCGGGATCCAGAAGTCGCGGGCGCCGGGATTGGATTCTGTCCCGAGCGATTCATCGAGAGAGCCGTACTCGTCCCTGCAATCTTCTTCGAGAGTTCTGTAATGAAGAACGAGCATCTCATCTTTTTTAACCTCAACGGAAGGAAAAATATACCATGACTTTTCACCGTCATAGGCATTATAAACAACAAGTCCCCCGATATTTCCGTCCTCAAGAACCTTCATCTCTACAAATTCAACCTTTGGTTTCGTATATTCTGTTCTTACCTCATTCAGCATGACAGGAGGTATTCTGTTATTGAACCCGGAAAAGGAAACAGAAAAATTCAGAGTATTACCGGCCTCATCCTCTGCGCAGGCAAATAAGGTGTATGGGAGCCCGGGTTCCGTTTCTGAGGTAAAAACAACTGGAATAGAAAACACCGAGTCTGATTCCTGTATACACATAAGAGGATCAATAGTACAAACAGAAGAAATCTTTGTTGTATCATTTTGAAGTTCGGCTTCGATCTTCATTATTTTCTCGGTAAAATAAAGTTTCATCAACTCTGAAGAGGAAAACTGCGCTTCAATATACAGAGGAGGAGAATAATCTCCGTCTAAAATGGTAATACCGCTTGGACTTAAGGTACAGGCGGGAAAAAAAAGAACGAGCATTACAATTATAACAAGGCCGGCGGCGGCGAGATAAGGCATCAGTTTTTTCATAAAACCTCCTGACTAGTTATAGTCACAGAGGTGCAGTTTTTAACGCACTGTATTAGATTTTTTTGTAAAATTATGATAGTATCCGCTATGGCTTTCACAATTAAAATTTTAACCTTGTATAAGGATTTTTACTACTCAAAGGACAGCACTAATACCGAAGAGTCTCTAACGCTGTATAAAAATACCGTAAAAAACGGCGAAATGAATCCCAACATAGATGATTTTCTTACAGAAGAGTTTTTCTGCGGTACTATATGCAGCGGTAAATCAGAGTTTGCGATTAATCAGGGAAGGTATCTTTTTATACAGGGTATTTTTTCTTCTCCGGAAACAGTAAAAGATGCAGCACAGGAACTGTACCTTGAATCTTTGTGGCAGGAACTTACATTTGCCGATGACAAAGTGTATATGAGAAAGCTGGACGAGGATGGAAAAACAGTATTCCAGCTTTTTAGAAAAATTCAATAAAAAAAAAGAGCACCTCAAAATAAGGTGCTCCAGTCTTTTACTGCAGGGGGGCAGCTTCTATCATATAGCGTATGGAAGTTCCGTTTGCATCTGCAACCTTCTTTTCCACAAGAATAACAATATTTTTCCCCTTCTCATCGGTCCATACCTTTTCTATAGTGTAATCAATAATACCTTTTCGTTTATAATCGGGGGTGCCGATCACCTGCCGGCTCAAAACCTTATTTTGAGCATCTTTTTTCTCAAGAACTATGTAAAAAGATGATTTGGTATTCATTCCGCTTCCCTCTTTAAACATAATCCGCTGCAGAGAGTAAGAAACATCATCAGCTGATGTAACTTTCTCATAATCTTTAAAACTTATAATCTCATCGCTTTTTTTTGATTCATTTCCGCGAATATACATAACCTTATCTATTGAGACGTCATTAGCGGTATAATTACTTAAAACAGCCTTGTTTTTCTCGTAGAGCGCTTCAAATACTGCGGTACCGGATTTTCCGCTTGTCGCACTTGAAGGATTAGTCGAGAAAACCGCAGATTTTACATAGGTATTCGTAAGTATATCAACTGTAAAAATTTCTGCCCATGCCTGAAAGCTTTTATCTGCAACCCCGTACTGTGCAAAAACAAATTTTGTCCCGTCGCTCGAAAAACCAAGATCTTTGTACTCAGCAACATCTCCGGCAAAACAATATACTACAGCAGATAACACGAGCATCGCTAAAAGTAACAGCTTTTTCATAAAAACCCCTCATAATAACATTAAAATATGAATGTTTTTCCACTCACTATTTCTATATGTCTATGCTACTTATATCGGTTTTTTACGTTTTTCACTTTACATAAATTTCACTAAAGGCTATTCTGTTTCTATGACACTGAGATTACGAAATAGATTTTTACGTGTTTTTGTGGCAGGCACATCTTTAGCTGCCGCAGCCGTCCTTATTGCCTTTGTTTTCCTCTTTTTTACCGGGGGTCTATCCAGTCTGCGGACACTGCCGAGAGCTATAGACTTCTCCTTTAAATCGGCACTCTTTGAATATAATCTTTATGTGAGTATCGTGTCGCTCATTCTTTTAATGCTTTTTGTTCCTGCATCAGGTATATTTCTCATTTCAACCTTTGAAAAAACACAGTCTCCCGAAGTTATTTATTATGCAGGCTTTTTAGCAGGATGTTTTTTACAGACAATACGCCTAAGCATACCGCTGTTCGATTTATGGATCGGGTACTCGTCATTTCTAGTATTTACCGCACGCGCTAATTTTGCAGGGCAGATTATCTGCGCATTGTGTCTGTGGTTTGCCTCTTTTTTCTCGGATGAAGACAGTGTGCAGGAAGCCGACAGAAACCTCGCAATAGCCCTCGCAACAGCAGTTCTTTTTTCTCTCTTTATTCCGGTAAATCCTGCAACACTTAATTCGGCCTTTTTGCTTTCATCCGGGTATAAATTTCTTTTTGAACTGATATTCATAATTCTTTTTCTTGTAAGCTTTTTTGCATTCATTATCCGCGGTAAACAAAGAAATATGATTTCCTGTATGCGCATTGCAGTTCTTTTTCTCGTATTTTTTACAGGATATAGGATTCTTTCACTTTCCGACTCTCTATTCACACTGATTACAGGCTCTGGTTTACTGTACACAGGATCATTTCTATTTTTGAATACCCTTCATAAGTCTTATTTATGGAAGTAAGTTTCTTTGAATACCAATCAGCGTAAAAACTGAGCCAAAGAGGCCAAAGCAATAGGAATTAGAAGATTATCAAAATCTTTAAGAGGCAGAACTTCTATAAGCATTCCTGCACAGGCTATAACAAGAGATAATTCTGAGTCTTGTGTAATAAAAAAAGTTGCTACAAAGATAGCGGCAAAACAGGTCACGCTTCCTGCTGCGGTTTTTCCATTTGTAAAGGGTATTGCGACCTTTCCGCACATTTTTCCGGCAAGACTTGCAAGTCCGTCGCCGAGGGCTAAGGCGCAGATTCCTATTGAGGCTGGAACGGGATCAAAAAAAAGCGCCGTAATTAAAACACCAGACGCAAGAGTAACCGGACCAAGAACAAATTTATTTTCATCGCGCTTTCTTGCAGCTGTCTGCGTAACTGTTGATATAATTGGAACAGTGATGCCGTTAATTCTCAGCAGCTCAGTTATGATGTAAAAAACCAGTATAAAAGATAAAGAAATAAGAACAGGGCGGTACGCTGCTTCAAGTAAAAGAGGCACAAATACTGTACACAAGTGAATGGATTTTCGAAATAATTCTTTTGCTATATCGTTTGCATAACGGCGTAACTGAATACCCGATGATTTTTCTGCTGTATAATGACACATCTATTGTTAGTTTACAGCCCTTTACCTCTAAAGTAAAGCGCCTTCTCCTTTTATTTTACTTAGCAACAAGGTGAATTTAGTCTTTGATAAATGACTGTTCTAGCATTTTTTCGCCGTGAAGAACACGGGGAATTGCACTATAAATAGCCGGCTCAAACACACTTACCGGAGAAGTAAGGTACTTAATATTTTGGGCTGCGAGATTACTTCCTTCCAATCGTATCATAGTATCCTGATTTCTAGTTAATGCATCCCATGCGCGCAGCGATTCAGATAACTGAACCATAGCTTTTGCATTAAGCGAGCTGTCCCCGGTTCTTTGCGACAGACGGGATAAGGTAACACCAAGATTATTGGATGCCTTCATATATAAGTCCACCAGCTCGCCCTGATCGCTTCGTACCTGCGGTAAAAGAATACCAAGACGGCTTCTTTCAAGATCGAGCATATCAATTAAACGTTCATAATAACCTTGCGCGGCAAAATTGTCGCCCCTCATTGAAAGGGTATTACCCAGCGATAATAAAATATTGCGGTCATCATATTTATCGGAAGCACTTTTAATAAAGGAGCCGAGCGCTTCCAGATAATTTTTATTTGTATATTGAATGTAGCCTATTCTATACCGTACCGAGGCTGTGTCGTACTTGTTTTCGACCGCCTTTTCATAATTTCTTCTTGCCTGAATAAGATCGCCTGAAATAAAGTAATCAATGTCGGCAATGTCGGCATAAAGTTTTCCTACATCCGGCACACTCGGAAGAGAACTTAATTGAGCCTCTTTTTCAAAGAGCATTATGCCCTGCCCGAGAGTTTCCTCAGATAAAATATACTCCTGCTCATCGGTATACAATTCGCCAAGAAGCCTGTAACTGTCTATATGTTTGTATATTCTCTTTTGCTTTCGTATTTTTGCCTCATCAAAACGGGTTATAGCTGTTTCCAACAGGGTTTTTGCCGCAGTTCTGCTGCCTGTTTCAAGGAAATAACGGGCAAAATTGTAGTGTGCTTCCGGAACACTCGGATCTGCTTCAATTGCATCTTCCAGAAGCAGCCTCACGTCTTCTATATAAGAGCGCAAATATTCATCTTTTGCAGGAAGATCTCCGTATAATTTATCTAACAGAAAGGCGCTTAACTCTACAAGATCGGAAGATTCAAGAGCCTTCTTTTTCGTGAGAAAATATGTTTTTAATGGAAGCACTTCTCTGAGGTTATCGGTGCGAATATAATAGCGTAAAAGCCGCTTTGTATATTCATCTGTATTTCCATATAAACCAATTAAATCCATGTATTGATTATAAGCGTCCGGAAAACGGGAGGAATCCCTTTCTGTTGCCCACTCTAAATACACATCTCCGAGAAGAAGCATTGCATCTTTATCATTAATATGATGATCGAGTATTTTACGTTTTACAATTTCTTCTGCAAATTCATAGTTTGCAAGATCATATAATTCCATACGGGCATATTCCATACCCGCAGTTTTATCGTTATTAAAGCGGGCCAAAATACGCTCATACATTGTCCGGCTGCGGTCATACTGATACTTATCTCTATAAGCCCGTGCATAAGAAAAAAACCACTTTTTCTTCGGTTTATACGACACCGCCTCGGCAAACGTTAATTCAGCCTGCGGATACATACTTTCCTGAAGAAGCTCATAGCCTTCGTTATAAAGTTTTTCTGCCATCAAGGGCCGGTATATAAATTTATTCGTTAAAAAGATCAGTGTCCATATAACAGCTATTGAAACAACCGCTACAACAGCTGCGGGAATTATGCGGTTTTTTAATTGATATTCGATTGACTGCTTATAAGCTTCATACTGGCTTACAGATCTTCTTTCAAAATCTCTTGGAACGTCCACAGAAACATCCAAATACTTGGACATAAAGGACGCAACCTGCCGGGCTGTATTGCGCTGCAGAATTTTCTCAATTAAACCGAATACTGCATCATCGGTGAATTCATTTTTTACAATGACTTCTTCAATTGCCATTTTTAAATTCAAAGGGTACTCTTTTAAGTTTTCCTTAAAAGTTTTGTATTCCTGCTCTGTAAGAGATTCCCTTGTTTTACCCTGTGATTCAGCCTGCTTTTGAGAAATCTCTGCAGCAGGAGCAGAAAAATCATCTTGAAGATTAAAATCTGAAAACCCGGGAATGCTGTAATCATCGAAGGAAGCTTCATCGTCGTCACTTCCGGCAAGAACACCGTCTGTTGTTTGAAAATCGTCAAGAGATGAAAGAGAAGAAGGGGATGGAAGATTATCAATATCAAAATTCTCAAGACTGTCAAAAATAGAATCTTTTTCCTGAACAGGTTCAGAATCTGTATTTGTGCTTTTAAACGGATTTTCTTCTGAAAATTCATTGTCCGCAGAAGGCGGCGGCATATCATCAAACTCTGATCCCCCAAGATCCATGGGGGGAAAGCCTTCAAAATCATCATTGCTTGAAGGTTCCGGAGTCTCAAAAGATGGGACATCCGGCATAGAAAAATCTGTTTCCGGCGGAGTACCGCCTGCAAAGGATCCCGGGTCAGACAACAGGTCTTCTGTTGAGTTAGGGGGTTCTGGAGAAAAAGCAGAAGGGGCATCCTGTTGAGGGACGAAATCTTCAATTTGAATACCGTCAAGATCAAAAGACTCATCCGATGAGGCTGTATTTAGAGGTTCTCCTGCAGGCCCAGAGAAAGCGTCCATCTGATTTGGAAGCGGAAAATCCTCTTCTAGTTCTTCCAAAGGAGAAAGCTCTTCTGCATCTTCGAGAGAAGGAAGATCTTCATATTCTTCAGCTTTTTCTGAGTCCTCCGGTATTTCCGGTATCTCCGGCATTTCAAACGCTTCAGCCGCTTCCGGAATTTCAGCCGCTCCAAAGGCTTCAGGTGTTTCAGAAAAATCCGGCATCTCCGACGCCCCGGGCATACCAGAGGCATCAAACAAAGACGAAATATCGTCCGTTACCGGAGGCATAGAAAAATCATCAGCAGAAAGGTCAACAGCGGTCTGTGCCGCACTTGAGGATTCATCTTCGAGGTTTTCAAGTTCAGATAGTATATTAAAATCGGCTTCATCGTTTTCAGATTCTACATCGGGTATAGAATCTGCATCGAGTATGGAGTCTGCATCAGAAGACGGAATTTTCCCGCTGTTCTCTTGAGGCGGAATAAGATCATCAAAATCGCCGAACGCATCCAAATCCGGTTCTACTTCGGGAAGGACAATATCATCCTGTACCAAACCGAGAAGTTTAGAAATATCCGGATCGTATTCCGGTTCAGGAAAAGCCGAATCAGCTGCGGATGATCCCGGTGCTGATTCAGAATTTGACTGTCCGCCTGGAACAACAGCTTCGGGCTGAAGAGAATTTCCTTCATCCTCCAGAGGCAGACCTAAAAGGAAGTCGTCGGAATCATCAATGTCCGGAACATCGCTTGGTATAGGTACCGTAACAAAGGGTTCTCCGCGTTCTGCGCGAATAGAGGATTCATTTCCTAATGCAGTAACATCCTGGCTGAATTGTTTCAGCTGTTTTAAACCGGGCATAGATTTTTAATTGTACCTCACAAAGTCTCTTGTAACAAGCGTTTTCTGCTTATTACTACTCTATAGCATAATCGGCAATTTTTCTTCACTATTTTAGAATAAAATCACACTGCCGGGGAAAAAATAACAGAATTTCAGCCTTAATTTTTTCGTATCTTATTCCGATACTAAAAGAGTGAAAAAGATAGTTATAGTTATGCTGGTTTTTTTAACAGCAGTTCCTTTTTTTGCACTGTCAGACGACAGCTACGATGTTCAAAACCTCATTGCCGGTATACAGCGTGCCGGTCCCCCTGTAGTAAAAGACGGGTATGTTATTTTTACCGCAGAAAAGATGCATCGTCATGTGGGTGTAGCCTTTAATTTTGAAAACTATAAAACGGTGCATTCCTTTGAAAGGCTTGTTTTTTATAACAGTGATTATGAAATCGTAGATTCCATCCTTTTTTATGTAGCCAAAGTACCGGAAAACACCAATACACTGGCTTACAGACTTGTAATTGACGGCTTATGGACTATTGATCCGCTCAATACAAACAGTTTTTTTGACTACTCAACAAATCTCAAATTTTCATACGTTACTATAGAAGAAAAAACTATTCAGGCTACGAAAAAAACAAATACAGGAAGTGTCCGTTTTGTCTATGAGGGTGAAAGCGGTCAAAAAATCCGCCTTGCCGGAAGTTTTACCAGCTGGGATCCCTATGTGTATGAACTACAGGAAACCTCCAGGGGATTTTACGAGCTTGAACTATATTTATCGCCGGGGACATATTATTACACCTACTATAAGGGACTCACCGCCTTCGTAGATGAACGCAATCCGGACAGGGCTTACACAAAAGAAGGAAAGGTTGCATCAGTATTGTCTGTGCAATGAGTCTCCTCTTTTTTTTCTTGTAAATTTTGAAAAGGTCTTATACAATGTTTTGTTGCAGTGAGTTGAGCCGCTTGAAAAAGTCTGTTAACTTTTGAAAGTGCCTAATTTAATAAATCTTCATATTTTTTAATCAGGAGTAATTATGGAAACGTTTGCAGAGGCAGTAGCGTCAATTAACGGCGCCGTAAATTCTGTTGTATGGGGCATCCCGATGCTTGTTCTAATTATTGGAACCGGTATTTTTATGACCATTAGAACAGGGTTTTTTCAAATTATCCGTACTAAAGAAGTCGGCGATAAGACCTTTTTTGCCATATTTAAAAAGAAATCTGTCCGTAAGACAAATGATAAAAAAGCAATCACCCAGTTTCAGGCCCTTTCTACAGCCCTTGCGGCAACTATTGGAACCGGGAATATAGCAGGAGTTGCAACTGCAATTTCCATCGGCGGTGCAGGCGCAGTTTTCTGGATGTGGGTTTCTGCATTCTTCGGTATGATGACTAATTACGCAGAAAACGTACTGGGTATTTTCTACCGGAGAAAGAATATAAAGGGCGAATGGACCGGCGGGGCTATGTACTACCTCCAGCACGGTCTAAAGAAAAATAAGGCGCTTTCTGTATTTGCAAAGCCTCTTGCAGTCCTTTTCTCGATTTTCTGCGTGCTTGCATCGTTCGGCATTGGAAACATGACACAGGTAAACTCTATTGCAAGCGCAATGCACGACTCATTCGGCATTAATACACTTGCTACAGGCATCATCATTGCAGTCCTTGTTGCTCTCGTAATTATTGGCGGTATTAAAAGAATCGGCAAAGTTACCGAGAAAATTGTTCCTTTTATGGCCTTTGCATATATACTTGGGGCTTTGTGCATTCTGTTAATCAACATAAAACATGTTCCTGTTGTATTCTTGCAGATATTTGAGGGCGCATTCGGATTTGATGCTGTTGCAGGAGGAATTTCCGGAACACTCATTAAAAAAGCAATTACCATGGGATTTAAACGCGGAGTTTTTTCAAACGAAGCAGGACTCGGATCTTCAGTTATGGTTCACTCAGCAAGCGATGTTAAGGAACCTGTTGTACAGGGTATGTGGGGTATCTTTGAAGTATTCTTCGACACAATTATTGTCTGCACACTCACCGCTTTCGCAGTTCTTTCTACCGGTGTAACAGATCTGGGCATTACCGGTGTTCCCCTTGTCAGTGCAGCCTTTTCTCACGGTTTTGGATCCTTTGCCGGAAAATTTGTTTCGCTCGCTGTTTTTCTATTTGCCTTTTCTACTGTTCTCGGATGGTCATTTTATGGTGAAAAAGCAATGGAATATCTATTCGGTACAAAATCAACTATATTTTACAAGATAATCTTCGTAGCCTTCATCGTCGTCGGTGCAACTATGAACCTTGCGCTGGCCTGGGATATTTCCGACACCTTAAACGGTTTAATGGCTATTCCAAACCTTATTGGTGTTCTTGCACTTTCCGGAACCGTTGTTGCAATTACAAAAAACTATACTAAACGCAAGATTAAAAAAACTGATGTTAATGAAGAACCCATGCTTTCTGCTTTTGAGGACATTCAGGCGGAACAGCTTGCAAAACTCCGTGAAGAAGAAATAGAAGAAGGAGAAGAAGCAACGGGAATCCCCGAGTCCGACGAGGAAACAGGAGAATAAGGGTTATACTCCTTTATACCTCCTCTACAAGAATAAAGGTCTGTTTCCAAGACGGAACAGACCTTTATTTATTTAAAAACCTCTTTTAAAAAAGCACTTGATTCTCTAAGCTGATCTTCCAAAAGCCAGGGAACGCCCATAAAAAACAAACCGGATCCGGTCATTCCGAAATCATCAGTGCCCGGCTTCAGTATGAGTTCGCTGCACAAATGAGGGGTATT
>Ga0209201_1003338_pt1 | contig 14206 bp, 13 predicted proteins | sample AD_UKC055_MetaG_FD_184411 | JGI IMG/M metagenome (GOLD analysis project Ga0209201, IMG submission 184411) | Active sludge microbial communities of municipal wastewater-treating anaerobic digesters from USA - AD_UKC055_MetaG (SPAdes) (version 2) | ecosystem: Engineered > Bioreactor > Anaerobic >...
CCCGCCGTCGGGTGAACGAGCACAACAACCTGCAGGCCCTGTTTCCGCAGGTGGCCCGGCAATGGCACCCCGAAAAAAACGGCTCCCTGACTCCGGCCGATGTGCTGCCCGCCACCAATCGCAAGGTATGGTGGCGATGTGCCGAAGGGCACGAATGGCGGACGACGCCCAACATGCGCACCACCCGTGGCACCGGCTGCCCCTACTGCACCGGCATGAAGGTGGTGTTTGAAAAAAGCCTGGCGGCGATCTTTCCGGCCATCGCCGCCGAATGGCATCCCACGCTCAACCAGCGGCGTGTCCCTGGTGAGGTTTCCCCCCACTCCAACCGCCGGGTCTGGTGGCTCTGCCCCCACGGCCACGCCTACCCGTCCACCATCCGCAACAAGGTCAAGGGCTCCGGCTGCCCCGACTGTCAACAGACTACTGAATAATGGAACCCTTTCAGACGGATCTTGTGTATACATCGTAGACGTTGTATACTTGGTTTGAGGTGAAGTGCCATGTCCAAAAACAAGGTCCTCTCTACACGGCTTCCTGCTGGTGTCGTCGACGGGTTGGAAGCAGTTGCCCGGGAACGAAAGCGCAATCGCGGGGAGATCGTCCGGGAAGCCTTGGAGATCTACCTGGACACCTGGGCGGATTATCAGATTGCCATCGAACGCTTGGGCGATCCCACCGATCCGGTTCAAACCGAGCGTGAGTTCCTGGATGAGTTGGGGTGGGATCTTTGATGTACGAGCTCCGTTTCAAGAAAAGCGTGCAAAAAGACTTTCGGCGCATGGGCGAGGATGCAGCCCGCCGGGTCATGACGGCGATTCGGTCCAAACTAGTCCAAGATCCACGCGGAACAGGCAAACCGCTCAAGGGACGGCCGGGAACGCTTTGGAGTTTCCGCGTAGGTCCTTTCCGAGTCCTCTACACTTTCAATGAGGCCGAAGTCTGGATCCTGGTGGTCCGGGTAGGCCCACGCAGAGATGTATATGACAACCTGAATGAAGTCTGACCGCCTTGCTCCCGTTCGCCCGGGCGGAGGGAGGATCCGGCAATGCCTGTAAAAAGGTGCGATGATCCGCTAGTCGGTAGCACCATCCGCTTCCACGCGCCCACAACAAATCCCTGTTAGGAGTATTGGCGAATTGGAGGGAACGTGATCTTGGACACCCTCCTCTGGATTCTGATCATCGTCGTTGCCATCCTGGTGGTGATCAAGCTGGGCCGCAAGCCGCCCCGTCCCAAAGGCGGCGGCCCTGGAAAGGACACCGTAGGCGGCATTGACCTGCCCACCTGGGTAGCCATGGAAGAAAACTTGGATGACAATTGAAGGTAAAGGGGCAGACGATTTCTACCCGCCATTGGATCGTGCCCCCTCGGCTGGGTCTGGTGGCTCTACCCCCACGGCCACGCCTATCAGTCCACCATCCGCAACAAGGTCAAAGTCGCCGGCTGCCCAAACTGCCTTTGAGAAACAATCTGTGCGGCGGTGTTATCTTTCACACCAGTCTGTGCGCTCAGAACACCGGATTATTTGAGTGTGAGAAGTTCCTGAACACGCTCTTCCGTGAACCGCCAAGTCTCCGGAATCCGTTCTTCCGTTCCGGCGCCAAACGCACGGTGACTCCACTTGTGATGCTCATAGAGGATGGTATCACCTCGTCCTCGTGCCGTTGCATGAAGGCGCTCCGCCACTTCCTCTGGTGATGCGAGGTAGACCCGCGGGATCTCTCCCAAGCCGACATTTTTAAACTGTACAAAGCAAAGAACTGTACGCGGTCTGTGGCGTGCCAGCCATTGGTCGATCGCTCTGTGATAGTCTGCGCTCTTGGGTTTGATGAAGGATTGGCAGAGCCCCCAGCTACCATCCTGGCTTCCTTTAACGGACACCTTCAACATTCGTTCTCCTTGAGAAACGATCAGATCATATTCAGGTTGATTGGCCCCATACTGCACCGAGACATCCACCCCACATCGCGCAAAGAGAGCAGCGGCAATCGCCTCCGCCGCAACAGCCACATGCCAAGAAGTGAAAGCTGTTTTAAGGTGCATAAAAACCCTCCGATGAAACAGGTAATCATCGGAACAAGCGAAGAGATTCTATTGGTTTTTGTTGCAAGGAATCCTTCCAATGCTCATCTACTCTTTAACTTGTCCAACTCCGGTTGGAAGTATTGGATCATCATACACATCTTCTGAACGGCCCAATCCCTAAGATCATCTGTAATTTTTCCTTCTTGTTTTTGAACAAAAATACGGGACCACGTTTTCCCCCATTCCTTCTCGATAATGACATTCTCCCCGATTATGGCTTCAAATTGAGCTACGTGTTGGACGAAAAGAGAAACAAGCTCTTCATTTTCTTGCTTAGATGCTTTCTCGAAGTGAAGTTCAACTCCGAGACTCGATCGTGGACGCCCATGAAATCCCCACTCGAAATGGACACCATTGATACCTGCTGATATTGGGTAGTAGTTTCTTGGAGATGGAGAAGCATAATCCCGAGGAATTTGTTTTTTGATTTGTTCTACGCATTGAGAAAAAAATTGGACATACTCGGTTTGCGTTAGATTTTTTGTATGCTCTACAATGTCTTTTTTCTCGGTCTGGATAATGTAGTCCTTGGCTTCTGGGAGAGGTATGAGAACGGAAGCATTAAAAATTATATAGTGTTCCAAGAATTTATAAGGCTCTAATTTGACGCAAGATATATCCATACCAAATTTCCGTAGCCAGAGCACGGAAGCGGTAACCTCCGGACGAAAATCTTTTGCTACGAGAATGATTCGAGGTCGGTCGTTTAGCTCTTCGAAGTCTTCATTCTTGATAAAATCAAGGATCGCATTACGAGAAGCATCCAAGGATATTTCTGTGCCCTTTTGGCGTTGGTAGCATATGTACATATCTACAAGATCGCTTAAGCTGAGCGTTGAGCAATACGAGGCATATTTAATCGCTTGAAGATCAACATGTTTTCCGCTGTCGTCACGTTTTAATTCGATTACAACGAGATTCCCGTCCTTGTCGATGGCAAGTAAGTCAAGACGTTCACTCGTTCTGTCGAAACGATCGTACTCTGTGGTAATAATAAGCAGTTCTTCACCAAGAATAGTGGGGCACCGTTCTACCCATTTAGATAGATCCTGACGTTCCAGTAGCCCTTGAAGACGGAATTCTGTTGCTTCACAAGGTGAGATGGACTTGCTTTTCTTGTCATAGGTATAGAGCACCTGACTTCTCCTTGCTCACATCTTAATAGAGCAAACGAATTATATCATTCTGTGAGAATCATGATCGAGGGTCTTGGACAATGTCTTTCTGATTATGCGTTGAACAATTATCGTCGAATTGAAAAGCCGAACGGACCCTGCTCAACCGCCGAGATAGTATTCTCCCCTCCGCCTCCCCTGCCCTTTTCTGGACCCTAATCCCCCCCTATTCCGTTCTAGACCCCAATCGTCGCTCCTGGGCCATCCTGGCGCGAATTTGCCCCGGTCCTCTTTTGGGCTGAGATCTGATTCTCGCTCCAATCCATCCTCTGACCTCCCAAAACGCCCACACCCTCCACAGAATCGGGTCAAGGCAGAGCCGGGGCGCCGCCCCTGGACCCCGCCGCGGGAATGCGATCCCCTCGAGCTCCCCTGCCCTTTTCCTTACCAGCCTTCCGTAGCTCCACCTAGCGATCAGTAATCCGCTCCCCCTCCAGGCCGTCCCGCCGCAACCTCACGCCCGGCGTCGCTCCGCTTCCCGCCCGTCATTCGCTTGCCTTCGGCGGTCCGGCCTTCCGGCTCCGCCTGCAGTCGCCCGTCCTCCGGCGTCCGGCTGCGTCGCTCCCGCCAATGCTGGCAGAAACCTTCTGCTTGGCAGTCGCGGCGCTAGTGGCCGTTTTCGCCATGTCCGGGCGGGCCGGGCCGGGGTGACCGCGGCCCGCAAGCCGCCCGCCACCGCTCTCGCCTCCCTCCGCTCCCGGCCGAGCATAAACGGCCGCCTCCCCCAACCGGGGTCCCCTCCCATTATCCCTCTTCCGATCCACTCCGTTCCGCGGCGGTGTCAGGTCCGCTCCCACCGGCTTGCGATTGGGCCGCCCCGCGCCGCGCGGGGTCACCCCGGCCCGGCGTCCAGATCCATTTTCCCTCGCACCGGCCCTTCAACTGGAGGTGAAAGGGCCGGGCGAGGGAAACATTGCTCGGTCACATCAATCAAGGAGAGACGACATGAACGAGATTCAGAAGCGTATCGAAGAGATGAAGGAGGAACTCTGGCGCGACCACCGCACCGTGGTGGACATGCCGGAAGGGGTGCCGGTGGAAGTTCAGTTCCGGCTCATCGAACAAGATCTGGAGAAACTCCGCGCGGACGGAGAACAAGAACCCTACTTCGATGATTGCCCCATCTGCCAGGCGATGAAGGCGGAGGGATTGCAGTGGACGCGGCATTTGGATTTCTGCACCGGCTGGTGCCCCGGTTGCGATGTGCTGGACTGGTGTCCCACTGCCGCCAGCAACCATAGTCCGGAGGAACTGGCGTGGATGAAGCAGCACAACGACTTCCCGCCCAGCGAGTGCCGAGATCTGCCGCCAGGAGAAGCATGATGGAACAGACCGTATCGGCAGGCGTTCCGGGCGGGCGGTGGCGACCCCTGGGCCGGCAGATAATCGGATCGTAACCGGGTCAGGAGACGAAACCCGCCGGCTCTGACGCCACCCGGGCCTCCATCCCCCCAACCCCCCGCTCGGAGCGGGGGTTTTTCTTTTACCGGCGCGCCTCCGGCGGCCAGGGCGCCGCCCCTGGACCCCGCCGAGGGAATGCGATCCCCTCGGACTCCCCTGCCCTTTTCCTTACTAGCCTTCCGTAGCTCCACCTAGCGATCAATAATCCGCTCCGCCTCCAGGCCGTCCCGCCGGGTCCGGGCGGGCCGGTCCGGGCGACGGCGGCCCGCAAGCCGCCCGCCACCGCTTACGCCTCCTGCTAGGCGCAGCCGAGCATAAACGGCCGCCGCCCCTGTCCCGCCCGAAGCGGGACGGGGCCCCTCCAATTATCCCTCGGCTTCGCCTCTGCGTGACGCGGCGGTGTCACGTCCGCTCCCGCCGGCTTGCAACCGGGCCGCTCCGTCTCCCGGCCCGGCGTCTGGAGTTCATTTTCCCGCCTGGCCCTTCAGCTCGGAGTGAAAGGGCCAGGCGGAAAAATTTGCTTGGCGGGTTCCCAAGGAGGCACGACATGAACAAGAAGACCGATTACGCGGAAATGGCGAAGCGCTGCATCGCCCACCTGGTCCGGGAGAGCCAGCTCTCCAGCCAGCCGGTGACCAACCCGGAGGAGGCGGCCCAGTTCGTGGCCCTGGCCGTGGTGGCCGGAGGCGACCCGGGCCGGGAGTGCGTCGGGGTCCTTTGCCTGAACGCGGCCGGACGGGTGACGGACGTCCGGATCCTGGGCATCGGCACGGTGAACCAGGCGCCGGTCTATCCCCGCGAGGTGGCCAAGGCGGCGTTGTTGTCGGCCGCAACGGCCGTGATCCTCTTCCACAATCACCCTGGCGGTCAGTGCCGCCCCTCGGCCGAAGACCTAGCCCTGACACGGAGCCTCGGCGAGGCACTGCGGCCTCTGGACATCGAGCTCCACGACCACCTGATCCTGGCCGGAAACCAGGTCTACTCCACCACCTTTAGCCGGACCGTCCCCTTCGCGCCGGAGACCCGGACCCTTTTCTAATCCGAACCATCCGGGGGCCGCGCATCCATACCACGCGGGAAGGAGATTTCATCATGGTGAACAAGGTTCAACTCATCGGCCGGCTGGGCAAGGACCCGGAGGTCCGCGCCACCCAGGAGAACGTGCCCTACGCCCGCTTCTCCCTGGCCACCGACACCCACTGGACCGACCGCAACGGCGAGAAGCAGAGCCGCACCGAGTGGCACAACGTCCTGGCCTGGGGACGCCTGGCGGAGATCTGCGGCGAGTACCTGCGCAAGGGCCGCTTGGTGTTCGTGGAGGGACGCCTGCAAACCCGCTCCTGGGAGGACGAGGCCGGCCAGCGCCACAGCCGGACCGAGGTGGTGATCCACGACCTCAAGATCCTGGAGCCCAAGCAGCCGGTGGAGGCGCCGCAGCCCCCGACCGATACCGCCGCCGAAATCCCGTTTTGAGGCGGCTCACTCGGAACCGAAAAGCCCGGAGCGATCCGGGCTTTTTTTCTATCACGCCGAGGGAATACGATCCCCTCGGGCTCCCCTGCCCTTTTTACGCCTTTCCACCCCCAAATCCACCCTTTGTCTCCGTTTCAGCCCCCGATCGCCGCTCCTGGGCCATCCTGGCGCGAATTTGCCCCTGTCCTCTTTCAGGCTAAGATCTAATTTTCACTCCAATCCACCCTCATACCTCCAAAAGCACACACACCCTCAACCAAATCGAGTCGCCGCCCGACCGGTCCTCGACTCCGGCTCCGCGGGCTCCACCGGGCGGCCGCGCTCTCCCGGCTCGCGTTCCGGTCCGGGCGGGTCTGGACAGATCGCTGCGCTCCGCACCGGGTCCCGGACGTGCTCTGACCTTTCCTCCGAGGAAATATCCGGTCAAGGCAAGGCCGGGGCGCCGCCCCTGGACCCCGCCGAGGGAATGCGATCCCCTCGGACTCCCCTGCCCTGTTCTTCCGCCCGATTTTCAAACCTTCCGACCGCCGGCAGGACACTCCGCCCCCAGGCCGTTCCGCCGCAATCTCACGCCAGGCATCGCGGAGTCTCTCTTCCTGTCATTCGTTTGCCTTGGCGCTCCGGCTTTCTGGCTTTGCCCGCGGTCGCCCGGCCACGTACAGCCGGGCGGGCCGGACCGGGTGAAGCGGCCCGCAAGCCGCCCGCCACCGCTTACGCTTCCCTCCGCTCGCGGCCGAGCATAAACGGCCGCCTCCCCCGATCGGGGTCCCCTCCAATTATCCCTCTGCCGCTCCGCTGCGGTCCGCGGCGGCGTCAGGTCCGTTCCCACCGGCTTGCTATCGGACTGCCCCGCGCTGCGCGGGGTCACCACGGCCCGGCGTTTGGGGGTCATTTTCCCTCGCTCGGCCCTTCAACTGGAGGTGAAAGGGCCGGGCGAGGGAAAAATTGCTCGGTACCATCAACAAAGGAGAGACGATATGAGCCAGAAAATCTACGACCTGATCACCGACCGGATCATTGACCTACTGGAAAAGGGCGTCATTCCCTGGCGCAAACCCTGGGACGCCGCCAGCGGAGCCCCCCGGAACCTGGTTTCCGGCAAGGCCTACCGCGGCATCAACGCCATATTGCTGGCCAGCCTCGGCTTTAGCTCGTCGTGGTTCGCCACCTTCCACCAGATCAAAGCCCTGGGCGGTAGCGTGAAGAAAGGGATGCACGGCATCCCGGTGGTCTTCTGGAAATTCCTGGAGGCTGCCACCGAGCCAGGCGGGGATGACGACCAGAGCGACCGCCGGGAACGGGTGCCGCTCCTTCGCTACTACACCGTTTTCAACCTGGACCAGACCGAGGGGATCCCGGCCGGCAAGATCCCCGCGTTAGAAACCTGCCCCTTTGAGCCACTGACCGAATGTGAGCGGATCGTGGCGGAGATGCCTATGCGCCCCGAGATCCGCCACACCACCGAAAACCGCGCCTATTACCGACCCTCCGCCGACCTAGTCAACATGCCGCTCCGCGAATCCTTCCATAGCGCCGCGGACTATTACAACAGCCTTTTTCACGAACTGACCCACAGCACCGGCCATGCCTCCCGCCTGGCCCGGAAGAGCCTGGAAACTTGGGCGCCCTTCGGCACTGCGGACTACAGCCGGGAGGAACTGGTGGCCGAGATGGGCGCCGGATTCCTCTGCGCCCACGCCAGCCTGGAAAGCTCCACGCTCGAAAACACCGCCGCCTACATTCAAAGCTGGCTGCAGGTCCTGAAGGACGACCGCCGGGCGGTCATTGTGGCCGCCGGCCAGGCCCAGAGGGCGGCTGATTACATCCTGGGCAACCCCTCCGAGGACGAGCCCACCCACTGATCCCACCGGCCCGGCTCCCACCGGGCCGCTCCTCCTGCCATCGTTCCCCCATCTCCGCCCACCCCCCAAGCCCCTGCCCCATGCGGGGGCTTTCCTTTTCAACGTGACCAGCCGGCCTCCGGCGGCCAGGGCGCCGCCCCTGGACCCCGCCGAGGGAATGCGATCCCCTCGGACTCCCAATTTCAAATTTAGTCGCCTCAGGTGGTTAAGTAATGTTTCTGTTCTTAACTATCTTGGGGATCTGTTCGGATTGTAGAATTTGCTTGAGATTGAAGTTCATCTGAGACCATCCCGAGTTTCCGTAATTCGTCACTTGAAAAAGTGTAACGGGGAATTGACCTAATCTTCAGCGGCCGGAAAGGATTATTGGATTTAAGAAAGTGCTCAAGTTTAGGATTCGATTCCCATGGAAAGAAATGCAAGCTCCAGTCAATCAGTACATCCGCATCCCTCCGGGCGATCGAAATTCCTAACTGGTGAGTAGTCCGTTGTTCATATTTTGCGGCAAGACAGAATTTTCTTAGAAAGGATAGACGGTCATTATAGTGGATCACCAAGACAGGATAAATCAGTATGCCACAATCTAACCTTTTTGAAACGAAGCGCCATGGCAGCTCGAAACGATCGTCATGAACCGCTTGTATGGCGAGTTTAAGTCTTGATTTTAATGCCTGGAGTTCTGACCGGTCCATTTGCGCAAACAGTTCAAGGAACAGATAATAATTCTCTTCACCATTTCCTCCGATCGAATAAACGAGATGATCTTTAAAGGTTGAGAATATTCGGGATAAATCGAATGAAGAATAGTCTACGTGGAGAGCTCTCAACGCCTCAGCATATCTTCTGTTGGGCTTCTCTTGATATTCTTCCAATAGATACTGTCCTAACATCGCCTGTTCAGATACGTGCAGGTCGTCTTGAGTCCTCCTTAATAAGGACTCTCTCCATTCCAAGTACTCGGCAATTTCCATTGGAGTCCACAGGTATTCACAAATCGATAAATAGTCGAAAATGTCAAAAATGTGGATAAAACCAATTGACCGGCTGATGTGGTATTGAGTGTAAGGAAGTGAAGTGCGGACACTTCCTGACTGAAAAATCACAAGTCGAAATTGAATATCATCCCATCTTGAGGCGAGATTAAAAAAACGTCCTCGCTCATTGGGAATTAACAAGACTTGTCCAGAGTTCAAGAGAGAAATTGTTTTCTTGAGCTGACCAACTGCTCTATTCTCGACTTCACGCTTGAACCATCTTTCAAGGGGAATCTTTCCAGATAATCCACGTTCCTTGCACTCGTAGAGAAACAATAGGCGTCCCACTCGTACTACATGATCACTTAGCTGATCTTCTAATCCACTTGCGAGCCGTATACGGGTTTTAGAAAACGAAAACTCTGCGAGGAAGATATTTTCATTAACTGATGAGACAAAACGTTCTGATAGCGTAAGTTTGGTCATGAGAGTCCCTCATTGACTCTAATGCAGTATTGTAAAGCACCTTATGGGGACGTTGCTAGAGTTTGAGGCAAAATAGATTATTGACCGCGGGAATGCGATCCCCTCGGACTCCCCTGCCCTTTTTCCGCATTTCTCATCCAAACCCACCCCCTTCCCCTGTTCGGGACCCCGATCGCCTCTCCTGAGCCATCCAGGCGCGAATTTGCCCCCATCCTCTATCGGTTTGAACTCTGATATTCGCTCCACTCCACCATTAAGTATCAAAATACACCCATACGTTCCGCAGATTCGGGTAGACACTCGACCAAGCTGTGGCTCCGGCTCCGCAGACTCCGACGAGTGGTAGCGCTCTCCCGGTTCCCGTCCTAGTCAGGACGGATCTTGACTGACCGCTACGCTCCGCCTCGAGTCCCGGCCGCGCCCCAATATGCCATTAGCAGCACTGATCGATCTAAGCAGTGCAGGGACTCCTCCACTGAATCCGGCCGACCCCGCCCGAAGGCGGGACTCGGACTCCCCTTCCCTCGTAATTACCAGTCCCAACTTCAGTCCGCTTTTCCTTTCGCGCCTTTAGTGTGGTTCGTGGTTAAATCCCCTTCCCTCCCCTTGCTTACTTCCAGCGCTATTTGCACTGTTGCATCTATAACTTCTATTGCAACTATTTGTGCTGTGTGTTATGTTGGAGATGTTGGCTGTAGCACTCCTGTTATATCTATCTTTGTTGCTGGTTCCAGTGGTGCTGTTTTTTCTATTTTTACTGTTTGCACTATTGCCACTATCTGATATGTTTGTTCTATATCTTTGCGGAGGTTCTCATGAAAATCATCACCGTCGCCAACCAGAAGGGGGGTGTCGGCAAAAGCACTCTCTGCACCAACCTGGCGGTCATGTTCGCCACCGAGGGATCCAAGACGCTGCTGGTGGATACCGACCCGCAGGCCTCCAGCATCGCCTTCCGTCAGAAGCGGGAGGAGTCCGCTTCAGATTTGCCGCAATTCTCGGCCTCCCAGATCCTGCTACCGACCATTCACAAGGATGTCCCCACTTTCACCAATTTCGACATCATCATCATCGACACAGGCGGGCGGGACAACAAGGTGTTCCGATCCGCGGTCCTGCCGGCCGACCTGGCCCTGGTCCCGCTGTGCCCTTCTCAGTATGATTTCTGGGGTTCGGCCGACACTTTCGATGCCTGCCGGGATATCCGCCTGCAGCGGGAGGATCTGAAGGTCATGTCCTGCTTCAACATGGTCATCCCCAACACCAAGATCGCCCAGGAAGTGCTGGCCTCCCGGGAAGAGTTGGAGAAGGGCTATGAGGTACAGTTTATGGACAGCTTGCTATGCGCCCGGGTGGCCTGGAAGTACTCCGCCGCGCAGGGCAGGGGAGTGATCGAAATGAATGGCCGGGATCGCGATTCGAAGGCGGTGGATGAATTCAAGGCATTCTATGCCGAACTGAAGGAGGCCCTCCATGGTTGAGCTGCGCCGCCCAGTTATAAGCAACGGTTTGGTCAAACCCCAGGATTTGCTGGAGGAACCTGTCCCCACAGCCCCAACGGAGAAGGAAAGTGTGGCGCCGGCTGCACCGAAAGCGGCCAGAAAACCACCGCTGATTGCGCCGCGCCACAAACCCAAGCCAGCGCCCAAGCCTCCGCAATCTACGGAGGAATGGATCAATCGCGCCAACGCCGACGGGCCGGCTACCAGCATCTTGATTAAACCTATCGCCGTGTCCCTAGACGCTGGCTCGGTCCAGCTCCTGGAAGATTTGGCAATTCATCTTTCCATGAACAAGCTGGCGGTCATCGCCAAGATGATCCAGGAAGCACCCGACCACCTGGATGAGATCCACGATTACAAGAAGAATTTTTCTGATCCGCCCGGTCCCTATCTCAACCGGTCTTTCCGCATTCCTGAAGCAGTGATCGCCGCGGCTAACCAATTCCCCAAACAGCTCCGCATCTACGGCCGCTCCAAGATCATCCGCTTGATGATCGCATTCTTTGCTGAGTTTTACGGTCTTTCGCTTTGAGTCTTTGAAATCGTTTTCATGATGCGAATGACTCTGTTCTTCGTCTGAGTGAGGAGTCTCTCTTGCCAGTCGCCGGAATTGATGTAGGTGGAGTTAAAAAGGGATACCACGCAGTCGTGCTGGAGAATGGGCTGTACTGTGGCCATTTTTGCTCTAAGGAAACTGTTGAGCTGGTCGATTGGTGCTGCAGGATGAAAGCACAAGTCATCGCGATCGATGCCCCTTGCCGCTGGAGTAAAGTTCATGAGCGCTCACGTCCGGCTGAGAGAGAGCTATTGGGCGAAGGAATCTGGTGTTTTTCCACTCCCACTCAAGAGCAGGCTATCCATCATCCTACCAACCACTACGGATGGATGATTCAGGGCATAAAACTGTACAAGGCACTTGAGAAATCCTACCCTCTCTGTGATCAATTACCGTATCCTGCAAGTGAAAGGTTTTGCTTCGAGACTTTTCCTCACGCCATCACGTACAAACTCACCGCGTCTCCAGTCTCTGCGCGGGATAAACGACTCGATCGTATCCTGTTATTGAAGAAAGCGGGAATCGTCACTATAGAACTGTCCAGTATTGATCTGGTGGATGCAGCCCTGTGCGCACTTGCCGCACATTTGGCTGCGTCAAACGCCCCTTGTAAACTTTATGGGGAATCCTCTACCGGGTTCATCATCGTTCCGACTTTTTTACCAGCGGCAATTTAGAACCCGTTTCAACCCCTCGCATTCTTTCCTGCTCCTCCTCTCCTTCATCATTCTTCAGCAGTGGCCATCCCCAGGAAATGGTTTCTCCAAAGACAGCTCTAATCACTCCCTGGAGAAAAGTGCTATCATTATCCTTTCCCCGAGGCCGCCATGCAAAAACACCACGGCTCCATCCTCTATTCCGCCACCGACCTGGCCAACTACCTCGAATGTCCGCACCTGACCAATCTCGACCGGATCCACCTGGACACCCCGCTCCCCCAGGCGCCGGACGATCCCCAGGCCGAAATCATCATCGCCCGCGGCATGAAGCACGAGGCCGACTACCTGTCCCGCCTCAAGACCCAGGGCGCCTCCCTGGTGGAGATCCCGACCCGGGGCTACAATTTGGCCGACCGGGCAGCAGCCACCCGCCAAGCCATCGAAGGCGACGCCGAGCACATCTACCAGGCCACGTTTCTGAACGACACCTTCCTCGGCCTGGCCGACTTCCTCCGTCGCGTCCCCCGGCCAGACCGGCCGGCCGGCTTCGTCTACGAAGTGGTGGACACCAAGCTGGCCCGCTCCCCCCGGGCCCGCTTCCTGATCCAGATTTGCTGCTACGCCGAGCTGCTCGCCGATGCCCAAGGAGCGCTGCCTCACCAGGTCCACTTGGCCCTGGGCGACGGCACTGAGCATCACTACCGCTTGGACGACTTCATCCACTACTACCGCTCCGTCAAAGAACGCTTCCTGGAGCACGTCCGCCGGCCCACCGATGCCACCTACCCAGAGCAGTGCGCCCACTGCGACCAGTGCCGCTGGCGGGAGCTATGCCAGGAGCGCTGGACCGCCGACGACCACCTCAACCAGGTGGCCAACATCACCCGGCCGCAGATCCGCAAGCTCCACGCCCAGGGCATCACCACCCTGGCCCAGTTGGCCGAGCTGCCCGAGGACGCCGCCATTCCCGACATGACCGCCGCCACCCGTCGCAAACTCGCCCGCCAGGCTAGGTTGCAGCAGGCCAAGCGGGACACCGGGCGGGATCATTACGAGCTGCTGCCCCAGGAGGCGGGGCAGGGCAGGGGACTGGCCCGCCTGCCCCAGCCCGACCCGGCCGACCTGTTCTTCGACATGGAGGGCGATCCGTTCGAGCCGGAAGGGCTGGAATACCTCTTCGGCGTATGGTTTATCGAAAACGGCGAGCCGCAGTTCAAGGCCTTCTGGGCCCACAACCGGGTCGAGGAACGCCGGGCTTTTGAGGACTTCATGGATTTCGTCACGGCCCGGCTGGCCGCGCACCCCGCCATGCACGTCTATCATTACGCCCACTACGAGGAAACGGCGCTCAAGCGGCTGATGTGCCGCTACGGGACGCGGGAAAACGCCGTGGACGACTTGCTGCGCAACGAAATCCTGGTGGACCTCTACCAGGTGGTGCGGGAGGCGCTCCAGGTGTCCGAGCCCCGCTACTCCATCAAGAACATGGAAACCTTCTACATGGGCAAGCGGCAGGGCGAGGTGACCTCGGCGGTGGGCAGCGTTGTCTACTACGAACATTGGCGGGAAACCAGCGACCCCAAGCTGCTGGAACAAATCCTGGAGTATAACCGCGAGGACTGCCGCTCCCTCCAGCTTCTGCTGGAATGGCTGTGGTCCATCTATCCGCCGGAGCTGCGTTCAGTCGTGTCTGCGCCAGAGGAAGAGCAGTCGGATCCCAGGGAGCAGGAAGCTGCCAAACGGCGGGCCGAGGCCGAAGCCGAGATTGCCCGGCTGGAGGAACCGCTGCGCGCCGGCCTGCCGGAGGATCCGGCCACCTGGGACGCCTCCCAACAAGGCCGGGAGCTGACCGCGCTCCTGCTGAACTTCCACCGCCGCGAGGCCAAGCCGGACTGGTGGGCGCTCTTCGCCCGCCGGGAGATGGAAGAGCAAGACCTCCGGGACGACCTGGAATGCATCGCCGGCCTGGAGCGCGACCCGGCCCACCCTCCCGAGCTGGAAAAGCGCTCCCTGATCCACACCTACCGCTT
>Ga0209201_1003351_pt1 | contig 14170 bp, 10 predicted proteins | sample AD_UKC055_MetaG_FD_184411 | JGI IMG/M metagenome (GOLD analysis project Ga0209201, IMG submission 184411) | Active sludge microbial communities of municipal wastewater-treating anaerobic digesters from USA - AD_UKC055_MetaG (SPAdes) (version 2) | ecosystem: Engineered > Bioreactor > Anaerobic >...
AGTCTTGAAACAGGCCGTACTCATCAGATAAGAGCCCATTTTGCATCTATTGGGCATCCTCTTTTTGGAGATACTCCCTATGGAGGCCGCCAAATCCTCAAAGGTTCATTGTATTCAAAATATAAACAATTCGTCGAAAATAGTTTCGGTTTGTTAAAGGGGCAAGCGCTTCACGCCCGAACCATAGAATTTGTCCATCCCTCAAGCCATCAAAAGGTTTATTTCGAATCGGAATTGCCTGCCGATTTTCAGGAAGTAATCGAAAGATGGGATAAATATGTACTGGGAAGAAATCTTCAGTCATAATATAATTATTTGAATAATAATGCGATAACTAAAATTCAGGGATTTTCGAAAATCTATTTGAAATTTGTTGTAACTTGCCGCCCCGTAACGTAACTAAAAAAGTTAACTATGCATACAACACGATATATATTCGTTACGGGAGGTGTTACCTCTTCTCTGGGAAAAGGAATAGTATCGGCTTCATTGGCTAAATTACTGCAGGCAAGAGGTTATAAAGTAACTATTCAGAAACTCGACCCCTATATCAATGTCGATCCGGGAACACTCAATCCGTATGAACATGGCGAATGTTATGTAACCGAGGACGGGGCTGAAACCGATCTCGACCTTGGCCATTACGAGCGTTTTTCGAACGAACCCACCTCTCAGGCAAATAATGTGACCACCGGAAGAATCTATCAAGCAGTAATCGAAAAGGAAAGACGAGGAGACTATTTGGGTTCTACCGTGCAGGTTATCCCGCATATAACCGACGAAATTAAATACCGTATCAAACTGCTTTCCAAATATAAGGATTACGACTTCATTATCACTGAGATAGGAGGTACGGTAGGCGACATAGAGTCGCTGCCTTATATCGAAACTGTACGTCAGATGCGCTGGGAAATGGGTAATCTCTGTGTAGTGATTCATCTTACACTGGTTCCTTATCTCTCTTCGACGGGGGAACTGAAGACAAAACCTACCCAACATTCCGTAAAGACTTTACTCGAACAAGGAGTCCAACCCGACATCATTGTCTGCCGTACCGAAAAACCTCTCAATGAGGCTTTGCGCAATAAGATTGCACTGTTTTGCAATGTTTCTTCTCAAGCCGTAATCGAATCCATAGATATGGAATCCATTTATGAAGTCCCATTGAAATTAAGAGACGAAGGCCTCGACAGAGAAGTACTGCGTAAATGTGGACTTCCGTTCGAGGGGCAACCCGACCTCAAGAGCTGGGAAGAGTTTCTTTATAAGATGAAGAACCCCAAATATTCTGTGGAAATTGGGCTGGTTGGGAAATACGTAGAATTGAAAGACAGCTATAAATCTATCATGGAATCGTTCGTGCATGCCGGAACTTATAATCAGGTTAAGGTTGAACTGCGAATGATACATTCGGAATTTTTGACCCAAGAAAATCTTTCGGAAAAACTATCGGGGCTTCATGGTATATTAGTTGCACCTGGATTTGGAATTCGGGGTATCGAGGGTAAGATTCTGGCCATCCATTATGCTCGAACAAGAGGAATTCCGTTTTTGGGAATATGTCTGGGTATGCAATGTGCTGTAATAGAGTTTGCCCAAAATGTAATGGGACTCAAGAAGGCCAATTCTACCGAGTTCGATCCACGTACACCTGACCCTGTGATCGACATCATGGAACAGCAGAAAAAGATTTCGGGTATGGGTGGAACCATGCGGTTAGGGGCTTATCCCTGCCAGTTGATGGAAGGATCGAAATCAAGAAATATTTATAAGGTTCCACTTATCCTCGAGCGACATAGGCATCGTTACGAGTTTAATAATAAATATCTCGAACAGTTCGAACAAGCCGGAATGATAGCCGCCGGCATCAATCCCAAAGAGAATTTGGTTGAAATCGTCGAAATCCCAAAGCATCCATGGTTTATAGGCGTTCAATTTCATCCAGAATTTAAAAGTACAGTGGCTTCGCCTCATCCATTATTTATAAGCTTTGTAGAAGCTGCCTGTCTGCACCTCGAACAAAACACTTGATAAGTGTTGTCAGGATATTGGGAGATTCGGTGCCTGAGGTACGAGGGGACGAGAAGATAAGGAAACTTTTAAGACAGGTAATTGGAAAGTCAGCTCGAATAAGATTTTATGAAATATTTTTTAATGCTCATATATTCAATCTCATCCTTTCAACTTTTAACTTTTATCTCACCAATCCCTTCTCGCCATCCATCAGAAACCTTGAACTCCTGACCACATGTGTTAGTGTGTTTCGATAATCTGAAAGAGTTCGTCGAGTTTTGGAGTAAGAATGATTTCGGTTCGGCGGTTTTTTGCTCTGCCTTCGCTTGTGCTGTTAGTAGCAAGAGGCGCATATTCGCTTCTTCCAGCAGCAGTCAAACGGCTGGGATGAACTCCGGGATTACGAGTAATGACTTTTACGATAGCTGTTGCCCTCATTACGCTGAGATCCCAGTTGTCCTTTACCTGTCCACTTCCTCTATAGGGAACATTATCCGTATGGCCTTCAATAAGAACATTGATATCGGGATTAGAGGCAAGAACCTCAGCCAGTTTTTGAAGAGCAGAAATCCCTCTGTCGTTTACCTCCCATGAACCACTCCTGAAAAGCAGGCTTTCTTCCAGCGAAACATAAACCTTACCATTACGAATTTCGATGCTCAAGCCTTTGCCCTCGAAACCTAACAAAGCTTGCGAGACTTTTTGCCTCAATGCATTGACAATGGAATCTTTTTGATTTAGAATCTTCTGCAACTCATTCAAATGCTTTTGCTTAACAGCCAATTCTGCTTCAAGTGCTTGTAATGAATCTTGTTTATGAATCAATTTTTCCTGAGATGACTGCAATTCAGCCATAATTCTCTGAATCTCGGCTTTATTGCCGGCTTCCGTCTTCCCCGCAATATCGAGCAATTCGTTGTACGAAAATTTCAATCTTTCATAATCAGCTTGAAAATCGCGAAGATTCTGCCCTATGCGGATAGTGTCGTTGATTAAACGCTGAAAGTTCTTATTTAGTCTTTCGAGGCGTACTTTGAGTTCGGTATTATCGGCAATCAAATCATTGTTTTGACTTTTTTGGGCAATAAGCTCCTCTTCGCATTGGCGCCGCTTTTGTTCGGTTTCGGTATATTTTTTCTGGGAAACACATGAACTAACCATGATGGCCATTATTGCACAAACGAAGATTTTCAGTAAACTTTTCATCTGGTGTCGATTTTATTTGATTCAGAAAAATAACGTTAAACTATTACAAATCGTCTTTATAAGAGATTTTTTGACTGCGCGATTTAAATAACCCCCATTCCATCTTGTAGTATATATAAGACAGTTATCATATAGAACGGGATCTTCGTTTCATACTTGCAAAAATAAATAGCTTTCGTTCAATTATCATTCTGATGATATTATTGGAAAATAGAATGATTGATTATGTTTGCATAAAGATAAATAGCAAAGGGATTGATTAGTAAGCTTAGAATTATCAATGACCCGGTTTATGGGTTTATCCCTATACCTAACGAGCTAATTTTTAGCCTGATCGAGCATTCGTTTTTTCAGCGTATGAGAAGGATAAAACAGTTGGGGCTTACGCATTTGGTTTATCCAGGAGCGCTGCATACGCGTTTTCATCATTCACTGGGTTCGATGTATCTGATGAGGGAAGCCATTCAGGTTTTACGTGAGCGTGGGATAGAAATCAGCGAGCAGGAAAGCGAAGGAGCATTGATAGCAATTCTGTTGCACGATTTGGGTCATGGCCCATTTTCGCATTCATTGGAGAGTGCAATTGTTAGGAATATAGGTCATGAACATTTGACAGGCCTTTTCCTGAACGAGCTGAATAAAGAATATGATGATGCATTGGGAATAGGTTTATCCATGTTTCAAGGCGATTATGAGAGGAAATTTTTCCATCAGCTCTTATCGGGGCAACTCGATATGGATCGTCTGGATTATCTTCGAAGGGATAGTTTTTTTACGGGAGTATCGGAAGGTCAAATTGGCTCGGAACGTATTATTAAAATGCTAAATGTAGTGGATGATAACCTGGTAATCGAAGAAAAAGGCCGGTTGTCGCTCGAGCATTTTCTTTCGGCAAGGCGTATTATGTATTGGCAGGTATATTTTCACAAAACCGTGCTTGCTGCCGAAACCCTACTCATTAAAATTTTAAATAGAGCCAAGTATTTAGCAGCTCAGGGCGAGAAACTGTTTGCTACAACGCATTTCTTACGATTTCTTCGAGAAGATTTCTTCCTATGTGATTTCCAGGAAGATCCTACACTGCTAAGGTCTTTTGCACGCATCGATGATTTCGATGTGTTTTCCTCGATAAAAGCCTGGACTGAGCACCCCGACCCTATCTTATCCTGTTTGAGCAATTATCTGGTCGACCGCCGCCTTTTTAGAATTTATTTTTCGGATAAACCCTTCGATCATAATCATTTAGAGATTGCTAAAAATAGAGTGGAAAAAATATTGAATCTCAAAAAAGGAGAAGGAGATTGGTTTATAGGAACAGGTGAGGTATGTGTCATGGCTTATGATCAGGAAACTGGGCCTATTTTGGTAAAAACAGCACAGGGAAATATCGAGGAATTAATTTCTGCGATTTCATCACCCAATAATTTAATACCTCTTCAACCCGAAGTAAAGTATTTTTTATGCTTGCCTAAAACAGTGAAATTGAACCCTGATTCTGAAGAAGAAGAATGAAGATTTTTTGAATGGAAGAGATTCAAGGCGAGGAAGAAATATATAGGCAGGGAGATAAATTTGAAACTTTCGACTCTTTATTTTTATTTTCAATATTTTTAAAAATATGATGATGATTCGAATGGGCATTTCCCCGATGAAAAATTTTCGGACGTACGACTTCGATTGCCTTTTCTTAAACAGCCCCCTGGGCATTCACGTAAGGAATGTTCAGAGTTGTGTCAAATCACTGAAAGAGAAAGGTGCAGACTGGGTTTGTTAATCGCGCAAAGCATCGTGGGCAGTGTTACAAGTTTACAGAATCGATGAAGCGGGAAGCACAGGCGAGGATGAATAAGGAGTGTTCGTAATACAGCACAGCGAAAGAACCTGGCATTGGTGAGGCTGCCATTTATTATCTTATCAAAAAGGGAAATTTTAAAATAGCATCAAGAGATTCTGACAAAAGGAGTTCACCTCAACAACTCAATGCACTTAAGTATTCAGTTTTGTGAAGGCTATGCGCTTGTTTGCATAAACACGATAAACCGATCTATTTTTGAATCAGGAATTCTAAAATAAATCTGAAATAAAAATAAGATTCTTATACAATCATGATCATAAAGACGAAAGAGGCCGCTCCCAAGATGAGAGCAGCCTCTTTAGCCATGAAAAGAGATTTATGTAAGGTTTACTCCTTTGAATTTTTGCGAGCGTCATAAACTTTTTTAGCTCCATAGGCACCCCCTAAGGCAAGCATTATACCAATACCCGTCCCTAAAGGAGCACCACCACCTCTTGACTGATTAGTAGATTGTCCATGACCACCTGCAGGAGGAGGAGGAGGATTTTGTGGTTGAGAATAAACCGAAAGGGAAGCAACTAAAATAGCTGCGAATAACATCAATCGAAAAATGTATCTTTTCATAAGTTTATAGATTTATATATTATTGAACAATCATTTTTTGTACATAAGCCTGATTGGCATTAATTACTCTTACCAGATAGATTCCTTTGGCAAGCTGAAGATTGACAAAATTTTCGGTAGAATTGAGTTTTCTTATCAATTGCCCATTGAGTTGATAAACCTCGATTTGTTTATGTCCGTCCATTTGCAGCATATACATTATACCATTGGAATAGTAAAGCCGGTAATTATTATTAATCGGTTCATCTATACCTACGCTTCCAAAGCTTAATTTGAAACGCAGCGCAGGATCGCCTTCTGAAGCTGTAAATTCATAAACCGGGTTTTGACTCATATCTTGTATGCTTCCAGTTTTTAAATCTTTCAGGTAAAGTGTGGCAGAATAAGGATTTTCGATGAGTTGGATACGATATTGATTTACATTTTCCAATTTCTCAAAACCATAATTTAGCTCGAGACCATTATAGATTGTGGGTAAGGATTGCGTAGAAAGCTTTTCGCCTCCAGCCATGCAATAAAACTTCGGTGCATAACCCGCCAAGAAACGGCTGTCGCTTGAAAATTCGAAACCTTCAGTAGTTCCTTCTTCTGTTCTTATATAGGTTTTTTGGGTTGACGAATTATCGGCTGGCGAAGCGGCTAAAACAATACTCGAAGCATCATCCGACGATTTGTACCAGTTGGTTGAATTGTGAACCCGTGAAGCTGCTGGTATAGTGAGAGAAGTTGAAGCACTTACCTGTACAAAAAATCCTTGGGTGGCAGGTATTATGCCATTTGAATTGACATCTTCATAAGATTTATTGCTAGAATTCCAAATTTTTGCTACTCCACCAATATCTGTAAGTGTCCAATTCCCATCGTTCCATTTTAAAGCGCTTGGATAAGGATTTCCTAATAGATGCCATCCATTCCCTTTATCAGAAGTATAACTTAGGTTAGAAATAGTAATATTACTATTGTTGGGCGTACCCGTGAATTTCTTATCGGTTTGAGTTTCATCATAAGCAATTAGATATCCACGACCTTCGACAAAGAGACTGCTGTTATCGTTCCAAGGAATAAAACTGCCATCCTTGTAATTTATCCACAAATTCTGTGTTTCATCCCATCCATAAAAATCATAAATACCAGTAGTGAAAGTAGAAATTTCTTGGTCTTGAACGGGAGAGCTGATGTCGTGCCAACCATCATCCCAAGTATTCCAATCGGCACCGGCCACATAGCGTTCCATTTCGAAAGTACCACTTCCTGAGTAGTTGCCATTTAAAATAAAAGAAGCTGTTCCTGTTGATTCACTTTGTAGAGAAAAATTGCCACTGTTTGTGAGGTTACCGCTGAGCGTTAAGGCAGCGGAAGAAGATAATTCAAAAATGGCACCCGACGAAACTGTCATATTGTAAAGCGTGGCAGTTTTATTTAGTTTTACTCCATTTGTATTGTCTACTTGGATAGTAGAATTACTGGAAGCTGAAAGGGTACCTTCTCCCGAAATGGTTTGCAAGGAAGTTCCATTAAGAAGAACCGTGCCAGCTGAAGAAGGATTGAAATTCAAAGTAGCTCCTGTATATATATTAATATTCCCCTTGATAGAATGACCTGGTATGCCTGTCGTATTAAAATTCATGGTGCCTTGCTTAATGGTTAGGTTATCAATAGATACAGCACTTGTACCACTTGGAGAAATAGTTCCACCATTATAATCCAACTCAAAATCGGCATAGGTTCTGCCTGAAAATGATGGTGTACCGCTTCCCCTATGAGAGTATAAACTCCCTGTCTGAAATACAACTACACTATTAGGCTGACCCGCCCCAAAAGGATTGCCTCCTGCCATATAAATATAAGTCGAACCACTTTGGAAAACCACAGAATTGTGAGTTGTTGTTCCAAATGGATTCCCACTAAAACCACTACCCGCTGTAAAAGTTCCCGAAAAAATGATTGCACTGGCAGCAGAAGCCGTCAATTTATGACCACCTCCCGAAAATGTCATTGAGCCGGCTATATTTCCGGTAGCACTTGTTTGCAGAGAAATGGTCAGGGCATTCGAACCGGAAATATTAAGTTCACAACCAGAAGCCACAGAAAGGTCATCACCTTCGTCACCATTAATAGTAAGGGTAATACCTTCTGAAGCCTTTAAGGTAATTTTTGCGCCATCCGTAACTTTTAGTTGGCCGATGGTTTGCGAAGGGACTGCCGTAATTGTTTTGGTTCCACTATTAAATATCAAGATATCGTTATCTTGGGGAGAAGTCCGCGTTGGGCTCCAATTAGTGGCTTCCAGCCACGAAGCATTATCATCACCTATCCAAGTATAGGTAGTGGCAGCTTGAGCTTGAGTGGTAACACTTGCTTCGGGAGGATCGGGTGAAGTTTTGTAATTTATCGTACTTTCTGTACCATTGTATGGGTAAATTTTAAAATAATAGGTCTGATTGGAACTTAATCCTGTAAAGCTATGAGACTGAACTCCTGAAGCCACATTTTTTACCAATTCACCGTCGGCTTCTGCGGACCCATCCACAGGAGCTACGATAGCAGCAAAACTTGTAGAACTACCTTTAATTAAATAATTTGAGGCATCGGCATCTGTCCATGTGAGTTGAATTTCGGACGAAGAAGTTGCATTTGCCGTAAAATTGGAAACATGATTGGAAGGCTCAGTGGCGAAAACGACACCCGAACAGCTTATTTCCTGTGAAGTAGCTCCCGTTGAAGAAGCGGTAATGCTTTCATCATAAGTTCCAACGGAAAGCCCACTTTTCAGGCGAACATAAATTGAAGTAGAACTAACGCTTCCACCGGTCTGTGGCAAATTAATGGTATTGGTAAAGCCACTTCCCGAAGTTTGAGAAACCTCATAATTTGTTGGTGCAGTTAAGGTGATATCGTTAGTCAAATTCTGGCCACTCACGGTAAACGATTGTTCTGATGAAGGACCAGCACCCAACACATAACTAAAACCACTCAGAGAAGAAGGATTTACCGAAATACTGGGTGAAGTTCCACCATTGGCTGTGATGGAAACATCATCTATACCCAAAGCCTGTGCAAAAGATGTTGTAGTTCCAGAAGTAACAGAATAGTTCCATGCCAAGTACAAGCTACTTCCAACGGCAATAGATTGATTCAAAGTTTTGCTGGTAACATTTACTGTTGCTCCTGGTGCAGAAGTAAAACCATTATTATCAGCATCAGCTGCGAAACTTGACTTAAAATCATCTCCTGCACTTGTCCATGTACTTCCATCAGTGGAATAATACATTTGAATGGTAAATCCAGCGGAATTAGTACCATTCCGATATTTTTCCACATTGTAACTGATTGTAAGGTTGTCGATGGCAGTGCTGCCATTGTTGGTGAGCTGTACATATACATTCACACTTTTAGAGGCACTGCCGGAAGAAATTCCTCCCACTGCCCTGTCGGTGGCCGAATCTGGAACCCCTGCCGCATAATTATAAATGCCATTCTGAGCATTACTAGCCATATTATTCCCTGCTCTCAGTTCTGTTGCAGTTCCAGCAGCGGAATAGGTTCCAACAGAACGTACTGTAGTATTTTTATCTACCTTCCATCCATTAGGAAGATTAGCAGTGGCAGATGTACCCATACCATCGAAGTTCTCGGTAATGGTGTTACCCGCCGAAATGTTTACCTGGCTCCATACCTGAAGATGGAAGCCCAAAAGTAAAACGAGAAAAATTGTGTAGAATTGTTTTAATTGTTTCATAAAAATGTAATTTAAAGGGTTACAAGTTGTTGCATGTCTTTGATTAAAATAATACTAAACTTTTCTTTACAAAATTCAAAATACTAAACTTTTATAGAGCGTGAACAAAAATAAATAAATTTTTTAAAATAAAATAAGATTCTTGAAAATTTAATGTTAATTTTATCCAAATTTAATTGTCTAATTTCAATATTTAGGGAAAATATTCATAATTTCCCATTTAATCAAACTCTCTCCGTCCCCTCGTCTTCTAGTTTCCATTTCTCCACTTTATAAACTTTTAACCCATCAATCCCTAACCTTCTATGGAGAACTATTTTTATCCAATCTCTCTGAATCTCAATAAACTTCCATAAGGCAAACGGCGGCCATAATGATCCTGAATAAACAGTTCGCCGCATTCTTTTCCCTTCACTTCTCCAAATATGTCGTCGAAGAGGTTTTCGGTAATCAATGGTGAAATTCCTTTTGCATAAAGGTTAAGAACAAAAAAACGGTTCTGTGAAAACATCAGTTGTCTCGCGTCTTTCAATAAGTCATTGATTCCTTCTTCCAGAATCCATTTTTCTCCTTCGGCTCCACGCCCATAAGCCGGTGGGTCCATGATGATGCCATGATACTTATGTCCACGGCGAATCTCACGTTTCACGAATTTTACCACATCTTCCAGCATCCATCTTATTCCACTGAGCTGATTGAGAGTCATATTTTCGTTAGTCCAAGTAATCAGTTGCTTGAGAGCTTCTACGTGAACTACCTCGGCACCTGCTGCCAGTGCTACAATCGAAGCCGCCCCTGTATAGGCAAACAGATTCAGGACTTTTGGCTTGTCGATCTTCATCATCGAAATGGTTTCATAGATATATTCCCAATTGGTAGCCTGTTCGGGGAATATGCCTACATGCCTAAAGGGAGTCAAACCCAAGCGCATCTTCAGATAGAAATGATCCATCGGAAATTCGATCACCCACTGGTCGGGCATGTCTTTCTTCTTGTACCATTCTCCGGATTCTTCCTTGTCGTTGCGGCTCGAATTATAAGTGCGTCTAAAAACTGCCTGCGATTTCCCTTCCCATTCTTCATCGCTTAAATGTTTGTCCCATATTGCTTTAGGCTCAGGCCTAACAAGCACATAAGGCCCGAATCGTTCCAGTTTTTGCGATTTGCCCGTATCCAGAAGTTCATAATCTCTCCAGCACTTCGTCTCGATGAGTTCCATTAATTCAGGAATAATTCATGCGGTGCAAATGTATTAAAAATGCCAAATGTTTATCGGGGATGCTAAAGGGTATGAGTCATTTTCAGAACTATGGTTTTCGAGCCAATGTTCGAAATAAACCAATCATCTTGGGATCAAGCAATAAAATTCAAAGAAGGCAATTCTGGTTATTCGAAAAATGGATGACAGGGTTTTGTGTTTGAATGCATCACCCTCAGGATGTATTCTTTCGGGCAATTCTAAAATTTCTACCTTTGCTCTCTGGCTGTGGTTGGCCGAATTCTTTACAATTCTCAATTTCTCAGCAATCTTCGAATCGAAAGACACAATGTGGCAAAAAATTACGAGTGTTTCCAATCCGCATATACGGGAACTGGTGAGGCTTAAGAACAAGCCTGCGGAAAGGAAGAACAGGGGTTGGATGATAGTAGAAGGTTTGAGGGAGCTACGCATGGCACTGGGTTATCCCATGAAGGCCATAGAACTTATCGTTTGCCGCAATATTTGTTCTGAAGAGAAATTAAAAGAGATAGAACCTTATTTTTCTTCAGTACTGAAAACGGAAGTCGGTTTAGAGGTTTTTGGGCGTTTGGCCTATCGTGAAAACAGTGATGGGTTTCTGGCTATATTCGAGGCAGATACTCCCCGCTTGGATTCATTGAATCTCGATGATGATCCTCTGGTTATCATCATCGAGAGTGTCGAAAAGCCCGGAAATTTAGGTGCAATTCTTCGTATGGCCGATGCCGCCGGATGTGATGCAATCATCGTCAGCGATCCTCGCACCGATATTTTCAATCCAAATGTAATTCGTGCCAGTCTTGGGACGGTTTTTACCGTTCCTTTAGCCGTTGCTGAATCGAAGGAAGTAATGAAATGGCTCGAACAACGACATATCACTTCTTATGCGGCTGTTATAGTGGAGGATGCACTTCCGTACACCGAAATGGATTTTACGGCAAGTACGGCTTTTGTCTTAGGCACCGAAGCCGAAGGACTTTCGCCTGCATGGCTTCGATTTTGCCGGCATAAGATCATGATTCCCATGAGAGGAAGAGCAGATTCCCTCAATGTATCGATCGCTGCTGCTATTCTTACTTTTGAAGCAGTCAGGCAAAGAAATCAACCCAAAAAAGCCTGAACGCTTATGCAGAATTCATTCCCTTTAATGAAACTTATTGCAGGATTCGCTTCGAGTATAATTCTGAGCCTGTTTTCTACATCTCTTTTTTCTCAGCAATCGCTATGGATTACTCCAAGGGATTCTACTGAAATCCTCGAATTTTGCAATCGTATTCAGAGTCTCGAGACCATTTCTCTCGAACGTATAGATACAACCACGAGTGGCATTCATGAATACGATCCGTTTAAGAAAGGTTTTTATCTGGGGTTAGGAAATATTGGCCAACCCGTAAAGTCATTGCTTCCCGAGTTCAAGCCCAATAAGGGATTTCAATTTGGTCGCGATGCCATGGATGTTTATCGCTTCACGCCACAAAATCTACCTTTTTATCAGTCTTCTTCCGTGTTTTCGGAAGTTCGATATGTAATGGGGCCTGACAAGGAAAACAACATTCATGCAAAATTCAACCGGAATCTTTACCGAGGATTAAATATAGGATTAAATTACAGGCTGATTCATTCCACAGGCCCCTATACCCGTCAGCTGACCGACCTCGATAACATTGGCGTCGATGTTCGATATTTTTCTCCTTCGAAGCATTACGGCGTAATGGCCCAATTTATTCGCAATGTATTCGATTTCCAGCAAAACGGAGGCATTCAGAATGAGAATGAATTTGAGCAAAACCGCGAAAGCCGACGACCAGTAATCCCAGTCAAGCTTAGTTCTGCTCGGACCAAAGAAATCGGAAATGTTTATACCATTACACAGTTTTATGAACCTCATTGGGGAAGAGCTGTGAAAATACCTGCACAACCATCGGTTTATGATTCTCTTATGATGCGAATCGATACACTCCACCTTCCGAACGATAGTAGTGGGCAGAACCCCGATATCATTGCCCAAGCCGGAGAAAATCAGTCCCGCTTGTTTACTTTGGGAAGATTTTCGCATACATTTTCGTATTCAAAAGATGCCTATGCTTATTCGGACGATTCTCCTAAAAGCGGATTTTATCCAGAGATATTGAAAGATTCGACCAAAACCTATGATTCGATTACTATTTATCGAATAGAGAATGAACTATCGTGGACTAACTCTCTTTATTTGTATCCTACGAAATTTCCCATAAAATTACGATTGGCTCTTCGATATCTTATTGCTGGTTATCATTTCGATTCTCTTGAAATAAAGAATTTTCATCAGTGGATACCGACGGTGGATCTGAGAATTGATTTTCCGGCCGGAATTCGGTTGCAGGGCAACGCATTCTATGTGAATGGCGATTATAATGGAGGCGATCTGGGGATTGAAGGAAGCCTATCCAAATTTTTCGGCAAAAAACCATTATGGTCGCTTGCAGCCGAAGCATCTTTCAGTTCATCTCACCCCGATTATTTCTATGTTTCTTACCGGGGAAATCATCAGCAATGGGAAAATAATTTCCAGAGAGAAGAAATCTTACGTTTGGGGGGGTCGATCAGTGGACCCCACACGCTCGTTAAACCAGAATTTATATTGCTCAACAATTTGGTTTATCTGGCAAAAACGGCTAAACCCATGCAACGCAACGGTTCATTTTTCTTATGGCGGTTATATCTGAAACAAGGTTTACGGTTCAGGCATTTTCACATGGATGCTACCGTGGTTTTGCACAAACTGAGCGATACCCTCAGCCTTCGTTTGCCTTCGATCATGGCAAAAGGTTCACTCAGTTATGTGGGATACATGTTTAAGGACGCTTTATTTATCGAACCCGGTATTTCGGCTTCGTGGTATTCTAAATTTTATGCCGATGCCTACATGCCTTCCCTCAATGCATTCTATCTGCAGTCGGAAAAACAAATTGGGAATTATTTCGTGGCCGACATTTTCTTGAATCTAAAAGTAGCTCGCGCCAGATTATTTCTGAGATACCGGCATTTTCACAGCGCATGGACGGGCTATAATTACTGGGGAGCTCCGGGATATCCCTTGCCCGATGCAGGCATTAACTTTGGCGTGATATGGCCTTTCTACGATTAATGAACTTTCCATGCCGATGATTCGGGTATTTTTTAAAATCCTAACCTAAAAATTTTATAAAAAAACGGATAGATATTTCGACTCTCGATAAAGATCAGAACTCTTGATTCAATGTCGAATCAGGAGTTCTGAAGATGCAATCGTGAACAAGTGAACAAAGTTTGTCCGGATCCCGTTCGCCACCTATGATGGCCATGATAAACTTACGCAGCGAGACGTTGTTCTCCTGATTGAAAACATAATTACTGAAACAAATGTTGCAGCGTTGCAATTGATTGTCCATCTGCCGGACCAGATGGGCCCGGCCTTTGTTCAGCCGCCGGCATCGGCGTGTGTATTGCCACATCGGATGCAATAAATCACCAGCCACAAAACTGTCCCTTATTTGGTTCTTTTATAGACATTCGCCTATCCACTCTGCCTCTT
>Ga0209201_1003357_pt1 | contig 14154 bp, 12 predicted proteins | sample AD_UKC055_MetaG_FD_184411 | JGI IMG/M metagenome (GOLD analysis project Ga0209201, IMG submission 184411) | Active sludge microbial communities of municipal wastewater-treating anaerobic digesters from USA - AD_UKC055_MetaG (SPAdes) (version 2) | ecosystem: Engineered > Bioreactor > Anaerobic >...
GAAAGGTAGTAGATAAGCGTTCAGGAAGCAGGACTCAGAGTAATGATAATCTGAAAGCCCTTATGGAGAATCTGAGGACAGGTTCGCCTTCACGACTGGCAATACCGACAGCTGACGGGATGGAATATCTGAATCCTAAAGAGATCCTCCAGATTGAAGCCGACAGGAGTTATTCCTGGTTTTATCTTACAGGGAACAGGAAGATACTTGTCTCGAAGCATCTGAAAGAATTCCAGGATATTCTTGACGAACGATATTTCTTCCGCCCGCATAATTCCTTCCTTATAAACATGAAATATGTTAAAAAATATGTCAGGAAGGAAGGCGGATATATTGAAATGCTGGATGGTGCACAGATACCTGTTTCCAGGAACAGGAAGGATCTCTTCCTCGCACATATGTCAAGATTTAAAGGTTGATTCTGCCGGTAAGGCAAAAAAGGTTGATTAAATAATCGCTTTCGGAATGAAAAAGGGGCCTGGAACGGCCCCTTTTAATTCAAAACCTGAAACGTTGGCTGAACAGCCTGAAGAAAAGCTTACTTTTTTTCAGCGATCATACTTTCATCTGTGTTAAGAAGGAAGGGGAAAAATGCAGCTATTGTGCGGGTTGCTTCCAGTTCAGGCATCTGTCCGGGGCCAAGAACCTTCTGGTGAAAATATTCAACCCTGTTAAGACCTTCATCTTCAGTCCTGTAACCTTCTTTCTCGAGGGATTTGTCAAGCCTTTCCACTCCGAAATAGTGAGGATTGCATACATACTGAACCGAAAGTTTGTCAGATAAAACGACATACTTTCTGCAGTTCTTTTCCTTGCAGACAATCACGGTTACTTCCATCGGACTGTTCTCATAACTGATGATATAGGCCTTACAATCTTCTCCTTTCATCTGGATGGGATTGTCTGTGGTCTGAACCTTGTAGTCTCCCAGTGCTGAATAAGTCTTTCCTTCAGCTGCTACCTTCTTTCCAAAAGAAACAGCGGTGACCGCTAAAAAAAGCATTAAGAATAAAATCATTCTTTTCATGGCTTAAAAGATTAATGTTGGTTTAATTTTTTTTACTGTCTGTTTGTCCAAGTTCTTTTCAAATTGTGAAGACTTATTTTTTAATCTTCACATCGAAAGTATAAGATATAACAATACAGGAAAAGCCCAATTCAACCGTTTGCGGGTTTGAGTTAACGGATAGCAGTATATCTGCAAATATTTAACCGGGATAATAATGAGCAGCGGCTCTTATTCGGTTATTAAAAAACCTTGATGCCGGACTATAATAGACGCCTGAAGCCTCACGCCTCGCGCCTCACGCCTCGCGCCTGACGCCTCACGCCTGACGCCTCACGCCTCACGCCTCACGCCTGACGCCTCGCGCCTGACGCCTCACGCCTCACACCTCGCACCAGACGCCGGCTTATTATTGGCTGATAGTTCCGGATATGACCGGGGCGCTCTGTTCCTCTGAAGTAATTCCTGACGGGAGTTCGGTTATTTTTATATTACGGAAATGGATTTCCGCACCTTCCGATTCGAGACAGATATATCCTTTTTTCTGGGTTGACTGGCTGATGCCGTTAACAAATTTGCCGTTGACCGAGAGTTTTATTACACCGTCGACACAGATCACATCGTAGTAATTCCATTCTCCTCTTCCCTTACATCTGTTCTCTATTGATTTGCTTCTGGTTCCTCTCGGATTATCAGGTATCGTCTTTACACCCCCAACGCCAAAGAGCTCACCATGTACATATGCAACCGGTGGTACGACACCGTCCTTTGTATTAATTTTTACCCAGTCAAGTTCGAGCATCTGGACCTCGACGCCGTTCGGCAGACGGGATTTTTCAGCCGGATTCGCATCTGACCATACAAAAACACCTGAGTTACCCCCCGCTTCCATATGCATCCATTCAATATGCAGAATGAAATTCTCATATTGTTTCTCCGACCGCATAACACCAATCGGTATGCCTGTACAAACGAGAAGGTCCTTTTTCTTTGACCAGGTATCTTCAGCAGTATTGACATTGATCCATTTCAGAGGAAAACTCTTTGCGGATGTGGGAGGAGTAACATTCTTAAGAGGCACCGTTTTCCCGAAGGTAATTGGGACCTGCTGCGACCAGCTGCTAATACTGACTGAAAACAGTAGAATATATGCTGTCAGAAAATAAGGTAAATAGTTCATAGCCTGAACAATTATATTTTAAAGGAATATATTTATAAAATCAGCAGCTGAGACCTGTTTATTGTTTTTAATGGTTCTTCTGCCATCGGAGAATTTTGTCACAGCACAATCTTTATATACAGTGCAATCCCCATTACTGTCGGGAGTATAGCCTTTGCAGACACGAAGAACATCAGGAGATATTTCGTCTATGAGAACGATTTTCCCGTCGCCGTACTTTAGTCTGCCCAGTTCAAACTTGCCATCTATGACATGAAGACCTTTTGATTCAAATTCCAGCGTAACTATCTCTGCGATGCTTTTTACAAGCTCAACGCTGTAAGAGATCTCATCCTTATTCATGGCCCCGGTTTCTTCAAGCGCTTCAAGTGTGATCAGAATATCGCTGTCACCTTTTGTCCAGGCTTCTACAACTTTATGAATGTTCCTGCAAGGCTTTACAAATGGATACCTTCTCCAGAAGCTTCCTGTTGCATTGTTTCTCCAGGTGAATTCAAGATTTACCAGAGGTGCGGACCCCTGGAATTCCGGCGCTCCGGCCGGCATGCTCAGAGGTATTGCAGGTTCGACAACCATTTCGTTGTCGCTGATCGTATCTATATAATGTGTAGCTATTCCCTTTGCTTTCATAAGCCTGAAGAAATGTGTGGCAAACCTGCAGGCTATTGCGCCTTTCCCCGGTATGCTGCCGACTACTGTATCATAACCAGGATCAAATACGGGTTTCCCGTTTTCAATATATCCTGTTGCTTTGTCTGTGAATACAAACCGGTATTTGCCTGTACAAGATCCTTCTGTTATATTGAACACATCTTTGGACTTTCCCCGGTATACAAGATTCTTTTCTTCCATAGCTTCATTTTTAAGATTAGTGAAGTAAATATACTATTTCGGATCATTTCTGCAAATCGATTGCCAGACTTCAACCTGCCCTTAAGCGTATATGAGGTTTGGGGATACTTACAGGCTCAGCTTTCGGCAAGGAAAAGCAAATCCTGCAGCTGTTCCGATTAGTGAAATGAACGATTCCTTCAGCGGACTAATAATAAATTTCCTTATCCGGGATCATTTTAAATTATTTCAAACAATGATAAAGGTTTTGAATGAAAAACACTATTTTGTGATCTCAAAGGCACAGAGAAGGCATTAATATTACTCAGGAGAGGTTGTCTTTTACGGAAATGCCGTTGGAATACGCTGTTGTCATAAAAGTAAACTCTTTACCCTGAGTCCTGTGCCTTAATACTTCTTATTTGAGCTGGTGCCCGCATTAATGCCGTGTGTTTCAAGTATTTTAGGACGATTCTGTAAATTTCTGACAAAGACCTGAATAGAAATTGTGGTTATTGTAATTTAATTATTTAACTGAAATGTTCTTTACCTTTGAATAATAAAGTATGAACAAGCATTTCCCGGCAACCGGGAGAGCCTGTTCACAGCATCTTCAATTTCGATAATCCATATGACGGGCAAACTTTAATGTTCCTTATTACTCTTACCGGGGAACAGGATGCGGTTTCTCCTGTTGACGGTATAACAATTGAAATCAATAATTACAGTACGTTGGATATTCCTGTAAAAATGGAGTCTGGCCAGGTATTGAAGCTTGACGGGAAAGGAAATCTTCAGCTTTTCGATAAGAACTGGAAGCTGATCGAGACACTTGATCCCGGGAAAATTCCTCTTCTGGACAAGGGTAAAAACAGGATAATGGTCGATGCAGGATTCACGGTAGAGGGCTCTTCAAAGCTTAAGATCGAAGTAAAGACAATCGGCAAAGCTGAATTAATAACAATAAAATGAAGGTAATACTTCACTTTTACATTTTATTTACTAAATTTTAACCAAAGAATTTTAACAATGAAAAAACGGGCATTTTTAATCCAGTTATTGTTATTGTTATTGTTATTGTTATTGTTATTTTGCGAGGCAAACGCACAAAGTCAGTTCATATTCCGCGAAGGTCTTGCTGTCGGGAACTGTCACCAGTATGGGCGGCAGGCAGTATATACCGACCAGTTTGCCTTCCGATATTTTTCACCGGGTTACAAAACTCCAAAAGCGGGACAGGTTCTTTTCACAAACAGCAGCGGACAGGACATGACCTGGCAGGAAATTAAAGCTGATACCTCGGGAAAATTTACCGGCCGTAATGCATCCAACGGCTATATATACCTGACTTATAATTCGGCAAAGGAGCAGGGTGGTATAATCAACATGACAGGGAATGCAATGTTCTGGCTTAACGGTGAACCACATGCCGGGGATCCTTATGAACAAGGCTATCTAAACATACCTGTAAGGTTGAAGAAAGGACTGAACGAGATATATGTCAGGACCTCTTTTATGATGGGACAGGGCGTAAAGGCCAGGATCATCTTCCCGGAGTCGCCTGTTACAATAAGTACTGAAGACCCTACATTACCCATAATTGTGCCAGGTCATAATAATGTTTCGCTGCTGGGTGGTGTTGTCATAATTAATACAACATCACGTCAGTTAAGTGGCCTTAAGATCCGATCGAATCTGAAAGGAAATGAGATAGTGACTGATATACCATCCATTACACCTTACAGCAGCAGGAAGGTGCCATTCAGATTCAATGGATCAGCAATTACCGGGAAGGCAACTACGGATTGTGAACTTGTTCTTCTGAGAGGAAACAAAACAATCACAAGGTCAGTTATAAAAGTTGAATCAGTTAATGAGGGAGAACCTTACACTTGCACATTTATCAGCGATATCGACGGAAGTGTCCAGTATTATGCCGTTAACCCGCGGAGCAAAAAGGATAACGATCCGCCGGCCTTGTTTCTGTCGGTTCACGGTGCAGGTGTAGAGGCTATAGGTCAGGCGAGAGCCTATAAGCCGAAAGACTGGGGTGTCCTCATTGCCCCTACCAACAGGCGTCCCCGCGGATTTAACTGGGAGGACTGGGGAAGGATTGATGCACTGGAGGTACTGGACCACGCAACTAAAAAATTCACTCCCGATCCTGCCAGGATATATCTTACCGGCCACTCAATGGGGGGTCATGGTACATGGTATCTGGGTGCAACCTATCCCGGTAAATGGGCAGCTATTGCACCGTGCGCAGGTTATCCTACACTTATGGCTTACGGATCTGCCGATGGAAGAATATCAGAACCCGGTGATAATATTGTTGAGAAGAACCTGTACCGGGCAAGTAACGGGAGTAATGTCATTGAACTTGCAGGAAATTATGGAGCTGCAGGTGTATATGTCTTTCATGGCGATGATGACAGGACCGTTTCTGTAGAGTATGCCAGACAGATGCGACAGGTACTCGGGAAATTCCACAGCGATTTCAGCTATTATGAATATCCCGGAGGAAGCCACTGGTGGAGTAGCGAAAGTGTCGACTGGTTGCCTTTGTTTGAATACTTCCGGTGGCATAAGATCATTCCGGACAGTTCCGTGAACAGGATCGATTTCACCACTGCCAATCCTGCAGTCTCTTCACAATACCGCTGGACTACTGTTCTGCAGCAAAAGGAATCCCTTAAATACAGTCGTCTTAAAGTGAACCGTGATAAAGTAAATGGTGTTTTGTCGGGGGAAACAGAGAACATTTCTGTACTAAAACTGCAGGTCACAGACTTAAGAGGTGATTCTATTACCGTTAAACTTGACGGTGATATTCTGAAATTAAGGAAACCGGATTCAGGTTTTCTCATACTATCAGCAGCTGATCATTGGGTAGCTGGAAATGAACCCGATCAGTGGCAGAAAAATAACGTCCGTAACGGAACGATCAAAGAAGCATTCAATAACAGGATGGTTTTTATTTACGGGACCGCAGGGACAAAGGAGGAGAATGGATGGTCAATAGCAAAAGCAAGATACGATGCTGAGATGTGGTATTACCGGGGAAACGGTTCAGTAGATGTTTTAGCTGATAAAGATTTCAATCCTGCAGATTATCCTGACAGAGGTATTATAATATATGGAAATGCCACTACCAACAGTTCCTGGATGAAGCTTCTGGCTGAATGTCCTGTGCAGGTCAGCAGAGGCAGCGTAAGTTTGGGTAAGGATCAGATAAAGGGCGATAACTTTGGTGCTTATTTAGTCTACCCGAGAAAAGGGAGTTCGGTTGCCTCTGTCACTGCTATTTCAGGGACAGGCTTGCCGGGAATGCACGCGGCTGATGCAAACCAGTATTTTACAGGTGGAAGCGGTTTCCCCGATTTTATTATCTTTTCTTCGGATATGATGAAAAATGGAATTTCAGGAATTAATTATGCAGGATTCTATAATAATAACTGGAAACTTGAAGATTAACAGCTGAATGAAGAATTCAGGTGAGCAGCCTTATTGAGGTTATCCTGTTGTTCTTTTGCAGGGATTTTCCATTCTATATGCAGCTGGCAGTCGCCAAAATTTCTTTTGGTGATTATATCGCCGCTTCCGGGTACTGCCGTGAATTTTCCGGACGTCACTTCCCATGTAGCCGGGTTCTCATCTCCTTTTATACTTTTCCACTGATCCAGGTTGTTTTTGCTGAAAAGAACAACTGCGTCTGAAGGAGCTGTCCCTTTCATCCCCGGTGTCACGATAACCGGTTTGTCTGACCAGTCCTCAAAATTGTTTTTTTGCTTCTCCTGAGCATATACTGTAATTGCAATACAAAAAAAAGAAACAATAGCGTAAATAATTCTTTTTTCCATTACCGGGGATATTTATATTTCAAATATAGTGTATGGATATACTTTATACCAATATATATAAAGAAATTAGTCCGGGAATTTATATCTTTCATGATAATTAATGAATGTAAGATGAAATGTATTTCAGTTCTTTTGCCTGCAGCTTTTTTGATGATCTTAACATATAGTTGCAAACCTGGAACTTATGAGGAAAACGTAGTTGGTGATGCATCATACGTTTTAATTCCCAAGCCTGTTCAGATTAGCTATTCTCCGGGCCATTTCACGATAACAGAAAAGACCGGGATATTTTGTCCTTCATTTCTTGTAGAAACAGCATCATTGGCAGCAGAACAGCTTGGAATCAGCAAGTCTGTAAATACCGGAAGGAAAAGAAATGGCATATTCCTGTCAATCGACACTTCACTGCACCGGGAAGAATATAACCTGATGGTGCACAGAAGGAAGATCGAAATCACAGGTGGATCGGGTAATGGTGTTTATTATGCGATTCAGACCTTACGTCAGCTTACAGGAACTGAGGCCCTTTCGTCAGAGGTACCGTGTGTTTCAGTAAGTGATTTTCCCAGGTTCAGCTGGCGAGGTCTTATGTTAGACTGTTCGCGGACTTATCAGTCGCCTGAATATATTAAGAAAACAATTGACAGGATCTCTTATTATAAGATGAATGTACTCCATCTTCATCTTACCGATGACCAGGGATGGCGTATAGAAATAAAGTCTCATCCGGAATTAACGAAGAAGGGAGCAAAATTCCATCCTGAATACAATGAACCGGAAAGCCACCAGGGATTTTATTCTCAGGATGAGATGAAAGATATTATCCGGTACGCGGGATCTAAAGGAGTAACTATTGTACCGGAGATAGAAATGCCCGGCCACAGCACTGCTATTCTTGTCTGTTATCCTGAGCTTTCCTGCACAGGAAAAATAGCTGACAAAGTATTTCCGTTCTTTAAAGGTCCGGGTGTTACACCTGATATCCTGTGTGCCGGCAATGAGGAAACATTTGCCCTGATACAGGATGTCATTGATGAGATAGTTGAGGTTTTCCCTTCTGAGTTCATACATATCGGTGGTGATGAAGCTCCTAAAGTCCGGTGGGAGAAATGTCCGAAGTGTCAGAAGCGGATAAGGGATGAAGGATTAAGTGACGAAAAAGAGTTCCAGAGTTACTTTATAAGCCGTGTTGAAAAGTATATCAATTCCAGGGGACGCAGACTCATCGGATGGAGTGAGATAATTGAAGGGGGACTGGCACCGAATGCAGCCGTTATGGACTGGATAGGAGGAGCAAAGGAAGCAACTGAAAAAGGGCAGGATGTGGTAATGTCACCAACCAGCCATTGCTATTTTGATTATCCCTACACATCTATCAACTCTGAGCGTGCTTACAGTTTTGATCCTGTCAAAGATCTTTCAGAGGAACAGTCCGGACATATTCTCGGTCTTCAGGCTAACTTCTGGTCACATATTGACCGGGAGCCGGAACTGGTCGATAAACAGCTTTTCCCAAGGCTTCTTTCAATTGCTGAACGGGGATGGTCACATTCAAATGTTACTGACTGGGACTCTTTCAGGAAACGTTTGGAAAAACATCTTTATATATTGCAGCAAATGGGAATAAATTATTATAAAGATGATATCTGAAACTATTTTAACCGGACCAGGTGATTGCCTCGAAGTCAGTGTTAAAGGTATCATGATAAATCCGGACAAGTTGTGTGGCCAATAAAATTAAATTATCAGAACATGAAAAAAACATTTATTACATTCTTCGGTTTTCTTCTGATGTTACATCCCGCAATATCTGCTGACTGGCCTGTCCTGAAAAAGTATGATCAGGAGCATACATATAAGATTGCCATGCCTGTCGGAGGTATTGGTACCGGATCAATATCCCTCGGAGGGAGGGGAAAACTCCAGGACTGGGAGATAATGAATAATCCGGCCAAAGGATTCAATCCCGGAACGTCATTTTTCGCATTGTACACAGATCTGGGTGACAGGAAGGATGTGAGGCTGCTTGAAGGTCCGGTTCCCTTTTATATGTATGAGGGATCATCGGGTGCAATTGCGCCAAATCATGGTTTCCCGAGGTTCAGTGAGGTCTCTTTCGAGGCTGCTTACCCCTTCGGACAGGTTAATCTCTCCACACCTCAGCTGCCTGTGACTGTAAAAATGAAGGCATTCAATCCCCTGATACCCGGTGATGTCGATAACAGCAGCATCCCAATTGCAATAATTGACTTTGAGCTGACTAATACCTCGGGGAAAGATATTCCTTTCAGCATTTGCGCAGCCCTCTCCAATTTTATCGGTGAAGGATCAGGTCCCGGTTCCGGAGGTAAGAACAGGAATATTTTCAGGAAAGAAAAGGAGTTCGACGGAATTTATTTCACCTCCGAAAATGGGAATCAGATAATTGACCAGTGGGGAGAGATGGCTCTTGTTTCTCTTTCCGGAGGAGATCATACATACAGGACAGAATGGAAGCAGATTGGATGGGGAGCTTCACTGCTGGATTTTCATGATGATTTTCTGGAAGACGGAAAGCTTGGATACAGGATTGATACAATATCAAAGAATCCTGTCGGATCACTGGCTGTCAGTAACATTTTACCGGCAGGAGGAAAGAAAAGTGTACGTTTCCTGATTACCTGGTATTTCCCGAACAGGACAGCATGGTCAACAGTTTCTCTGAAAAACTATTATTCAACAAAATATACCGGGGCCTGGGATGTTCTGATTCAGACGGTACCCCGGCTGGCTTTCCTTGAAGAAAAAAGTCTGGAGTTTGTGAACGCCCTCTGCAGCAGTGATCTGCCTGATGTTGTCAAGGAATCGGCTCTTTTCAACATAAGTACCCTGAAAACACAGACCTGCTTCAGACTCTCGGATGGCAATTTCTTTGCATGGGAAGGGTGTAATGATAAGTCAGGCTGCTGTTTCGGCTCATGCACACATGTATGGAATTATGAAACGGCAATTGCCTTTCTCTTTGGTGATCTTGCCAGAAATATGAGGAACATAGAGTTCGGTATGTCGACAAATAATGACGGATTGATGACCTTCAGGGTGAGCCTGCCTGTTGAAAATATAACAAAATTCGGAAAGGTGGCTGCCGACGGACAGATGGGCTGCATACTTAAAATGTACAGGGAATGGCAGCTTTCAGGCGATGACGGATTCCTGAAAAATCTCTATCCGAATGTGAAAAAAGCTCTCAGCTATGCCTGGATCAAAGGAGGCTGGGACGGTGACCAGGATGGTGTTATGGAGGGAGTCCAGCATAATACTATGGATGTCGAGTATTATGGTCCTAATCCGCAGATGACGATCTGGTACCTTGGAGCTCTGAGAGCGATGGAAGAGATGGCAATTCATATGAAAGACAAGGAGATGGCCGGTAAATGCAGGAAACTTTTCTTAAGTGGCAGCAAATGGACAGATGAGAACCTTTTCAATGGGGAATATTATATACATAAGATCATTGTACCGGATAAGGAAAGTATCCCGAAAGAACAGCTCGTGGGAATGGGTTCTGCAGATTACGGTAATCCCGATTACCAGCTCGGTGAGGGATGCCTTGTTGATCAGCTGGTTGGACAGTACATGGCTCATGTCTGCGATCTCGGTTATCTTGTGAAAAAGGAGAATGTTGAAAAAACCCTTCGGAGCATAATGAAATACAACTACAGGGAAAATCTTTCAGATCATTTCAATTGCATGAGGAGCTTTGCCCTCGATAATGAATCAGCTCTTCTCATGGCTGCATATCCCGGAACGAGACCGGCCAATCCCTTTCCATATTTCACGGAGGTGATGACCGGATTTGAATATGCAGCTGCAATCGGGATGCTTTACGAAGGACAAACTGGAGAAGGATTGAAATGCATAACAAATATCCGGAATCGTTATGACGGCCGGAAGCGTAGCCCTTTCGATGAAGCCGAATGCGGTCACCACTATGGAAGAGCCATGGCCAGCTGGTCGGAAATTCCTGCTCTTTCTGGATTCCATTACTCAGGTGTGACCGGTGAACTAAAATTTACTGATAAACCGGGAAAATACTTCTGGTCTGACGGTTATGCCTGGGGAACAGCTGAAATTGCAAATAGCGGAACTTACATCTCTCTGAAAATGAAAGTACTGTATGGTGATATCAAAATCTCAAACTTGGTTATCGAAGGCTGTAATCCTCTGAAAATAAAGAAAACCACAGTTATTCCTGAAGGATCAGAGGAAACCTTCGCAATTAAGAAAAGAATGTCATAAATCAGGATATGAGAAAAATAGTTTTCTACCTGATCATTTTGAAAACAAAAAATAAAACATCAGGATGAACAGGGTCCTTCTTACATGTACTGTTGCTGCAGCCCTGGGTGGTCTGCTTTTCGGATACGATACAGTGATAATCGACGGAGCAATGCTTGATCTGATAAAACATTTTCAGCTGACTCCTGCCGCACAGGGCTAAACAGTGAGTTCTGCTCTTGCAGGCTTTCTGTTGTCACATTACTGGGATTCTTTTTTGTTAAAAGATATCTCATTGAAACCAGAGGGAAAACACTGGAACAGATAGAGAAAGAAGTTCTTTATTGAGATGCAATGACTCCGCGTGAACAGCTACTGACTATCCTCAGGGGAGGCAAGCATGACAGGGTTCCCTGGTATGGCGACCTGGATTTATGAGTAAATTCCTGAAATTCTAAAAAGGGAAAAAAATGAACGGACATCAAAGAATAACAGCAGTCCTGAATGGAGAGAAGCCCGACAGGGTACCTGTTATGCTTCATAATTTTCTGATGGCAGCTAAAGAATATGGTGTTACAATGGAACAGTACCGCAACAGCCCGCAGGTAATTGCCGATACTTTTAAATCATCTGTTGAGAAATACAGGTATGACGGCATCCTGGTTGATATTGATACTGTTACCCTGGCAGGCGCTGCCGGTGTCAAAGTTGATTTTCCGGTAAATGAGGCTGCACGTCCTCTGGGAGCTAATATTCATGACCTTGGATCTGTTTTTGATCTTAAACCGGTGAATATTGCTGATTACAAGTATGTTGGCATTTGGCTTGAAGCTGTCAGACTGCTCAGGGAATATTATAAGGATGAGATTTTTATCAGGGGCAACTGCGATCAGGCTCCGTTCTCACTTGCCAGCATGATGCGGGGCACCCAGAACTGGATGCTCGACCTGATGACAGGTACTGATGAGCAACTGACCTGTCTTCTGGAATACTGTACTGATATTACATCACAGTTCATCAGACTGATGGCACAGACCGGATGTGATATGGTATCGAACGGAGACAGCCCGGCCGGTCCTGAAATGATATCTCCTGAAATATATGTCAAATATGCACTGCCTTATGAAAGGAAAATTGCGGATGTGGCTCATTCAGCCGGTATGCCTTATGCCCTGCATATATGCGGTAACACTGATGTAATCCTGGAACATATGCTTACAACAGGAGCTGATGCTTTTGAACTTGATTACAAAACAGACATTGGGAAGGTACTAAAGACATTCGGAACAAAAGCCGTTTTTATTGGTAATATCGATCCCAGCGGTGTTCTTGCCCTTGGCAGTGCAGGTGATGTGAGAAAAAAAACGGAAGAGCTTCTGGAGATATATGTACGTAAAGGAAGGTTAATTTTAAATGCCGGGTGTGCTATTCCACCGGTGACACCTTCTGAAAACCTTGAAGCAATGATTCAAACAGCAAGAAACTTCAAACTCTAAATCATTGAATATATGAAAAACAGATTATTCCGGTCGGGAAAGCACAGATGACAAACATGATCGGGTAAGATGTATAAAATATAAATAAAAATAATTGCAATATGAATTCAAACATTATGACTTTCAGGAAAATATTCAGACGGGCAGATTCAGCTTACAAAGCACTTCTGCTATTATTCATTATTTATCCGGGAATTTTAAATTCACAGGTCCCTGTGAAAATGCCTCAGGATAGCGAAGCGGTGAAACAGTGGATTGAAGAAAGTTTTGCAAAGGATAAGATCCCGCCTTTTTCTTTTATATATGGAGGAAGGAACTCTGATACGTTTATCAGATCGTGGCAGTTCTCATCTGAGAAATCTGAAACTCAGGATCGCAGACTTACTGAATATATTTTTATGTATTCCGAAAGCAGGAGCGGACTCAGGGTGAAATGTTCCCTTACCTGTTATAATGATTACCCTGCAGTTGAATGGGTTTTGAAATTCTCAAATACCTCCACCCGAAATTCAAAGGTTATTGAGAAAGCTGCAGTGATTGATCATGCATTCAGTTCAGGTGAACAGGGAAAGTTTATTCTTCATCATTCCCGTGGCAGCAATGCGCTCCGCAGCGACTTTCAGCCTGTTGATGAATTAATGTTACCGGGGGAAAATATTTACATGACCCCGTCCGGCGGGCGATCATCCGATAATACTGCATTTCCGTTCTTCAATCTGGAAATGCCGGGTGGACAGGGATTTGTTACTTCAATTGGCTGGAGTGGCAAGTGGTACGCCGATGTCAGCCAAAATAGCGGTAATTCAGTTTCTTTAAAAGCGGGAATGGAAAAAATGAGTCTGATGCTGTTACCCGGTGAAGAGATCAGAACGCCGCGAATTTGTCTGCTTTTCTGGAAAGGGAATGACAGGATGATCGGGCATAATCAGTTCCGCCGTTTTATACTTGCACACCATTCGCGTATGATTAACGGGAAATTTGCAGAGTATCCTTTATCCGGCAGTTTTGACTACGGCGATCCGGCTCCGTGTGGTGAATATGAATGTCTTACCGGTGAATACGCAATTGCCCTGGTAAACCGGTACCGTTATTTTAAGGTTCTTCCGGAACTTTTCTGGCTCGATGCCGGCTGGTATGAAGGCTGCGGTGCAAATAAGCAGAATGGCAGCTGGTGGCAGAATGTAGGAAACTGGTCGGCTGACAAAGAACGTTTCCCTAACGGCCTTAAGGCTGTTTCGGATGCTGTTCACAGCACCGGTGCCAAATTCATGGTGTGGTTTGAGCCTGAGCGTGTTCGTCCGGGTAATGAAATTGCAGAGGACCATCCGGAATGGCTGCTTAAATTACAGGGTAATGACAATTACCTGTTCGACCTTGGAAATCCTGAGGCAAGAGTTTGGCTCACAGACCGGATATCAGTGTCATACCTTCGGCCTGCATTTTTACCTGCCTGTCCACGGGACTGCAATATATAGCACTGATAGTTATACATTCAGGTCGGGACTGGGAGCCACTGCTGTGCTG
>Ga0209201_1003358_pt1 | contig 14152 bp, 14 predicted proteins | sample AD_UKC055_MetaG_FD_184411 | JGI IMG/M metagenome (GOLD analysis project Ga0209201, IMG submission 184411) | Active sludge microbial communities of municipal wastewater-treating anaerobic digesters from USA - AD_UKC055_MetaG (SPAdes) (version 2) | ecosystem: Engineered > Bioreactor > Anaerobic >...
GGATGCCGCCGTCCTGGCGCAGGCTGTGGACGGGGTGTTGTTGGCGGTGGAGGCGAACAAGACCCGGCGCGGGGCGGCGCAGGATGCGGTGCTCAGCTTGCAGCAGATCGGCGCGAATGTGCTGGGGGTAGTGCTCACGCAGGTGCCACAGCGCAACAGCCGTTATTACTATTATTATCGCGAGTATTACGACGCCGATGGCGAGAAGAAGCGCGTCCGTGGGAAAAGGCGCCATTCTCGTGCTCCCAGAGACTGATCCGCAAATGGATGCAGATTAAGAATTATGACAGTCGGCATATCTCCGAGAATGAGAATGTGAGTGGTGAGCCGGGGCTGCAACGGCTCAGCGGTTCGGTCGGGGCTGGAATTCCCAGCCTGACAGGAGCCAACCGCGCTGAAGCGCGTTGTTGGGGGAGCGCACTTCAGCGAACTTGACCTGTCGGCCCCGGAATTCATTCTGGAGCGGCCGACCTGAAGTTCGCAGCACCTTTTCTGATCTGTGAAATCCGTGGCCATCCGTGAGCCATTTTCCGAGAAGCAAGAGCTGTGGTCTGACGTCGCTTACCGGCGTTGGATCGAAGAACGGCGGCTCCAGCTGGCGACGGAGATCGTTGCGGCGCGTGAGGCCTGCCGGCGCGGCGAGGCGCAGCGGGGCTCTGTGGACGACCTGGGGGCGGAGTTGATGGGGGAATGCCAGCGCTCAGTTGGAGCGCGTCTCTCGTGTGGAGATGGCTGGAGGCAACGATGAGGTTTACGGTGGTGTTTGATCGCGATGAAGACGGTGTATGGGTGGTCGAGTGTCCCGCCATTCCAGGGTGTGTGAGTCAGGGGCACACTAAAGAAGAAGCGCTGGAAAATATCCGTGAGGCGATGCCGCGATGTCTTGAGGTGCGCGCGGAATATGGCTTGCCCCTGGACAGGGAGTCCTGGCAGTGAGCGCCGTCTTGTTGCCGGGGAGAGGATGAGATGTCACGGTTGCCCTTGACAATTTGTGGCGCGGGGGTAGTGTATTATGTGTTTTTGAGTGCAGTGTTTACTGCATCTGCATAGATGCTGGCATGAGGGCCATTAAGGAATGAATCATGGGTCTTTATCTGGTTACTGGCGTTGCCGGGTTCATCGCTTCGAAGGTCGCTGAATTTTTGCTTGATGCCGGACATGCCGTAGTGGGGGTTGACAATCTCAATGATGCCTACGACGTGCGGCTCAAGCAATGGCGACTGGCGCGGTTGGATGGCCGCGCGGGTTTTACTTTCCGGCAACTGGATATTTGCGACCGCGACGGCGTCGCTGCACTTTTCCAATCCACAATCGAAAATCCAAAATCCAAAATTGGCGCTGTGCAGTTTGATGCCGTGATCAACTTGGCCGCGCGGGCCGGCGTGCGGCAATCAGTTGAAAACCCTTGGGTATATGTGGATACCAACGTCACTGGCACGTTGAATCTGCTGGATCTCTGCCACATGCACGGCGTGGGGAAATTTGTGTTGGCTTCCACCTCCAGTCTCTATGGCAAGCATAATACCATGCCCTATAGCGAGGATCAGGACACGAGCCGGCCGCTTTCGCCTTATGCTGCTTCAAAGAAGGGTGCTGAAGCATTGTGTTATACCTATCACTACCTACATGGCTTGGATGTGACTGTTTTCCGGTATTTTACTGTCTATGGTCCAGCAGGGCGGCCTGATATGAGCCTCTTTCGCTTTACTCAGTGGATCTTTGAGGAGCGCCCGGTGCACATTTACGGAGACGGCACCCAGCAGCGCGATTTTACCTATGTGGATGACATCGCCCGTGGCACCATCGCCGGATTGCAGCCGATGGGCTATGAGATCATCAATCTGGGTTCGGATGCGCCAGTTCCCTTGATGGATACGGTACGGTTGATTGAAGACCTGACCGGCAAGCAGGCCAGGTTGGAATTTCACCCCTTCCCCAAGGCCGATGTCTACGCGACCTGGGCGGACATCAGCAAAGCGGAACGGCTGTTGGGGTGGCGTCCACAGATAACGTACCGCGCAGGGATTGCCGCGCTAGTAGAATGGTATCAGGTAAATCGGGAGTGGGCGCGGGAGATTGTGACGCTTGTGGGATAATGGGATGTCACGCCTGCCCTTTGTGTGGGACTATGATATGACCGAGGCGGAGTTCGAGGCGATTTTGCGGGGAGAGGCGCAGTTCGGGCGACTGGATCGGGATTGGGCGGCGGTGCGCCTGTTGGAGGTTGCGCCCTACCGGGACATCATCCGCCTCCTGGGTACCGGGCGCTGCTCGTGGGTTGGCCCCGCTGGCGCGCGCGGGTGCGTTCCGTCAGCCGCAAGCGCGGGCTGGACTTTTTGGCAGCGTGGCTGCCGGAACATCACCTGGAGTTGTTGTAAGGTATGCGGGTTAATCCGGCTTATTATTTCGAGGTGTTGTATCCGTTCCGTTGCAGAGGGCGATCCGCAGATTGCCACAGATGAACGCAGACGAGGGTTTCGGGAGTATCCTGAGCGCCGGCAGTCATTTCGGGTGAGCGCGCGTGTGCCGGGCGTGAGAAGGGATCTTGCCTGACAATTTGCGGTGCGGGGGTAAGGGAAGAGTCGCATAGGATGGCTCGCCTGCCGGCCGTTGGGTAGATGGGGAGCAAGAAGAAACTTTGTGCGCTCTGCGGTGAAAGCTAAATGACCGACTGGCTGATTGACTGCCGGGGTTCATTTAGAACAGGGATCGAGTACCGGGAAAATGCAACGTCAATGGTATTGCCTTATCTTCATTATCTGTGCGGGGTTATTATCAGGCCCTGCTCTCGCTGCTGACGCTCTGGTCAATGTGGGAGTGCTCTCTTTGCGCAATAGTTTGATGGCTCAGGGCGACCTTGTCCCAGGAATTTACCCGCGTTATGATGTTTTGCCCGATAATGCAAGCCAAAGCTGCATTGTAGAGCGCTTGCGTCGAGCGGTGGATTTAGATAGCGGCGATTATACCGCTCGCTGGGCGCTGGGGCGCGCGGCGCTGGCTGCAGGCGACGCTGAAACCGCAGCTGCCGCCTTGGCGCCTTTGGCTGATCAGCATCAAAATCCATTTCTGTACGGCGATGTGTCGATCGCTTTGGGTCGCGCCGGCCAGTATGAACGTGTGACCGAACTCTACGAGAGCGCACCGCCGCCGCAGCCCATGCAGACAATCAGCGACACGGTGGCACTGGCCTATCTTGGACAGGGGGATCGAGATGCGTTGGAGCGGGCTATAGCGTTGCGGCCCGCTGACCTCTACGCTAATTATTTCCTGTGGAAATGGGCGCAGGAGGAAAGAGATATAGCGACCACGGCAACTTACAGCGATACTTTGGTCTACTTTCCTTTGGAAGCGATAGACCCCACTGACGAGCGATTCCTGGATTACGCAGCCAAGGTTATCCCGGACCTGCTGGAGGAGGGCCTGTGGGACCGGGACAAGACGCTGAACGTGGTATCTTTCCTGGTGTGGCAGCACAATGGGGCGAGGGGTGTGGAGCGCTTGCTGGGGCAACTGATAGCACATTATCCCACCGAACCCGACTGGCCTTTTTATCTGGCTGAACTGTACCATCGGCGGGGGGACTTACGGCAAGCGGAGACGGCTTACCGGCAAGTGCTGGCCGTAGACCCCACGTATGCGCAGGCGTATTTACGGCTGGGGATGGTGGCGGAGGCCGGACGAGAAGGTGAGTCATTGAGTGAAGCGGCGCGGTGGTATGCGCAATATCATTCATTGGCCCCCGATGACTTACTTGGCTTGAAGCGGCTAGTTGAGGTATGCACAACGCTGGGGGAGGCGGGCGTGGAGGACCCCAGTTGCCGAGAGACAGTGACGCTGCGCCAGGAACTGGACGCCCGCACCAACGATCGGCGCATCGTAGCGGAGATGCTGGGTGTGCCGGTGGAGGACGTGGAACTGGGGCCGAATCTGGTGGAGAACGGGGGATTTGAGGAATGGGTGGAGGGCAGGCCGGAGTGGTGGGTGTGGTCGGATATGTTCAATCACGAACCGTTCAACACAGCCGTTTTTGTAGGAGGGGCTGACGAATTGCTTCCCTTCGAGGGGCAACGGGCAGCGCGGGTGGATGGCTTTTGGGTGCAGCAGCGGGAGGGAAAGAGCGCAGCACGAGCAGGGTTTTGGCAATTCGATGAGATTGTAGGAGGCCTGCGATCTATCCCTTTGACGGCAAACACTCCCTATGTACTCAGTTTTCAGTATCGAACCAGCCGCGTCCCAAACGGCAGAGTAACTGTATGGGTTTCGAGCACAGATGAACCTGACGTATTCTGGCCCGGCGGCGATCATGGCTTAGTGGGGACAAATGGGATGTGGTATCACTTTGTGGCGGCAGGTTGGAATCGTTCCAACGCTGAAGCAGCGATTCGACCACTGTTGCGCCTTTATGCACCGGGATGTGCCGAACTTGACGATGTCCAGGTGCGGCCGATCGGATTGCCTGAGGGGTTTGCGTTGGAACAGAGCGAAGGCCAGTTCCGAGTAGCTGGGAGAGACAATTGAGCAAGTCAGTGAATGTTCAGAACGGCGGCTAGGTGCTGCTGATTCGTGTTAGGGAGTTGACCTATGCTTTTGGTATTCTTGTTTCTGGCTATGTCCAGTCTGTTCATCTCGCGGGTTCTATATAGAACCTACCTATCGCCAATCGGCATTTTTGGCTTGATATGGAATGGCGCTTTGGCGCTTTTTGAGGCCCGGTTGATAGACTACTATCCTCTTTCAATAGAGGCATATATTGCGTTTATTGGCTCTTTTGTTCTGTTTGTGTTCGGTGCCCTTGTTTCGACATGGCCTCTTGTTCAGTTAATGCAACGGTCGCCGATTAGCGCTTACAAATCCCCATTTGCTATGGTATTGAACCCCCGTAGAGCGCGCCAAGTTCTGAACATTCTGAATTTACTTAGCCTGGTCGGATTGATGCTGACTACTATAACATTTGCTCAGTTAGTCGGCTGGGGCGCGCTTTTTGATATGAGTCGCGTCAGGGACGCAATGAGGAATCTGGAAGCCACTGAAAAACTTGGTGGGGGGATTGTCGGATATTTGTCCAGTTTGCTTCCACTGGCCGCGATCTTGGGGGGCGTGTACCTGGTTCAGGCCCCATCTGATTGGTTTCGTGCTTCTCTGTGCCTGTTGATTTCGCTGGGACAAGTCCTGATGTCTGGCAGTCGTGCTTTATTCATCTGGACATCGGTACTGTTTTTCACTGCATACATATTGACGCGGGCTTTCGTAAAGCGGGAATCTCTTGGGCGAATGATTCGGCCGCTCTTGATAGGAATGGTAATCTTTTTTGTTGTTTTTAGCAGCATCGGCTCACGCCGCTTTGATACTGCCAATTATGATGTATTTTTTGCCAACGTCGAGTTGCCGTGGTCTATTATGCACGCATATAGCTACTTTACAGCCGGGTTCGGAGCATTTTCCATACACTTGGATGACCCTATCTACATTTCTGTACCCGGATTGCATACCCTGTCGCCAGTTGTCAGGATGTTGGCTCGAATTGATCCTGGATTAGTAAATGGTTATAGTTATGCTACGCTCCTTAATTACACTGTTAGCCGTGAGTTTGTTGCTACACCTACACACACCAATGTCTATACATATCTTGGTGCCCTGTTTGACGACTTCAATTGGTGGGGAGTGTTTTTCATTCCCTTCAGCATGGGCATCCTTTCCGGCCTTGTTTTCTACCGGCTGCTAGTGCGATCAGATTTTGGAACTATCGGGTTATACTCCTTATTCTGTCTGCAGTGCGTCTATAGCTCTATGGCGATAATCACTCACGCTAACGCCATCCTCCTAAGTGCATTCGTTTTGATGGCAATCCGGAAATATGTCTCCCAACAGGGGCGAAAATGCTTAAAGTCTGCTGTTTGCTATTAGCGCCGCCAGCCTGTCCGAGTAGTAGGTACGCGGTATATAACCTGATCCCCTACATGCGGGATTATGGCGTAGATGTCGAGGTCTTGCCGTTCTACTCTCCGAGGGCGTACGGAAGAATCTCACAGAGGCACAAACTCCTCGAAAAAGCTGCCCTGATTGGTTGGGGCTACTTGAAGCGCGTTGCACATTTGGTCGCGGCCGGCCGTTCTGACGCGGTGTGGATTCATCGGTTTGCAGCGCCCGTAGGGACAGATCTTTTTGGCTCCACAGTAAAGGCCCTAGGGAAACCATTGGTTTTTGGGTATGATGATGCCGTTTACCTGGCCCGTGGAAAGGCAAACCGAATTCGATCGTGGTTTGGTAGTTGGCGTGATATTGATAACCTTGTTGCTAATAGTGACTACGTATTGGCTCGGAATCAATCGCTGGGGGATCACGCCCGGATGTATAATTCCAACGTTCTTGTGCTGCCAGCGGCGATCGATGTGACACTTTATGATCGGGTGCTGAGCCAAGTGTCACGAGCGAAACGGGATGACGGTGCTCTTACCATTGGCTGGATAGGTACCCCTTCTTCGGCTCCCTATTTGGAATTAGTACGTCCGGTTCTGGAGACATTGGGGCAGGAAGGGCCAATTGAATTGCGGCTTATCGGAGGAGATATGCCCGACGTCGAAAACATCGCTATTAAGCGAATCTGTTGGCAACAGGCCACCGAGATCGAAGAGTTGTGTCAGGTTGATGTGGGGATCGCCCCATTGCCTGACGATGAATGGGCGCGAGGAAAGAGTGGACTAAAAGTTGTGCAATATATGGGCTGTGGGTTGCCTGTCGTGGCCTCTGCCGTGGGACCGCATTTGGACTTAGTGGAGTCTGGCCAGCAGGGGTTTCTTGCAGGTACCGAGAAGGAATGGCTAAAGGCACTGCGTACTTTGCGTGATAACGAGAGCCTGCGTCTGAAGATGGGGACCGCTGGTCGTCAGAAAGTGCGACGAGAGTACGATTTTTCGGCCATCGCCGAGGCCACGGCCCAAGTTTTCGTTGAGGTTTGCAGGAATAGATAGTTTCATGATTAGTAAAACCACGCCCTCGGAAAATTTCGGGTTTGGTCAGGTAGTCAAAGCCGCGGGAATTACCGGCGTCAGTTCAGTCATTGGACAGGCCGCTGGCTATTTGATGGTGTTCCTGCTGACACTGACATTGGGAGCCGGAGGGTTTGGCCTGTTTTCCCTGGTGTTAACCGTTAAAAGTATCGCCACGTTGGTAGGCAGCCTGAGTTTAGGCATCACTGTTTTGCGCTTCGGCGCCAAGTACAGGAGCAATCAAGATAGCCAGAGTGTTCAGACGCTGATCAGGTGGGCCGTGATGGTTGTTCTTATATGGAGCACTATAGTTGCCGGTACTCTATGGCTGCTGGCGCCATTCTTAGCCGGGCATGTATTTCGTAAGCCGGAACTGACGCTGGCTTTGCGAATTGCAATTTGGGCTATTCCTCTGGAGGCTATCTTTAATATCCTTGTCTCAGGCCTGCACGGTTTGGGGTTCACCGCCAAACGCGCTTATCTTGAGCAGTTGATCTTGCCGGTTGGCCGTTTGTTGCTGGTCGCCATGAGTTTGCTTGTAGCTCGGAGTGTGGAGTTCTCACTTGGCGCTATGGTGGCTGCCTCGGGCATCTCTGTGGTGATGGCCGGGGTATGGCTGGCGCGGGAGTGTCGATTTTGGGAGGCGCCTCTACTTGCTATGCCCGCAGACGTGAAAGATTGGGTGAAATATACCATTCCAGCATTTCTTGATGCCCTGTTGGTGACTTCTTTGGGCGGTTCTGTAGAAGTCTTATTACTAGGAATCTTTGGAACAGAAGAGTTGGTAGGAATCTACAGTGTTGTGCTAAGATTAAAGTTCATCGTCAATATGCCTATGACCGCTTTCAATAACGCTCTAGCTCCGCTGATCAGCAAGTTTCATGCGTGCGGCGATCGCGCTTCTTTAAAATCTCTTTTCAGGTCTGCTACTCGCTGGGTGATGATGGTTGGTTTGCCCTTGGCTGCTGCCTGTGTGTTATTCGGGGATTTCCTACTGGGACTGTTCGGTGACGCCTTTGCAGCAGGGCATACGGCTTTGATTCTGGTTATGCTTGGTCAACTCGTCAATATTGCCGTAGGCCCGGTAGGGCATATGCTATTGATGGCTGGCTATTCTCGAGTCAGGTTGATCAATTCGCTTGTTCTGTTAACCGAACAGTTGGTCTTGGGGCTATGGCTGATACCAAATCGGCCACTCATCGGCGCGGGCATCGTGGCGGCTGTTTCTGTTGCTACGATCAGTATTTTAGGGATAGTGGAAGTATTTTTCCTCCTGAGAATTCATCCTTATCGGCTTGACCTGGCTAAGCCGTGGTTGGCTTGTATCTTCGCCATGGGGATTGTCGGTGTCACTCGTGGTTTGAGTGGAATTACTGATGTGTGGTTCAGCGCCATATTATTGCTGGGATTTAGTATATGCTACTTGGGGGGGCTGTTCGGCTTGGGCCTAAATGGCGGGGATAAATCCATATTTCTTCAGGCGGCTCACAGATTGAGGTTGAAATCCAGTAGTAACTGATATTTTGCATTATTCTGTAAGCCCATTTTCTAACCTTTGTGCTTAGGAGGATCGAAATGCCAAACCCAATTCAGCTATTTGTACCTACTTTCCGCGTTGAAGAAACATTGCAAGAGATTCGTGAATGTTTGGAAAAGGGGTGGACCGGTTTGGGCTTTAAGACGCAAGCCTTTGAGAGTGCCTGGAGAGAGTACACTGGATTACCGAACGCGCACTTTGTGAGTTCTGCTACTGCAGGGCTGCATCTTGCTGTACGTTTGCTTAAAGAGCGCGACGGTTGGAAGGAGGGGGATGAGATTATCTCCACCCCGCTAACTTTTGTATCTACAAATCATGTTATGCTCTACGAAGGCCTGAAACCCGTGTTCGCTGACGTGGATGAGTATTTGTGTCTGTCCCCCGAATCAGTCCTGGACCATATCACTCCACGCACACGTGGCATTATGTTTGTGGGGCTTGGTGGAAATACAGGGCATTTGACAGAAATTGCCCAAATCTGTTCAGAGAAAGGACTGAGGTTGATTCTTGATGCAGCCCATATGTCCGGCACAAGGCTAAATGGCAAGCATGTGGGTAGCGAGGCAGACGTTGCTGTATTCAGCTTTCACGCTGTAAAGAATCTGCCCACCGCAGATTCGGGGATGATCTGTTTCCGGGAGCTGGAGTTAGACACCGAAGTCCGAAAGTGGACCTGGCTGGGCATTAACAAAGACACTTATAGCCGGACCCAGGAGGGTGGCACCTACAAGTGGATGTACGATGTGGAGTACGAGGGATTTAAATACCATGGCAATTCCATCATGGCTGCCATTGGATTGGTCGCGCTCAAATACCTGGACCAGGATAACGCTTATCGGCGGCAGATTGCCGCATGGTATGATGACTTTTTTGCTGCGGAACCTGCCATCCGTACAATTCCTGTAGCGCCCAAATGCGAGCCTTCACGGCATCTGTATCAGGTGATGGTCCCTGACAGAGATGAGACTATGTTGGCCCTGAATGCGCAGCAGATCTATCCGGGTGTCCATTATCGGGACAATACTGCATATCGTATGTATGCTTACGCGCGGGGTACGTGCCCTCGTGCTGCTGAAGCGAGTGATACGGTTATTTCGTTGCCGATACACTTGCGCCTTTCGTATGCTGATGTGCTTCGCGTTGCTGACACCCTCAAGTCTATCGTCTGCAAGCAGGAGAGCACCTTGTGATTTCGAAAACGACTCCCCCTGTCATAGAGAGTGGGCGACTGCGCTTACGCTCATTGACGGTTGCGGATTTGCCGATGACGCTTGCGTGGCGGAATCAGGATGCTATTCGCAAGTGGTTCTTTCACTCAGAGATTATTAGCCCAGAACAGCATCGCGCGTGGTTTGAGTCCTATCAGGAAAAAGACAACGATTTTGTTTTTGTCATTGAGGAAAAACGTGTTCTTCAAAGAGCCGTAGGACAGGTCTCTCTATACAACATTGACTGGGAGAAGAAACGGGCAGAGTTCGGACGCTTGATGATTGGCGATTCCGAAGCGCGTGGCTTGGGTTTAGCCCAAGAAGCCACGAGAATATTGATCGAATTTGCGGAGAGGGAACTGGGATTGCGTGAGATTTACCTGGAAGTCTACGCCGATAATTTGCCAGCGATTGCTGTGTACCGTGACTGCGGATTCTCAGTGACCGAAACTCAGGAAGGCATTCTTCACATGAGGTGTAATTGTGATAGGAGCAGAACGAGTGGACTATCCTCATAAATCATTTTTGGAATATCTGCCAATCCTTTGTTGTCCGCATTGTAAGGCCCCTTTGAAGTTGGACGAGGGGACTCTGGAGTGTCAAAATAGTCACTGCAATAGATCGTACCCTATTGTAGATGGCAAGCCTATTCTCATTAATGAAGAGAATTCGCTCTTCTCTATAGCAGATTACCTAACTGTTCCCGATAAGGTGTCGATTGATAGGGAGAGTAACATTACTTCGCGTTTAAAGAAGTTTAAGCGGTTATACTTCTCTCTGTCTGCAGATCTTGGTGCCAGGGACAGACTCCGTAAAGTACGCGAGGTCGTGCATGAGAGCAGCAGTTCGCCTACTGTGGTTGTTATCGGTGCTGGGACTGAGGGCGCAGGGATGCAAGAGGTTTATGATGATTCTTCGTTAATGTTGATAAATACAGATGTGAGTATAACTGCAAGTGCATCCATTATTTGTGATGCTCACGACCTACCATTTACGGAAGGCTCAATTGATGGAGTTATAGTACAGGCAGTTCTTGAACATGTTATAGACCCACAACGCTGTGTTGTGGAAATGTATCGAGTTCTAAAGGATACTGGAATTGTGTATTCAGAGATACCCTTCATGCAACAGGTCCACCTGGGAAGACTCGACTTTACCCGATTCACACATCTCGGTCACCGACGCTTGTTCAGACATTTTGAAGAAATTGACAGCGGTTTGGTGGCTGGTCCGGGTACTTCTTTGGCCTGGTGCTGTACTTATTTGCTGAGAAGTTTCGTGAAATCACGTGCAGCCCACAAGATTGTAGCATCCTATATCGCGCCAATGGTTTTCTCCTGGCTTAGATATTTTGACTAGTTCTAACGGATTCTGGGGTCCTCCTGATTTCGCCTGAGCATTACGGTAATTGTGTGGTAAGCTTGCCGAGTTTGTACACCATGCTCGGAGCGTACCCTAATGGCAGATTCCAAGAGACATTGTAGCCAGGAAAAGGACTTCGACCCTCTCTCCCACAAGTCCAAACAGATTTGCTTGTTCATGGATCAGGAAGAATATGACCATATCTTGTTTGAGCCCGAAGCATTTCGTCGGTGTCTGGATCATGAGATCGAGTTGCATCCCGAACTGTTTCCAGCGGCGATTCAGCAGGGTTACAAGCTGTACGACATTCTTCCCGAATCGCGCAAGATGCCGGGAATGCGCCTGCGGCGCATCGAACTACGCACAGGGGAGGTGTTTACGCTTCGGCCCTCCTTCGTGATGCCCTATATGACCGGTTACACCGACGATGTGGAAAAGCCGCTGTTCTTGCGCCGCTGGGGTGTGCCTTACTGGGCCTTGGCCTACGTCTTTGGACGCGACGAACAGTACTGGTATCGCCTTGAGAACCGCATGGGACGCAATAGCGTGGTCGGCACGACCGTCAAAGACCCTGAGCGGTTGCCCCAAGACCTGTTGGCCGATGAGAAACACACCCGCTTCAGCGGTGAAAAGGCTTACATTGCCACCACCGTGGGCGGGGACTGCGTTCTAGGCGCTTCCCTCACCCTGGGAGCCGATGAGGCAACCCTGACCCAGGCCTACGGATACTTCAAGACCGAAGCCCAGAATGTGGCCTCTGACTATGAGCCAGAAACCGTCAACACGGATGGATGGGAGGCGACTCGCTTAGCCTGGGGCACCTTGTTCGCTCAGATCACCGTCATTCTGTGCTTTCTACACTCCTTCATCAAGATCCGTGACCGCTGCCAGCGGATGAAAGACCTCTATGGAGCAATCCAGACCCGCGTCTGGGAAGCGTATCGAGCCATTGACGCCGCGGCTTTCACCCAGAAAATCGCGGAACTCCAGGCCTGGGCAGTGGAACAGCTGCCCCCGGGCAGTGGTTTGGAGGCCGTCCTGAAACTGTGTCACCGAGCCCCTGAGTTCGTGAAAGCGTATGACCATCCCTCTGCTTATCGCACCAGCAATATGCTGGACCGGCACATGGAGCCCTTGGATCACTACCTCGATAGCTGCAAGTACTTTCACGGACACCTGATGTCGGGGGAATACAGTTGCCGTTCGTGGGCCTTGCTCCACAACTTCCAGCCCTACTGCCCCCGCGCTAACAGCGCGCCGGCGTACACATCACCGGCTCACCGGCTCAACGGGTTCGTCTATCACGACAACTGGCTGCATAATCTCCTGATTTCTGCTTCGATGGGAGGTTATCGCCAGTGACCCCAGAAAACGTCAGAACCAGCTACTCTGCACCTGTGACCGAAGATTATCGGGTTCTCGGCTTGCTTGAAGGGGACACGGTAATCTGGTATTGGATTGGCCGCCATGAAGAATACGAACGGTTGTTGAAGTAAGGTCTTGTAGGAGAGAGACACGGCTAACATCGGGTGAAGCCGACGCTGCCCTCAGCGGGGCCAAAAAGGTTGCGCTTGCAGTCGTGCTTTTCGGCACAGGTGCTTGGGTCAGCGAAGGACGGACGGCGCGGCTTACCCAGTCCGTTAGCCACCTCCTCCTTGTAAAGCAAAACAGAGTTTCAAAATCTTGCGACTATTGGTGTAACATAAATTCAAACAGATTGTGTTTAGTAGAGAGTGGAGTAAATGCCATGACACTTGACGAGAAAATCCGCCAATATGCACGAAAACTCCCGTATTCTTTTCAGGAAGAACTGCTTGACTTTGTTCAATATTTGCTTATGAAGGCTGAACAGCAAGAAAAGCAGGATTGGGCTTCGTTATCATTATCTTCAGCGATGCGCGATATGGAAGACGAGCCTGCTTTATATAGTCTCTCGGATATACGGGTGTCCTTCGCATGAAAAAAGCGGGGCAAGTGGTTGTATTTCGTTTTCCACAAACCGACCTTGAAGAAGGCAAGTTGCGCCCGGCGCTTTTATTAGGTAAATTGCCTGGCGAATACGATGATTGGCTGGTTTGTATGATTTCCTCCCAAACCCGCCACTACATTGAAGGGTTTGATGAGGTAGTACAAGAAAGTGATGATGACTTTGGGGAAAGTGGATTGAAAGTCACGAGCGTTATTCGAGTGGGGAGATTAGCGGTTGTGTCAGGAGAAATTCTTCTGGGCGCAATTGGTGAAATTTCAAGTAAACGACTGAATCATGTAAAGAAGCATTTATCAGATTGGCTCTCTGAAAAATAGAACGGTGGCTAACATAGCGTGCAGCCGACAAGCGGGATTCGGCGCGTTTTTCAAGCCGTTTCGCCGCTTTGGGCTTTTCCTGCTTCGACGGCACATCCAGCCCCGCCCACTTGCCGCTAACGCACACCGATAGACGGCTTCGGTGCGAGTGCTGACCGGACGCCAGGGGACGGGGTCAGCCGCGAGAGGGGCAACCGTGGGGAAAGGTCGTCGCCCCCGTCAGGAGAAGTCCGTCAGGAGCAAGCCCACCGCTGCCGGGGGACGCCGCCCAACATCCGTTGCACCTGACGCGCTCGAGCGGGGCGCGGGAGCGGGTCCAGCCGCAGGGAGGTCGTCTGTCAGGGAAGAGGTCCCGCTGCAGCCGCGCGCAGGTGAACTCCTCCGTTAGGCGGCTGCGGCGCCAAAGGAAGGTGATGGCCCTGGCGAGGGGAAACGCCGGCGGAGACGGTCAAGCCTGGCCAGGAATCCACGCCGGCGGAGGGGCATAACTCCAGTGAGGGAGGTTCAGGCGCCGGCAGGCCGGGACGCCGCCTACTGATGAATGCCGTTGTCAAGGGGGAGAATCATAAAATGCTCCAATTCGTGGGTACTGGCGTGGTCGCCCGCGCTGCACTGAAAGACGAGAAGCGCGCCTGGTAGCCAGAGCGCCCCTCCCGCCTTCCCTTTGGGGTAAAACCAGTATAGCGTAGAACGCTGGGAAGGGCAAGGCGCTCTGTGAGACCGCTAGTCAGGGCGACAGGCACGACGCACCTATC
>Ga0209201_1003359_pt1 | contig 14149 bp, 8 predicted proteins | sample AD_UKC055_MetaG_FD_184411 | JGI IMG/M metagenome (GOLD analysis project Ga0209201, IMG submission 184411) | Active sludge microbial communities of municipal wastewater-treating anaerobic digesters from USA - AD_UKC055_MetaG (SPAdes) (version 2) | ecosystem: Engineered > Bioreactor > Anaerobic >...
GATGGACTCCGGGCACAGCAATGAGGCAAGATGGCCCAACAACACGCTACTCACCTACACCTTGCCGCGGACGGTCAAGGTGAGGGAGAGCGTGGACGTTGAACGATAAGAAATGAAGATACCCCTAACCACTTTACTTGCAATAGCGGCACTTGCGTTATCTGCGCTTAGTGCGGAATACCAGTTCTATACTTCGGGGTGCTCATAAAGCGGAGCTGAAAGAGCATCCCCGAAAACCTGATTCACGGCCTTGAGCACGACGGGACTGGACCGCCAGGACCGGTTCAAGATGCTTTTTCTGCCGAAGAGGTTTTCATAATAACCGTGGACGGCATCAAACAGGCGCGCGTCGCCGCCGCGCCAGCCGTAGATGGCCTGTTTGGCGTCGCCGACATAAAAGAAGCTGCGGTCATCACCGCCCTGAAGAATCTCGTTGGCCAGATTGCCGAGCACGGCCCACTGACGGGCGCTGGTATCCTGGAATTCGTCGAGCATCCAGTGCCGGAAGCGCCCGTCGAGGCGGTAGTCTATCTCCATTTTGACTCCGCTTCGCTCCGCTTCGAAAAGGACGACCTGAATATCCTCAAAAGAAAGCCGGCCGCGCGCGCGGACGGACTGCCGGTACGAGGCTTCATAGGCCGTCATCAGGCGATGGATGCCTTCGGTCTTGCGCAGATTATCGAAGACATACCTCTGCATGAACCAGGCCAGAAACCGCACCACCTGGCGGGCGTCGCTTCCGGAAATCGCATATTTTCTGAAGTTGGTGTATTCCGCCTCCCCCGCAAGCAGACCGGCCAGCCGGACGGAAAGGTTTTTGAACAGCGAATGGCCGGACAGTTCAAGCCAGTCTTCGCGGCCGAGCAGATCGAGCATTTCATTCCATTTGCCGGCCGCCTTCTGATTTCCAAGACCCGCGATATGCCTGCCGTTTCTGAAAGCGTCAATCTCCGCAAGGAGTTCTGCGCGGGTCATGCCGGCGGCGCACATCCACCACGGCTTGTCCGGCCACATCGCATCAAAGCGGCCCCATGATTCGGGGTCGGGATAATACAGGAAGAGACGGTGGGCGGAGTCGGCCGTTTCCAGAATGGTGTCGCGGACGTTTTTCTGTTTTTCGAACGTCAGCAGGCGGAAGGCCTCCATGAACGACTGGCGGGCAGCGCGATCGCGGCAGGCCGCCTCCATGGCGTCGCGCAGGGCCTCCTCCCGCGCGAGGTCGCGCCCGAGGCCGTCGAGGATTTCCTGGCGCGGCGGAAGCCCGAGTTCCATGGCAAAGGCCTGCACAATGCTGACAAAGAGACTGTCTATGGTGCCGATGTGCAGATGGGGCATGGCCTCAAGGACCTGCTGCAGCCAGCGGCCGGGAGCACCGGTCTTCATTTCGCATCCATACGCCTTCAGCGCGGAGGCCAGTTCATCGCGGGCCCTTTCATGCAGGGCGGCCGCCGCCAGACGGGTGACAATCCGGTCGAATATCTCGCCGGCCGCCTTGCGGGTGAAGGTGACCGCCAGAATTTCCTCCGGACGCGCGCCCTGAGCGAGCAGGCCTATGAAGCGGCTGGTGAGCGCATAGGTTTTTCCGGAACCGGCGAGCGCGGAGATGGCCTCATACTGGCGCATCATGATTCGCCTCCGGCGTTGAAGGCCTCGGCGCGGCGCTGCAGTTCCTCCCGCGAGCGGGGATCAAGCAGGGTTTCGATGTCCTGGAAAAACAGGCGGTCCAGCGGATCTTCCCGCGGGCCGGCGCCCGGCTGCGGGGGCCAGAACACGCCCGCCCGGATGCGGCGAATGATTCGTTCCGCGCACTGCAGCGCATCGCCCACCCTGCCGGCGTCCATATTTTCCCAGATCAGAAGGCTGGTGGAACCCGCGGCATTGGGCAGCGCGAAATAGGCGGCCTCCACGTTTTCCGCGCCGCCGGGATTCATGGTCCGCCATGCATGGACATAAAGAGGAAGCTGGAGATCACTCCAGTGGCTTTTGCCGTCGGCGCAGAGTTTATAGCTTTCGCATTTAGCGCTTCGGGTGATGTGCGTCTGTTCAGGATTCTTCGCGGAGGCGGTGGTTTTATAGTCAATCACCCGCACGCGGCCGTCCTTTTCGTTTTGATCTATCCGGTCTATGCGCCCCACGAGGGGGACGCCCGCAATTGCACAACGGAATTCCTGCTCGGCGGCCGCAATCTGCCAGCCTTCGCGGCGGAGGCGGGCCTGCACTCCGGCGGCGGCCGTCATGCGCTGACGGATCACATCCCGCTGAATCATCAAAGGCAGGCTGAGATTCGCGCCGAACTTCCGCTCGAACAGTTCATCTGTTTTTTCCTTCAGGAATGCGCCGATCCTGTTTTCATCGCCGCTGTTTTTCAGCGGCGCATTCGCGAAGCACTGAAACACATCATGGCACAGCGTGCCGAAGCCGAGCGCGTCCAGTTCCGCCTGCTCCTCATAGGGTTCGGCAAGGCCGAGTATTTTTTTCAGGTAATACCGGAAAGGGCAGTCCAAGTAGAGCCGGAGCGCGCTGGGAGAGACATGCCGGAGGGGGATTTCCTTCCGCAGGGCCGGGAGGCGGATGCGCCATCCGGGCGAGCGCGCCAGCGACGCGAACGGAGAGCCGGCATCGCTGAAAAACTGCCCCGCGCGCCGGGCCAGTTCGTCCGGTCCGCACTGGAGCAGAAGCCGGGAGGGCTTGAGCGGATCGCCGTCCGGCGAGCGCCGCGGCATGAATCCGCGCAGATTCCTGCGGCCGGTGAAGCGCAGCACAGACTCCAGGATGTGCGCATCGCGCGCGAGGCGGTGCGCGTTGTCCCGCAGGCCGGCGGCGCGGCGCGCGCCGTCGGGCAGAAAGGGATCGGCCGTCCGGGTTTCGGGAATCTTCCCGTCATTCAGGTCGGTGAGAAGCAGCACCGGCGCGTCTTCCCACGCCAGTTCCAGCCAGCCCAGAAGTTCGATGGCTTTCTCCGGGCGGTCTGGAGACAGGCCGGCGGAGGCCACCATGCGCAGGAACAGATCGGCGGCATCCTCGCGGCTGATTCCGATGGACTCGGTGCAGGCGAGTTTCTCGAGCATCTGATGCAGCGCCGACACTGCTTCCGCAAGGCACTCATCGGCTTCCGGCACGTCCTGATATACATGCTTTAAAACCAACCGCAGGCTTTCGGAGAGGAGCGGACCGCCACCGAGCAGATCAAGCCATCGCTGCGCCTCCTCCAGCGCGGACACGACATGAACAGCGCCGGTCTTCTGTGCAATGAGCAGCGCATCCGGCATCCCGGACGGCATGTGCCGGTTCTGAAAGTCATCCAGCTCGGCGAGAAGCGTGTCCGGCGCCGATGCGGCAGTTTCCAGCCGGCGCAGCGCATCGGGATGCCGCGCAAGGGTCATGAAGGATAGATAGCGGAGATCCTTCTGCACCTGAACCAGGCGGGAAATCAGCAGGAACATCGGGAGGCGCGCGGCCGGGCGATCGGACGGGTCAAAAACAGGTATGCCCCGGCGTCCGAGTTCATCGGCAATCCGGACGGCGCTGCGGGCGTCTCCGACTCCCACCGTGACGCCGGCGCGCGCCTGCTCGGGCAGTCCGGCGATATGGCGCGAAACCAGCTCCGCCATCGCCTCGGCGTCATCACACACCTCGATCTGCGACGGATCCAGCGAAAGTTCGCGCCGAAGCCACTTCCCCGGAAGCGGGCGGCCCCACGAATCGAAATCATTCTTCTCGGCGGGCGCGGCGTGAACACAGACATCAACAGAAAGCGACGTGGAAATTTTCTGGAGAACACGCAGCGACAGCGGGGGCGGATCGGGCACAAAGAGCACAATCACGCGCTTTATGTTTTCCGGCACTTCGGCCTTCGCGGCCGCTTCGAGCTTGGCGGTCACATCGTCGTTCCAGCCGTTTTTCTGCAGCAGGGCGCGACAGGCCTCTTCCAGCTCCGCGAGACAGGCCCAGCGCTCTTTTTCCGCAGCGGTCTGCGCGGCGAAGGATGTCAGGTCATAATTCTCCTCGCACAGTTCCGAGCGCAGGCGGACCAGATGCTCAGCCGCGGCGGCGCGGGCCGCCGGATTCTGAGCAAGGCCGGAGCGGCTGAGGCGTTCCAGTTTCCGGGGATCAAAAGCATCGAGCGTTTTCCTCCAGAAAGCCTCGGCCATCACATCCGAAACCACGGGAAGCGCGGTTTTATCAGGCGCAAAAAGTCGCGATGGGGTTTCCACAATACCTGTCAGAACAGCCGTGCCGCGTTCGGCAGCGAGCAGAGCGAGGCGTTCGCGCAGGCGGCGGCCCGCATTGCGCGTGGGCACAATCACAAGCGCATCACGCAGATCAATCGGACCGGATTTCCAGTCGCGAAGCAGAAAATCCGCCGCCAGATCGAGCGCAGGCCGCTTGCGGCCGCAAAAATGCAGATTCAAAGCCATTGCAGGCCTTCCGCATGATTTCTTTCAAAAAAAAAGAATATTTGGCAAAAAATGCGCAAATATGGTCGTTTTTTGCCGTTTTTTGAGCATTTTGGGCCGTTTTTTGCCGTTTTTTGCCGTTTTTTGAGCATTTTTGCCTGTTTTTGAATTTTATGATCCTTGAATCGGGGGTTCAAGGATTTCGACTGTTACAAGCATGAACTCGTCATTTCTGCGTATCAAATACTTTCAATATCTCATCGCCATAGTGATTGATGACTTTGATGGCGATTTTTCCGGTTTTGGGGACATCGAAGGGACGACTGGTTGTCGAATAGACCGATGACCAGGCGGCTTCGTCTATTTCCGCGCGGAGGGACCGTTTCAGCTTGTCATAGGGTTCATCACCGCCCGTGAAATAGGCATGGCGCACAAAGAAGCTCTCTTCGTTGTAGTTGGTGTCTATGAACCAGCAGGCGATGTCATCGGTGCTGTTGCTCCGAATTTCGCCGGTAGTCGGGTCGTATATGTCCAGCCCCCTGATGGTGACCATCAGCTTCCCGTCTTTGGTCTTCCTGACCTCCATGTCCGGCTCGCCAAACACCGTGAACAGGTTGCCCGCCCCGGTTTTCTTGAGCAGCTCATCGCCCATCGAAAGATCGGAATTCATGCGGACGGGAAGCACGGTCAATTCGCCGTACCGCTTCACTTCCTCCGAAACATGCGGATCGAATGAGAAACCGCAGATCAGGAGCAAGTCAAAGCCGCGGCCCTTAACCGCCTCTTTGGCTGCTTCCTTGACCAGTTCCGGGCCAACCGTGCCGTGCTCCGGCCCAATGCATACCGCCACGCGGCGGGCATTTCCGCTTTCCAGATATTCCCCGCGCGCATGAATCCATGTGCCCGCGTAAGGTTCAAGAAACTCAAATTTCAGGCGCTCCTTCTTGCGCGTGTTCTGCACACCGGCTTTTTTGAGATTTTCGATGATGATGTTGCCAAATTGCCCGGCCCCGCGAATATCAACCGCCCAGCCCGCAATTCCCTTCTCCTTGAGGTCTCGCTTTTTCTCAACACTGATCGTACGGTGCGGAGAGAGACTTTCGACCGTGAACGGACCGGTCACGCGAATGCGCTTGCTGTCCTCATAGGGCTGGTCCACCAGAATTTCCTGATCGGCATTTTTCTGAATACTGGCATCAATCTCGGCCTGGCGTTTGCGGCGAAGATCCCAGAATTCGGCAACGAGTTTTTCCGCCTGTGGAGGGACGCGCGCCGTCGCGTCCGCGGCGCCGACGGAGCGGCGCCCTCCATCGGAAGGATGTGGTATTTCCCATTCCTTCCATTTCTGCTTGCAGGTCTTGTTAATTCTCTTCAGGAGTTCATCCAGTTCCGGCTGATAGCGGGCATGGATTTCGTCAATCTCCTCATTGTTCGCGATTCCCTTGAGCGTGATGTGCGGAACGCGCTTGCAGACAAAGCCCTTGCGGATATCGCCATCCGTCCGGTACTGCGGCGGGATTTTACCTGTAATTTCCGCCTCCTTCTGAATCCCTTCCTGCGTATCGGAAAGAATATAATACGGGAACCGCCCACCCATCAGACGCGTCCGCGCCAGCGCCAGTGAAACCCGGCTCGTGTCGCACGTGATCCATCGCCGTCCCCATTGCTCGGCAAGATATGCAGTTGTTCCTGATCCACATGTCGGATCAAAGACGAGATCGCCGGGATCGGTGGTCATTAGCAAACAACGTTCAATAACTTTTTCGTTTGTTTGTACTACATATATTTTGCGAGTGCTTGTGAATCCAGCCACCCCAGTATCAGTCCAAATATTACTACGCGGATACACGCCAAAATCGTCGATATATCGCTTAAACCTCAAACTGTTCCCCATCACAAGCATTCTACCGGATTTAATAACACGATACATGCCCATTGTAGATGTCGACCAGTAGCGCCCGCCGGCAGAATACTTTGTCCCATTATAGTGAATAGGTTCAGAGAGGCTATAATGTGAAGATGTAAGATCTCCGGCCGAGAATATCCGAGATGTCTGTGGAATTTCTACGTTTCCAGTGAGTTCTTGAGAAGAAAGTCGTTGGACACTTCCATTTTCGTCTTCAATGAAGTTATAACCACTACTTCCTTGCTGTCCCAAGGCCTTCTCATCAAAGAGAGGACGATACTTAACGCCAGTTTTATCTTTGGCATACCAAAGAATATGATCATTAACGATCGGAAGGAGTTCGCTCCCCTGTGTACTTGTCGTAACGTAAATAATAGACGAACAAAAATTCTCTGAGCCAAACACTTCGTCAAGTAGCGAACGGACCAAATGTACATTTTCCTCCCCGATCTGTACAAAAACGCTGCCGCTTTCGGTGAGAAGTTCGCGAGCGACGGTGAGGCGGTCGCGGAGGTAGGCAAGATAGGAATGGATGCCGAGCGCCCAGGTGTCGCGGAAGGCGCGGACCTGTTCGGGCTGGCGGGTCAGGTCTTCGGCCTTGCCGTCCTTCACATCGCGCTTGCGCGTGGACACCTGCCAGTTGGAGTTGAACTTGATGCCGTAGGGTGGATCAATATAGATCATCTGAACCTGGCCCTTGAGCCGCTCCTTTTCGGCCAGGCTGGTCATGACCAGCAGCGAATCGCCCAGAATCATCCGGTTGGACCAGTTGGCTTCGTGCTGATAGAACTCGATCAGGTCTTCGAATTTGATGCCGTTGAAGTCGGAGAAAAGCGAAAGCTGCTCCTCCTTCTGCGCCTTCCGGGCTTCGGCGCGCAGGTCTTCGATGATGGCCTGCGGATGAACTTTTTCCTGAATATAGATCGGCACGGAGGGAACCGTCAGCGGCTGCCGGTCCTGTTCATCCTTTCCTTTCCAAACGAGCTGCGGGTCAAGCGACGGGTCGCGGGCATACAGCAAACCCGGGAATTCGACATTCTTCGGCTTCTGCTCGTCCTCCTTCACGAAATCGCGCAGCTCCTCGGTCGGTATGTTCTTCCGTTTGTCCCGGTGCTTGACGGCCCCGATTACCTTGCCCGCTGCTTTTGTTTTTTTCCCAGCCATGAGGTTTTCCCTTTGTTCACGCAAACGCCAGTTCCAGCGGCTGATTCACAACCGGAACTTCGGGCATTTGACTCCACAACTTTCCCTCCAACCTGCGCCCGGCCTCTTTTTTTCGAACGCCGCCCCACTGTTTGAAAAAGAACGGAACATCATTGTCCAGACATGCATCCCGAATCCCCGTGACCCATTCTTTTTCCATGGGCCGCGCGCCGGGACCGGATTCACCGCCCGCAATGACCCAGTCTATGCCCCTCAGCTTCAAATGCGATACCGCACCCAGAAGCGGTTCCATGGAAAGGAACTTCACATGCGCGTCCGTTTTGCGCAGATGCTCAATGCGCGTTGCACAGGCCTGATTTTCCACCGTGACCCCCATCCAGATATTGGGCGCCCAGTTCAGCTCCGGATTCATTTTCAGCAGTCGTTCCGACCGCTTGGTCAGGATTTGGAAGCGATGCCAGTTTGCGCGGTTCATCACATCAAAAATCCGCATGATGAAATCCTGCGGCACCTTCTCGTGAAACAAATCGCTCATCGAGTTGACAAAAATGGTCTGAGGTTTCTTCCAGCGAAGCGGAAGTTCCAGCATATCCTCGTGCAGAGCCACTTCAAAACCCCTGGCATAATTGGCCTGACCCATGGCCTGCAGGCGGCGGGCCATGCGCTCCGCATAGCAGTTTTTGCATCCTGCGCTGATCTTTGTGCAGCCCGTCACCGGATTCCACGTTGATTCGGTCCATTCGATTGATGATTTTGCGCTCATATTTAACCTATTATGGGAAACTAACTTTTACTGTTTCTGAAAATGTATTCTTCCGGCGAGCCTCGCTGGAAGGTTCTGTTGTAATTTTACCTTCTTTTTCCAATTGCATCAAAACCGTTCTGTAATTTCTTTTGACATATTGCGTTCCGACGCTGTGTTTTTCGTATATTTCCTGCATCGTCAATGTTTGTCCCGCCAAATCTCTCGGCAGCGATGTGGCCAAATCATCGATCGGCTGAGTTTGCAGAAAGGCCAATGATAGCTGTTTTGCCTTCCCTGAGGGTTCATATTCAAACGTTGGCACGTCCTGAACAGTCGAGGAACTGGACTTCGCCATAATTTCCTTCATTATCACATAACCGCGAAAGCCCTTTGTAACAAAAAACAGATAGTGACTGGTTCGATCCTTCTCCGGGCTTATGAACCGGAACTTAAGAACATACTTGCCGTGAGTTTCCGTCAAAGCACACATAAGACCCTCGAGCAACTTCTGCTCTCGCTCCAGTGGCGGCAGCCTGGGAAGTATTTTCCGGAGATCATCTGCTCGAGATTTGCCAAAGATAGCATCAACATGGGGCCGGAACAATTCGTTCTCAATCGCCATGTTAACGCGCAGGTAGTTCAGAAAAAATATGCAATCGCAACCCCAGTCTTTTATCAGCGCATTGACCAACTCTAAACACAAACCTTTATATCCCCATGGATCAAGAAACACCAAGGAGGGGATGAGATTCATACCCTTGAATTCCCTGATCGTCTGGGGATCGATCTCCATATTGTAAATCTTCGGCTGATACTTCAACGAACCAATATCTGGAATGGAAGAGATAGCCTGTCTTAACTCTTCGCACTGCTCGGTATCTTTGTCACAAAATGTCGAAACAAGCATTCCTCTCAGATCGGGATTGGCTGACGCTTTTTCAAGAATAAGGATGGGGGTTGATTTCGTCCCGTCTTTGTATTTACCCGGCCCCGCAAAAAGATCAATGTACCCGATTTTCCCATTGGGGCCTCTTTGCCGAACACTCGATCCGATAACAGAGGCCCAGCCGGTGAAATACTTTGATACAATTTCTGCCTTGAGCCGCGACTGCTCTGTTGCTTCATCAAAGAATTCGCTGGTTGCGTTCATGATCTCAAATAATCTGCAAGAGGCGCTGCGTGAGCCAGGCCCATGTCAATCCCCAGCCAAAACTCATCAGTGTGCCAATGATGATATACTCAGCCTCCATGCGTTCTTTTGCGTCCTTCAATTCGCCAAAGCGGAAAATGGACTTTGCCGTGACCAGAAAACCAACTCCTGCGGGCTGCCCCGTTACCACAAACAGAAAGATTAGAGCTCGTTCAAGCTGGCCAATGACTTTCCCGCCATTTTCGAAGCCGCGGGCTTCATCTGTGGATGGTTCCTTCTCCTTAGCATTGCGTAGTTGATCCAAGAACAGCCCCACCCAATACCCGATGATTACACCACCAACATAAACCGTAAGAACAAGACCTGCCACAAGAACCAGAAGTTGGGTCCATATTGTCCCGAATTGCGAAAACCAGAAAGGTTTGATACAAAGGATTGAAGTTTTTGAGATATATAGTGCAAGACCAACCATCACCATTATATGCAACAGCTGATCAACGGAAAATGCCCATATTTTAAATCCTGATGTCAACCTGCCGCCATCTTTTTTTCTAATCTTTCGTTGTGTGACAGTTTCCTTCATGCCATCTATAATAAAGTGAGTTATGCCAAGGAATAGTGGTATCCGCCAAGAAGCCCACAGGCCCACGAGAACATAACTCCACAGGGCCATTATCATGCTGTGCTTCAAGAACTTCAAAGCAGACAATTTCTGCTTCCCCTTCACATCGCCATCAGTTTGGAAGACAAAATCTCCCAGCAGATGAGCTACAACAAGACTTCCCAAAATCTGCCACTCTATAAATGAAAGAATATTCATAAATCTATTACAGGCTGATTAGCCTGTATTTTAAAATTACAGGCTATTTAACCTGTTTGCCTTCTTGGCCTAGATAATCAGGCACATCAGACGCATTCTTCTTAGTTCCACCAAAACAGTGTTCGTATTCCTTCAGAACAGCCCGAATTGTTTCCCATGCTGCACCCTGCAAATGTTCTGTTACAGATTGCTGCCGAATGGGAGGATCCCATAGCGTGGCAATTTGTTCCTGGGGCCAGCCCTGAAGAGCTCCCAGCATGGCCTTCGCGCGTTTATCGGTCCATGCACGCATAATCAAAGCGTCCATCAGATAAAATGCCGCATCCCACCCTCTTCGCTCAAAAATACGACGGCCACCGGCAAACCTCATTCTCGACGTTTGATTCTTCTCTTGCAACAGACGTCCGGAGAGTCGGAAGGCTTCGCCATCACCCTCAGACACCCTTCCTTTGGGAAGGAATTCTACAGATCCGACAGCAATTGCTATCCGGGTATCAAGCCCCACCAAATACGCCTGAATATACGCACGAAAATAAAGTGCTATCCGGAGAGCATGCCACGGTTCCACAATCAGCATCTGCCAGCTGTCTCCGCTAAAAATATCAAATTCCAACGGCAAGGCTGTTTTGAACTGCCTCTTAAGATCTTTTGCACCTTTTTTCATTATGTCGTGCAACTCTCCACGACGCTCGGAGGGAAGGCTTGTCGAGCCAACTATATCGCCGGTGAGAACTGCGTAAGATTTGTTCTTTTCAATATCCATTTTCTGCACCTCAGATATTGCTTCCCATTAAAAATTCTCGAATCGCGTTTGCCGCATCCCACGGATCGGTTATTTCAACAAACCCCCAGCGGCCAAACTCGCCCTGATTATTGACGGAGGGAACCCAAAGGGATTTTGCCGTGGCAACCTTTGCCGCCTTGTCTTTTTTCTTCTCGCCGGTGACTTCAAGGATGAGGTTCAGCGGGTCATCCGCCCCATGTCCGTCATCCATCCGGGCAATGAAGTCGGGAATATAACTGTGTTCTTCGCCGTTCAGCGTGTACGGAATGGTGAAGCCAACATGCTCGTTTTTGACATAGCAGATCACTTCGTCCATATCTTCCAACGTCTGGGCCAGTTTCTGCTCCCATGAATTGGTGTCGGCCGCCACATGCGAGACGTGACATTTGTCGGCGCGAGTGCTCCACACCGGGCGCGTGGTATCAAAATCCACAAATTTGGTGGAACCGATGGTGTCGTATGGCTGCAGGATCGGCAGAAGCGTTTTTTCGCCCTCCGTTCCCTGCACAATGGAGCGATATATCCGATCCGCCGCATCATGGGCGTATTCCAGCAAGAGAAGAAGCTGCGGGAAGGTGTTATCCTTGCACTTGACGCAGGTATCAAGCCAGGAACGGGATATTTCAAGCAGTTGCGGGAACAGCCATGCTTTGACATCTGTTGGAGGGTTCCGCTCTGTCGGAACCTCGGACGCGACGGAGAGCGTCCCTCCATTGGTGATACCCCCCGAATCCGCCCGGAAATATTTCTCAAGCGTCAGTTTTGCCAGCAGAAAGGCAACCTGCTGAAGCCTCCTTGACTTTAAATCCTCCAGCGTATGCACCGAACTTTCACCCACGATCGGCGCATTGATTGTTTTCCAGGGCACTTCTTCCGTTGAAAGCGTTATTTTGGAATCGTCCGTGAATTTCGCAATCAGAATTTCTCCCGGCAATTCGTACCTGTAACCGGTAAGACGGGGGAATGTGATTTCGCAGTTTTTGCGCTCGTCCATTGCCCGTACACGTGTGGTCGGGACTGGCGGGGTCGGCCCCGGTCCGGTGGACCCGGAACAGGGTATAAACGAGAACGGAACGCCATAAACCTCGGCATATTCTGTCGGGAACGCATTGATCTCAACAGGCTTCCCGCCCACATCAATCGTGCGGTTTTCCGTAACATAGGACCTGCGGCGCAGACCGCGTCCGACCACCTGCTCGCAAAGCAGCTGCGTTCCAAAAGCACGCACCCCAAGAATGTGGGTTACGGTATTGGCGTCCCAGCCCTCGGTGAGCATCGAAACCGAGATTACACATTTGACGTGCTCACCGAGTTTTCCTGGCTTGCCCACAGTATTCATCACTTCCCGCAGGAGGTCTTCATCCGTAAGCTTTTCGGTGTCGCGACCCGGAAAACGCTGACGGTATTCCGCCTTGAATTCCTCAATTTCACGGGCGGCGGCGGATTTGAAATCCGCACTCATGGCCTCGCCGGACTCAAGCTGTTCGCTGTCTATGAGGATGGTATTGGGCCGAACAGACCACTGGCCATCCACAACATTGCTGAAGACTGGAAATGCGCCGGGGACGAGCGCGGTTTTTTCTTTTGAAATCGTTTTCTCCCATCCAGCCACATAATCGAATACCAGCTTGGATACATTTGTGTTGTTGCAAACAACGATGAACACTGGCGGGGTCTGATTATTGGCTCTTGCGTCAGGATTCTTTTCCCAAAGTTCGTAATATTTCCTGTAGTTGTCGTAGAGGCTGTGCAGCGCGCCCTGAAGCTCTTTGGGCAGTTTGGGTTCACCCGTGACCGCATCGGTCCGGCGGCCCTTTTTAGGCAAACCCTCCCGGATACGCGTCCAGATGTCGCGGTAGGTCGGCTGATCGCCCTTCATTGAATCATCGGCCACGGGCACACGCGGAACTTTGACAATGCCGCTTTCGATGGCATCTATCAGCGAAAAATCGGAAACCACCCAGGGGAACAATGTCCCTTCGGAATAACCCGAACCTCTCAGGAAAAATGGTGTGGCGGAAAGATCATAAACGACCTTCAGCCCAATTTGGTCGCGCACCGCTTCAAGACCGGAAATCCACACGCGGGCATATTCCTCCCGGGCCTCGGCCTCCTTGCGCTCATCGCCCTTGAGGACAACTTCCTCGCCGTCGGGTTTGTGCCGATAGCAATGATGAGACTCGTCGTTGATGACCACAATCTGTTTCTTGCTACCAAGCTCCCGGCAGACTCGCCGAACCATCTGCGCCGGGGTTTCTGTAAAAGCTCCATTATCTCCGGTGCTCAAAATTGATTTCGTCAACTTCCCGGCAGCAATTTTCTCCCGCTGCTTGAATGCATGGAAATTCGTGATGACAATCTTGGCCTGTCCAAGTTCATCCATCATATATGCCGGCAGCAGGTCGCGCTGGCGGTAGTAATTTCCCGGATCATTGGGAAGAAGCACGCGCAGGCGGTCACGGATTGTGATGCCGGGAGTCACAATCAAAAACGTATCGGAGAACCGATTGTCCTGCGCATTCGCAATCTTGTTGAGAGCGTGCCATGCAATCATCATCCCCATGACGACCGTTTTCCCGCTCCCGGTCGCCATTTTAAGGGCTAAACGGAACAAACCGGGATTCGCACCCTCATTGGCCGATTTGAGTTCATTTTCAATCCAGGTGTCGCCATATTTTTTGGCGGCTTCGGTTATGTAAATGAGCGTTTCAAGCGCTTCAATCTGGCAGAAAAACAGCTTCTTTTCCCTTTGCGGATTTGTCCAGTATTCGAGCAAACGGGCCGTGGTTCTTGTTACACCGGGATAACCGCCCTGCCGCCAGACCGCCACGCGGGATCGGATCCTGTTTATCGTGATGTTTTCTTCGAGGCGATCCTTAGTCCACTCTGTATCAAAGACAAGCTGATCCCGGCTTCGTTTTCGAGGCTGAGCAATCGGGATAAAATAAGCACTGACCCGTCTTTTAGGGACAATTTCATTGGTTATCCCTTCATCATCAAACTTAAAATGTCTACAGGGCTCCTCGAAAGGTGAATTGATAACCGGATTTTCTATGACAACGTCTTTTCCCATAAATTGATAAGAAATCGCTTTTCAGGGGCACGGGCACCCGCCCGCCTGCCTGTGCGTGTCCGCACGCAGACAGGCTAGAACCGGTCTGAATGAGCGCTTTCATGGTGGAA
>Ga0209201_1003366_pt1 | contig 14134 bp, 11 predicted proteins | sample AD_UKC055_MetaG_FD_184411 | JGI IMG/M metagenome (GOLD analysis project Ga0209201, IMG submission 184411) | Active sludge microbial communities of municipal wastewater-treating anaerobic digesters from USA - AD_UKC055_MetaG (SPAdes) (version 2) | ecosystem: Engineered > Bioreactor > Anaerobic >...
CTTGTTCCTTTCCTTTTTGGCCCAGTCTTCCGGCCAAGCCTTCCGGCTCACAAGTGCATCTCGCTAAACAATATGACTCCCAATACGACAATCTGGAACCCACCAAAACTCCCTGAGCTGAACTAAAGGTGCCATCCGTAACGGCCTGGAGGCGGGAGGCATTGTCGTAAGCGAAGGAGTGATTGAGTAATGGAGTGCTGGAGTGTTGGGCTGAAAGATTGGTGCGGCGGAGGTATTCGTCGTAGCCGTTGGTTACGCTCAGGCCAGCGAGCGGGCCGCCGGAATAGGACTCGGCGAGGAGGTTCCCGGCATCATCAAAACTTCGGCTCGTGCTGATGCTGCCCTGGGTGACGGTGGTCTGGCGCCCCCGCCGGTCGTGGCCGTAGCTGACGGCGGGTGTGCCGTCGGAGTAGGCCATCGTGGTTAGATCGCCCGCGTTGTTGTAGCTTTCAATGAGATTGGTCGAGCTGAACGTTTTCACCAGAGACTCGTGGAGGCCCAAGCGCGTGATCGTCAGGGTTTCTTCGAGTCCTTCCTCCAGGCTCCGCGCCGCGTTGGGGCTGATCGTGTCCAGCCACTTCACGCAAGCCCGAAGCTCTTTCAAGGCTTTTTCGGGCGTGGCTTTGGCCCAAGCCCCGCGCAAGCGCCAGGTCGCCTGCTGCCGCTTCTCCAAGGGCAGATGTTCCACCACGTTACGCAGTTTGTGCACCCGGCAGCGCTGAATGAGAGCCTGCTGGCCAAAGACTTCCCGCACCCCTTTGGGCAGGGCCTTGGCGCCGTCGAGCACGACCAGGATCGCCGCCTCGGTGTTCAGGCCCCTTTCGCGCAGATCGGCCAGGAGTTCCCGCACCAGAAATGGACCCCAAAATTCGGACCAGTAGCTAAGTTAGACTTTTCGGGCTCTGCCGGGCGTGAGAGAACGGCAGAACTATGAGCAAGACAAGACGGAAACGGTATACGGGTGCCTTCAAGGCCAAGGTTGGGATGGAAGCCTTGATGGGCGTCAAGACGGTTGGAGCAAGATCGCGGCTTGCGTCGCGCTCCGCGATCTTCCATCCTCCGGCCCGCCATTACTGAAATGACCTTGAAGCTCTCAATCCTGAGCCTTGTGCTCGGCCTGGGCGTGGGACTGCCGCAGATTTACGGCATCGTGAAACCCGCGGCATTTGCCGCGGCAGTGCGGAAGTTCCCGCGCTCGCTGCCGTGGGGCTTTGCGCTGATGACGCTCGGGACAATCTGGTTCCTGTGGAACCTGAGCCAGGAGTCTATTGCCGATTTCGCGCAGTACAAGCCCCACTTGATGGTTGGTTTTGGCGCCATAGGCCTGGGAGCCTGCATATTCCTGCAGGATTTTCTGGCGGTGCGCGGGCTGGCGGTCGTGCTGCTCCTGCTGGCCAAGTTGATGGTGGACAGCGGCCGCCCGGCGCTGTCGCAGACGCCCTGGGTGCTGGTCAATCAAACCTGGGCGTATGTGTTGGTAATGGCGGGAATGTGGCTGACGATTTCGCCGTGGCGCCTGCGTGATTTCGTGGTGTGGTGCACTGCGACTGAGCGGCGCACGAAGCTTGCTTGCGGCCTGTGCCTGGGTTTTGGCTTGTTCGTGGCGGCGCTGGGGCTGACGGTTTACAGGTCGGTCCCGTAGGTTACGCCGCATTCTCCGCCCCCTTTGCTCTTGTGGATTCCTTTCGGGGGAAAGTGCTGGTGATTCGCGGGGGTGCGATTGGCGACTTTGTGCTTACCTTGCCGGCGATCGCCTCTTTGCGGCAGCAGTTTCCTGCGGCGCACCTGGAGATCCTGGGCTATCCCCACATCGCCCAACTGGCGCTGGCGGCTGGCATGGTCAACCGGGTTCAGCCAATCGAAGCCGGCGCCCTGGCCGGATTCTTCGCACGGGGCGGCCGACTGGCCCCCGAGCTAATGGACTACTTCTCCGAATTCGACGTGATTGTCTCGTACTTGTACGACCCGGACGGCATATTCAGAGCAAACGTCGGACGCTGCACTGGCGCGGAATTCATCAAGGGGCCACACCGCGCAGATGAAGGGGCCGGGGTCCACGCCGCAAGAGTTTACCTTCAGCCGCTCGAGCGGCTGGCCATTTTCGACGCCGACCCCATCCCGCGTCTGCGCCAGGCCACCCCCCTCTCATCCCTCGGCCCGCTGGCACTTCATCCCGGCAGTGGCAGCGAGCGCAAGAATTGGCCAGAAACCAACTGGTCGGAGTTGCTGCAACACCTCGCGCGTTTCACGGAACTGGATCTCTTGCTAGTGGGCGGGGAAGCCGAGGGCGATCGGCTCAAGCGCCTGGCGGCGACGCTGCCACCCGCGCGCACGCGTGTACTACAGAGTCGTCCCCTGGCGGAGTTGGCCGAAGGCCTGGCAGGCTGCCGCGCGTTCATTGGCCACGATTCAGGCATCTCACACCTCGCCGCGGCTGTGGGGCTGCCGGGCCTGGTGTTGTGGGGCGAGACGGCCGTGGAGATCTGGCGGCCACCAAGCGAAAAGGTGATTGTGCTGCATCATCCGGCGGGCCTGGCGCGGCTGCCTATGGCGGCGGTCCTGGAGCAGGTGCGGCGGGTGCTGGGGAAGCGATACTGAAGCGGATGGGGGCAGATAGCGCTTGTCGTGCGCCCGCAGGTTAGCGAGATTGTCATTAGTTTCAGTGTGATGAGAACTTGCGGGATGAAGCATGCACTATGGATCAAGCGGCTGGCTGTGGTCTGCATCGTGGCCGGCATTGGACTGCTCCTTCTGAATATGGTTGGAGTCATGGTTCCGCTGAGGGACCCCCAGGTTTATGAGCAACCGCGCAACTGCTTCACCGGCGATTCGAACCGTGTCCTGACCGCGGAAGAAGTCTGGGGCGGGGCAAAGCGCCGCCCGGGCGAGCCTAATCGTGACTATGCCGCGCGTCTCACGTCCCTCGTACATGACGGCACAGCTTACCTGCCAGAGGAGGACCACCCGAATCTGCGCAAGTCCAACTGGCGGGTGCCTATCTACAGGAATTACCTGCTGTGGGGTTCGCGGCGCGGCCTTTTCCTGGCCCGCTGGGCGCGCGGCACACTAAGCTGGTCTGACCGAAAGTCCATCTACAGGTACGTGTTTTCAGATTACCACCCTGCGATCGAACGAGGCGTGGGGCTCTGCGACGTGCAGACCGTCATCCTAATGGGCCTGCTGAAGGAGCGCGGCATTGAATCGCGCTACTTATCGTTCAGCCGCCATGCGCTGACCGAGGCGGAGGTTGAGCCCGGGGTTTGGTGGGTTCTTGACCCGAGCGCCAAGACGGTACTGCCTCACGATGTGCCTACCCTGAGCAAGAACCCGGACTTGATTCGGGCGGTTTGCCTCGAGCAGGGGAGAAACCCGCCAACGACTGAGTTGCTGCTGAAGAGCTTCGCCGAGCCGCCCCCCCGCCCATACATCTACGAATCGGTCCGGGAGGCCCATGGCCCGGCTCATTATTACGTTGAATTCGCTTCCTACTACCTCATCTGGATTATTCCGGCAGTGTTGCTGGCAGCGGGCTTTGGGTGTCTGCGGCTCTACCAGGCAAGGCGGGGCGTCTGAAAAGTTGCGGGCGAGGTGCCGGCAGGCAATAGACTTGCTGGTGTGAATGCCTGGCCGGGCGAGAATGCGCCCCATGCCCAAATGCCCGTGGACAACAGGGTGCTGTGTGTCTTACCGTTGCCCAGATTTGAGACATCGGCTTGCGCAGCACCGGCAAGAGCAGGGCGAATGGGCCGACTGCCGTGCAGTCAACCACAGATGAAGCGAATCCTGGTCATAGACGACGAGCAATGGTTGCGAGATCTGGTGCGCCTGGCGCTCCAGCAGAAGGGCTATGAGGTAATCGAAGCGGAGAACGGTGTTGCGGGCGTTGAAACAGCGCGCCGGGAACTGCCCGACCTGATTCTCTGCGATGTAAACATGGAGAAGATGGACGGCTACCTTACCCTGTCTGTCCTTCGCCAGGAGCCAAGCGCGGCAACAATTCCGTTCATTCTGATGACGGGCACGGCGGACAACGCCGGGATGCGGCACGGCATGGAACTGGGCGCCGATGATTACCTGCCCAAACCATTCACGATTGACGCGCTTTATGCCGCAGTCGAAACCCGGCTCAAGAAGGCCCAGGTGGTACGCCAGGAAGCGGAGAAGAAGCTTACCGACTTGCGCAACAACATCAGCCTGATGTTGCCGCATGAGCTGCGCACGCCCCTCAACGGCATCCTCGCTTACGGGGAACTTCTGGCCACCGAGGCCGGGACCCTGCCGGCGAGCGAAATCGCCGAGATGGGCCAATCAATACATGACTCCGGCAAACAACTGGAGCGCCTGATTGAGAACTTCCTCATCTTTGCGCAGATCGAATTGCTGGGGGCCGATGCGCAGAAGATCGGCGCTCTCCGCCAGAAGCAGACAAGCCTCCCCGCAAGACTCATCGAAGAACATGCCCGGAGCCAGGCGCGAGCCGTGAACCGGTCGGCGGATCTGGCCATGAACCTCTCTGACATACCGGTGCCGATGTCCGAGGAGTACCTGGCCAAGATCGTGGATGAGCTGGTTCAGAACGCCCTCAAGTTCTCCGAGCCCGGCAGCCCAGTGCGGCTGGCGCTCTCGGCGGCGCCCAACGGGATCACCCTTTCGATTATAGACCGTGGCCGCGGTTTCTCGACCGAGCACATCGCCAAGGTCGGAGCCTACATGCAATTCGATCGCAAGCTGCAGGAACAGCAAGGTTTGGGGCTTGGATTGGTGATTGCCAAACGCCTGGCCGAATTGCATGGGGGCACACTGTCCATTCAGAGCGAGCGCGGCAGCGCCACGACTGTGGCGCTTAAGCTGCCAAGAGCGGTGGCGGCCTGAGCCCGCCACGGCACGCGGGAGGTCATTGCGGCCAGAGGCTCAGATTGTGCTGGGCCATCTTGCGCACGATCAGATCAGGCAACCAGTGCAACAGCACAAAGATCAGCGCAACTCCAGCCACTGGGGCAAAATCCACCCGTGCGAGTTGAAGCGGCAACCGGCGAAGCGGCGCCAGGAGATTGCGGGCTGTGCTGCCGACGAAATCCCACAAGGGACTGGCGCCCAGATACACGTAACTGACAATCAAGTGTGCAAAGAGGAAGACGGGCAGCAGGTATTGGAGGCTCAGGTATAGCGCCGTGCCAACGAGCAGGCCCTGCCCCACCAAACGGCCATGAGTCTCCACCCGGCTGTCAATCCTCAGTTGAACCAGGAGCGGGTGCAGGGCAATCCACAGGGCGGCAACCAGCAGCAGCGGGAGAACCCATTGAAAGAGCCAGGGCCAGCGCGTCACTGGTCCCAGATGCGCGCGGAGCGCCTTCAATACGGGATCGGGCGAACCGCTTCGCCGGTTGACGATCACCAGGACCAGCATCCAGAAGTAAAGGATGATTAGAATGCGCCCGAAACTCAGCACCGAGAACAGCAGGAGGGGCAGGAACAGATGGTTGCGGAAGGCCAGCACTACGAAGTACAGGTTGAGCTTGGGTGTCCAATCCACCTCGGGGCCAATCTGACAATAGAGCAATGCCCGCAGCAGGAGAAGGGCGGCCAGTCCGGCTAGGAGCTGCCAGCCGAGGACCCGGCGCGGTTCGGCGCGACGGATAGTGCCGATCAGCGTTGCGGGCGCGGGCCTGACCAAGGGGTCAAGACGAACGGAACGCCAGCCGAACCAGAGCAGGGTTCCGACCAGGTTTAGTATAAAGTCAATCAGGCCCATCTGAGCGTGTTATGTGTCACGTGTTCCGTGAGCCAGAACTTGCGTCTTTTGGGGCCACAACGCAATCCCCAACCCACGCCACTCTCACATCATTCTCAGCAAGGTGTCCGCGATTTCCGACGGTGTCGCTGCGACGCCAATCCCGGCATCCCTGAAGGCGGCAATCTTGGCCGCTGCCGTGCCTTGACCGCCATTCACAATGGCTCCCGCGTGGCCCATGCGGCGTCCGGGCGGCGCAGTTACGCCCGCGACGAAGCCGGCAACCGGTTTGCGGCAGTTGTCCCGAATCCAGGCGACAGCCTCTTCCTCCGCTGAGCCTCCAATCTCTCCAATCAGGATGATGCCATGCGTCTCAGGATCGGCATTGAAGAGTTTGATCACGTCCAGGTGCGAGACACCGTGAACGGGGTCGCCGCCGATACCAACGAATGTGGATTGGCCAATACCGCGACAGGTCAGTTGCCACACGGCCTCGTATCCCAGCGTTCCGCTCCGCGAGACCACGCCGATGTGGCCCTGCTTGTGGATGTGACTGGGGGCAATGCCGATTCGGCAGCCGCCGTGCGAGCCTTTGCCGGCGCCGGGAGCGACGATGCCCGGGCAATTCGGACCAATGAGCCGCGTCGGTTTTCCTTCCATTTCCCGCTTCACCTTCACCATGTCCTTGACCGGTATGCCTTCGGTGATGCAGACGACAAGCTCGAGTCCGGCGTCCACGCCCTCCAGGATCGCATCCGCCGCGAAGGCCGGCGGGACGAATATCGCAGAGGCGGTCGCCCCTGTTTGCTTCACGGCCTCGGCCACCGCGTTGAAGATCGGGACTTTGTCCTCAAAGCGTTGCCCTCCCCTGCCCGGCGTGACGCCGGCAACAACCTGGGTGCCATACGCCAGGCTGAACTGCGTGTGGCGCCTGCCAAAGCGGCCCGTTATGCCCTGGACCACTATCTTCGTATCCGGTTTGACAAGAACAGACATGCGGAGTATGCCTTAGTTGACTACAGCCCTGACCATCTTCTGCGCCGCGTCGTCCATGGAGTCACTGCGGATAAAGGTCAGGCCGGATTCATCGAGAGTCTTCCTTGCGGCCTCGATATTGTTGCCTTCCAGCCGGACCACGATTGGCAGCTTCCGGGGCGTTTCCTTTGCGGCTGCCACGATCCCGGTGGCGATAACATCGCAGTCCATAATGCCGCCGAAGATGTTGACGAGGATCCCCTTCACGCTCGGGTCGCGCAGGACGATCTTGAAAGCAGCGGCAACCTGCTCGCGGCTGGCCCCGCCGCCGATATCAAGGAAGTTGGCTGGGCGCCCGCCGTAGTGGCTGATGACGTCCATCGTGGCCATTGCCAGCCCGGCGCCATTGACCAGGCACGCGATGTTGCCGTCGAGCTTGATGTAGCTCAGGTTAAACTTGCTGGCCTCGATTTCCAGCGGCGCTTCCTGTGCCAGGTCGCGCATCGCCTGCAGCTCCGGGTGCCGATAGAGGGCATTATCGTCCAGCGAGAGCTTGGCATCCAACGCCATGAGCACTTCTTTGCCTCCCGGCGCGCCCACGACGCAAAGGGGGTTGATCTCCACGAGCGTAGCGTCGCATTCCCACCAGGTGCTGTAAACGCCTAGCAGCAGTCTCAGCGCCTGGGCGACTAAATCGCCCCGCAAGCCAAGCGCTACGGCGATCTTGCGGGCCTGGAAGGGCATCAGACCGATGGCCGGGTCAACGGATTCCCTGATGATCTTATCCGGGGTCCTGGCGGCGACTTCCTCGATGTCCACACCGCCCTCGGTGCTGGCCATGACGACGGGACGGGATGCCGAACGATCCAACAGCACCGCCAGGTAGAGCTCCTTTCTGATGTCCGGCGCAACGGTAATCATCAGCTTGCTCACGAGCCGTCCCTCGGGGCCGGTCTGCCGGGTGACCAACACGTTGCCCAGCATTGCCCTGGCGTTGTCGTAAACATCTTGAGCCGTCTTGCAGAGCTTGACGCCGCCCTGAAAGCCATTCTTGAACGCGCCCCTGCCCCGCCCCCCCGCATGAATCTGCGCCTTAACCGCGATGAGCCTGGCGCCGTCAGCCAGGAACTGCGCAGCAATGTCCCTGGCCGAGTCCGCCGTAACACAAAGCTCCCACGCCGGCTGGGCCACACCCGCCTGGCCCAGTAATTGCCTGGCCTGGTATTCGTGAAGGTTCATGAGCGTAGAGTCGCCGCTTGCTGGCAGCGCCAGTCACTGATCCCGGGGCCGGCTGATCTCATCTACGCTCCTTGATGGGCACGTAGTAGTTGAGGGCCGGCCCTGTGTATATCTGGCGGGGCCGACAAATGCGAGTGGAGGCGTCCATCACCTCCTTGTAGTTGGCAATCCAGCCTGGCATGCGCCCGATGGCAAATACCACCGTGAACATCTCGATCGGGATGCCGATAGCGCGCATGATGATGCCGCTATAGAAGTCCACATTCGGATAGAGCTTCCGCTCGATGAAGTATGAATCGCGCAGCGCGGCCTCCTCGAGGCGTTTGGCAATGTCGAGTAGCGGGTCGTTAATGTGGAGTTCGGCCAGCACATCGTCGCAGGCCTGCTTGATGATCTTCGCCCGCGGATCGTAATGCTTATAGACCCGGTGGCCGAAGCCCATCAGCCGCTTGCCGCTGTTCTTGTCCTTGGCCGCCGCGATGAATCCTGAGCCGTCATCGCCCGATTTGTGAATCGCCTGGAGCATCTCCAACACTGCCTGGTTGGCGCCGCCGTGCAATGGCCCCCACAGCGAGCAAACGCCAGCCGCAGCGCTGGCGAACAGGTTGGCGTGGCTCGAAGCCGCCATGCGCACCGTCGCCGTCGAGCAGTTCTGCTCGTGGTCGGCATGCAGCAGAAAGAGCAGGTCCAGCGCCTTAACCACTTCCGGCTTGAGCTCATAATCCCTGTTAGGCAGGGAGAACATCATGTGCAGGAAGTTCGCGGTGTACTTGAGCTCGGGCTTCGGATAAATGGCCGGCAGACCGCGCGACTTCCGGTAGGCAAACGCGGCGATCGTCCGCACTTTGGAAAGCAGCCGCGCCGCCTGGACGATGAAACTGTCGCGCAATTCGTTCGTCAGCAACTCGGGATGAAAACAACTCGCCGCGTTGATCATGGCAGAGAGAATTGCCATCGGGTGGGCATGTGCCGGAAAGCCCTCGAAGTGGTGCTTCATGGCTTCATCCAGAAGCTCGTTGTCGGTCAACAGGTCGGAGAGATAACGCAATTCAGGACTGTTCGGCAGCCGGCCCATGATCAACAAATGCGCGACCTCGATGAAGGTGGACTTCTCCGCCAGTTCCTCAATAGGAATCCCGCGGTAACGCAGAATTCCATTCTCCCCATCAATGAAAGTAATCTGGCTTTGGCAGGAACCGGTATTGCCATAGCCCTCGTCCAGCGTAATGCAGCCGGTCTGGCTGCGCAGGGTGGAGATGTCAATTGCGCGCTCTCTTTCGCTTCCCGTGACAATCGGGAGCGTGTAGCTCTTTCCATCCAGCGTCAGCACGGCGGTCTTGTCCATAAACAACTTTCTCTAAGGATTCTACCTGGCAAAAGTAGTGCAGGCCTCACCGGAGCGGCAATCTCAAATCGCGCGGCCACGCGTTTTTCGGAGCATCTTGATACTGCCACCCCATATTTCGGGTGTCCGGGAAGCGCCGCGTGGGGGCACGCGGCCTACAGGCTTCCCTATTCCTGTAGGCCGGCTGCCCTAAGCCGTCGGGGTGGCAGTATCAAGATGCTCCCCGCGTTCCTGGGCGCAGTTGGGTCATGCCATCGGAGCGTCTATTCGCCAATTACTGACGGGGCGTATTCCATTGACGTACGCCCGGCGACCGAGGAAATAATGCAGGACAGCAACTCGTTTCATGAACAGGCTCAATGTCATTTTCCTCAAGATCGTGCGCTGGAGTGGCTGGTTGCTGCTGCCCTTGATCCTGCTGTTTCTGCTGACCGGCTACATCCTGGACGGTCGTTTTGGCCTTAGCCGGTTGCTGGACACAAATTCAGCCCTCACCTTCCACCGCATGTTGCACGTGCCGCTGATTGTGCTGGTGCTGGCGCACAGCCTCCCGGCGGCGTATCTTGCCATACAGCGATGGGGTTGGATGAAACCCCGCGCAGCACCGTGAGCGGCAAGTTCGAAGCGCAGAGTCCGCAGTCCGAAGGAAGCCCGAAAGCCGAAAGCCGAAGGCTGGCCAGGGGAGTTTTCTCGCGACGCGCCGCCATCGGTCTCGGTGCGGCAGGCGTGGCGGGTCTGGCCGGGGCTGCCTCGCTGTTCGATTTCTTTTCCCGGTGGCGGGCGGCCGAGGCGCCCGCGGATATCTTTAAGGGCGACGCCCCCAAGGGCGAGGTCTGGGAGTTGTGGCGCAAGCGCGGCTGGGTAAAGGAGGCCTCCCACTACCTCAAGCTGGGCCGCAACGTCCAGTGCAAGCTCTGCCCGAACAATTGCGTGTTGGGGCCGGGCGACCGCAGCCATTGCCGCAACAAGGTGAATTACGACGGCACCCTCTACACGCTGGCGTATGCCAACCCGTGCACGTTCCACGTTGACCCGGTCGAGAAGAAGCCCCTGTTCCATTTCCTGCCGGGCAGCCGCACCTTCTCCCTCGCCACGTCCGGCTGCGTATTCCGCTGCCTCAACTGCCAGAACTGGGAGATTTCGCAGAAGAAGCCGGAAGAGACCAAGGACCCGCGCGGGCCGGAGCTGCGCGTGCGTCCGCCTCTGCCCGCGGGATTCTCGCTCCACCAGATGGCGCGTCTGAGCCTGTTCCCCGACGATGCCGCAGCGGTGGCCCAGGCGCTGGGCTGCCCCTCGATCTCCTACACCTATTCCGAGCCGACGGCCTTCTACGAATACACCTTCGACGCCTGCAAGGCGGCGCGAGAGCGCAAGCTCAAGAACATTGTCGTAAGTTGCGGCTCGATCGAGGACCGCCCGGCGCGCGACTTGTATCAATTCGTGGATGCGGCGCACGTGGACCTTAAAGGCTTTGACCAAGACATCTACACCCGGCTCAACTCCGGCAAGCTCCAGCCTATCCTCAATACCCTGAAGACGCTGCGCGAGCTGGGGGTGTGGTTCGAGATCATCAACCTGGTCGTGCCGACCTACACGGACGACCCGGGCACCATCCGGCGCATGGGCGCTTGGATCGCCAGGGAACTGGGGCCGGACCAGCCCCTGCACTTCTCGCGCTTCCATCCGCAGCACAAGCTGAGCTACCTCACACCGACGCCGGTCGAGACGCTGGTGAAGGCGCGCGATGCCGCCCGGAGCGAGGGCTTGCATTACGTTTATATTGGCAACGTGCCCGGACTCGAAGGCGCCGAGACAACCTGGTGCCCCAACTGCAAGCAGGCTGTCGTCGAGCGCGATATCTATGCGGTTACCGCTGTGAATCTCGCCGATGGCAAATGCCGCGCCTGCGGCGCCAGGATCGCGGGTGTCTGGGCATAAACTGTTACTGATGATTTCCTTTTGGCGCGCCCGCACGTAGTTAGTGCTGCGCGGGTGAGCCAAGCGTTTGAAGGGGTGTGGGGTCCGTCTGGGCGGTGTTGGAGACGTATCGCGTGGAAATGCGCGGAAAGCCCAAACTGAGGCCCCACACGCGCTATCGCTTGACACTCAGCAACGTGTGCTCCCACCGGCGGGACGCCGCAGCCCTCACGCCAGAGGTCGGTGCTCCCCACCTCCAATTGCGTGGTTAAGATAGGCTCCCCCGCTTCGACCCCATTCTCCGCATTGGCACCGGTTGGAGACTGTCTACTTTCCCGTCGGCTTCTGCGGGACGAATGCAGTGGACCGGGCTTGGGCCTCAAAGACCTCGGCGGGGGTCATGCCTTCAGCGAGTTTGTCACGAGCTTCCCCGGCATTTAGGTGACCGCCTTTATCGGCAAGGTCGTACCATTCATAGGCCTCGAATATGCATGGGGGGAGCCTCGGCTTCCTTTTTCCCCCGGCAACCTGCGCAAACCGTCACGATGACCAGCAGCGGCCAGAGTCTTCTCCAGTGCTGCTTGAACTGAATTTGCTTTGCGTGCCCGCCCGTGCTGAGCGCTGCGCGGGTGCTGGCGAAATCAAAGAGCGGGGGCTTCATTTTGATTTGCGGAAAAGCCGGCTCACCTGGCGGTCACTCAACGCGCGCCCATACAGCCGCACGTCGCGCAGCCGTCCGTGAAAGTAATCATGCTCTCCGAATCCGATCTTCAGCGGGACGTTGGCCGTCAGGTCGAACCGCGGCGGATCGAAGGGCGCGGATGTCGCGGCGCGCTTTCCGTCCACGAAAAGCCGCAGCCGGTTTCCCCCGCGCACGGCGGCGACGTGCCGCCAGCCGGGCGCAAGCTCGAAGTCGTGCGAAGCCGCCACACCAGCCTCCAGCGCGCGCACGCGCCCTGCGGGCAGCGTGCCGCAGAACAGCCGGCCGCCGTAAACCGCCATGGACCATGCGCGCCGGTACACGACATCGGAATCATCCAGTTGGCCCGTCAGTGCCCAACCAACGTCATCACAGCGGTACACCTGGGCCAGCGGCAGCGTGCCTCCATAGAGTTTGCCGTTGAACAGGGCGAGGCCCATCACTTCGGTCTCCCCGCCGAGACGGCCCGCGTCCGCCCATTGGTTCGGGCCGAGGTAGCGGAACACCTTGCCCTCCTTCCAGGTGCCGGTGTGCATTTCCCCGCGATGGAAGACAAAGGAGTAGGTTTGGTCCACGTTGGGCGGCGCGCCCCAGTTGCTCCAGTTCGTCCCGCCGTCGTAGCGGAACACGCCGCCCAGTTGGCCGCCGCTGTAACCGCTGCCAAAGAGCCTCCCGTTGGCGACCGTCAGCGCGGCCAGGCGCCCGCCGGGATTGCCGCACCAGGTCCAGCTCGTGCCGCCCTCGTAGCGATACAGCCCCTGCCGTGGCGTCAGGTCATGTTTGGGCGGTAAATCCATCGCGGTGACATACAGCCTGCCTTGGAACACGGTCATGCCCCAGACGACCTCGGCGTCGCAAATCCGGCCACAGTCCAACCAGTTCTGGTCGCCTGCGTAGCGATAGACCCGTCCGCCGGGATGCGTGTTGGGCGAGGGTTTCAGTTGCGAGCCGGCGCCGCTGTAGCTCGCCACGCCGGCGTAAAGCTCCCCGTTGAACACCGCCAACGCGGAGACTGCGTTACACCGATCCGGGGCGCCGCAGTCCTCCCACTTGGTCCCGCCGCCGTAACGATACACGTGTCCCGCCTCACCCGCGCCGGGCTCCCACGTGCCGGCGTAAAGCGCGCCCTTGAACACGGTGAGCGTATACACCATCTGGTTGTGGCCGGGCCGGCCGCAGTCGGTCCAGTATGGCGCCGTTCCCGCATCGAGACCGAAGAAAAGGTTGCGCGTGTTGGCCACCGAACTGCACGTGCCGGATTGGTGCTGGACGGTGAGGTTAAACCCGGTCCGCGTCGCGGGATCGAACAGGGTCAAGAGGTCGCCGGGCGAATCATCCAGGACCACGTCGAGCTGAAGCCAGAGCGCGACGGTGAAGTCCCTGGCGCCGAGGTGAAGGGCGGAGGACGCAGGCACTTCCAGCCAGGCCGAGCGCCCGTCAAACCCGGCATGCCCCTTCGAGTCCCAGATCACACCTCGTGGCTGCCCATGCAATGCGTTCGGCGACACGTCGCGGGCGTCGCCTTTCAAAGGCCAGTGGCCTATCAGATCTTTCTCGGCCGCCCCCGAGGCCGAAAGGACATCCGAACGCGCGCGGATGATGGCCGCCTCCGTCATCGGGGGCACCCAGCAGTAGTCGCCGCCGCAGACCTCCCTCCAGCACGCATCGCTGCGAATGTAGCCGGGCGCGCTGTCTGCGAATCCGGCCACCATCAAGAACGAATCGGGGCGAAGGCGCTGGGCGGCGAGTTGGCAGCGGACGAAACTGTCCGCTGGCAGGGTGGCAAACAAGTCCGTGCCGCCGCCGAGGTTAAGGCAGGTTTCAACGAGGTCGGGTATGAAACCGTAGCAGCGGTCGAACCCACGCTGTGTCGGCCACGGCTCCGGATCGCGGCAACCCGCGTGCCATCCGCCCGCCACGCAGGTGCTGTACCCGGCGGCTTTGAGCATTTCCGGCAGCGTCGGCACGCCCTCTCCGAGCCAGCAGGTCAGGAGGACCAGTGCCCGCAACAAGAATCCCCGAGAAGCGGCAGCAGTTATTTCTGTATTCTATTACCGGGATAATACCCTGACAAGGGATTTGCCGATAAACACAATGCAACCCGAATCCTTAGCGAACGCGCGGAGTGACCCAAACTGTGGCCACGACGCACCAAGCGCGAGGAGATAGGAGTCGAGGACAACCCTTTTGAGGCTTGCGGTTGCTTTTGCAGGACCTCCGGGGAGCG
>Ga0209201_1003368_pt1 | contig 14129 bp, 22 predicted proteins | sample AD_UKC055_MetaG_FD_184411 | JGI IMG/M metagenome (GOLD analysis project Ga0209201, IMG submission 184411) | Active sludge microbial communities of municipal wastewater-treating anaerobic digesters from USA - AD_UKC055_MetaG (SPAdes) (version 2) | ecosystem: Engineered > Bioreactor > Anaerobic >...
CGCGCCGTCGAGGTTCGCGCCGACGAGGTTCACGCCGTAGAGGTTCGCGCTGCGGAGGTTCGCGCCGCCGAGGTTCGCGCTGCGGAGGTTCGCGCCGTCGAGGTTCGCGCTGCGGAGGTTCGCGCCGACGAGGTTCGCGCCGACGAGGTTCGCGCGTTCGCCGCCGGCTTCATTGCGCAACCATTTAAGATGTTTTTCTAATATTTCCTGAATTTTCTTTTCCATTACTTTGCCCCTTTCTTCGCGGCATACTTTTCGGTCATGCCAAGGACATTTTTGAGAGCGGCTACTTTGGCCGCGCTGTTTTCCATGTTAAGCTCCCAGGAAAAGCGAGTCGATGACCGCCTGGATTTTGTCGAGTTTGTTGTCTTTCATAAGCTCTTTTATCTCTTTGAGCTTGCCGTAAAAATAGTCTTTCATTGATTGATCTTCAATTAACTGTTTCAGATCGTTGACGTTGATTTTAACTTCCATAATGTTCACTGCTCCTTTCTGGCCGAGCGGGGGCTGAAAAGGTGGTATACTTTCCCTTCCTAATTTTTAAATTAATGCGTCATCCCACTCGGCCTTCGACGCACGCAAATACATAAGCACTTTCCATGCCAAAATGAAAAGGCGCATTTTATCACGAAATCGTATGGAAAAGCATACAGAAAAAGTGTATGGCACGCCCGAAAGTGAATGGTGAGGCAAACACAAATTTATTTTAAAAATGTTTGGAATAACGCTTGACAACAAATGAAACTTGTGATAAAATTATAACAGATGCAATAAGTGATAAAGGTGGTGTTATAATGTCGAAAATCATTAGAGTTACCGAGGAAACGCACAAAATTGTTAAGATCAAAGCGGCTGAACAGGGCAAAACCGTGAGCGAAATGGCCGACCAAATCTTGAAAGGAGCGAAGTAATGGCTTTTTTAAAGCCGAGGCCGACCGCTTGTTTGTGCTGGAGGAGGGAAGATGATGGAAAAGAACTGTAAGCAACGCCGCCCCTGCCCTTTCTGCGGAGGCAACGACTACCACGTTGAATACTGCGACCGCACAGACCGCCATCATATCGTCTGCGAGAACTGCGGCGCGGAAGGCCCGATCGTTAAGCGCGACGAACTGTTATCAACCTGGAACATGGCAAAGAGGAGGAAGTATGACAGACCTTGATATTATAAAAGATAGAGCCGTATAAATATGTGATGTTTGGGCCATTCTTTTGTTCAAAAGGCGTAAAGAAAGAAAGCGAGGGGAAAAATGGTCAAATGTAGGGATTGCAAGTGGTGGCATCGGTTAAATGATTTGGGAATATATGGTGAATGCGACATTGCTGAGTGCCCGGTTAAAAAAGCCGGCCAGATGATAACCTTTTGGGATATGTCCTGCATCCACGGTGAACGCGCGGACGGCATGAAAGAAGTTTGTGCGGATTGCAAGAATTATCGATATGAGCAAAGATGCACCAAACCGCCGTTTGACGATGACGACGCCGACATTCGTTTTTTTAAATGCGATATTGGTAAATATGACGTAGCCGTTTATGATTGGGGCGACGGTTGTTTTGATAGCCAAGAAATGGTCTGCTCCGAATGGCAATCGAGGGAGGCGAAGGGATGAGCGACATGGAGTTAATATACGATTTTCTTTTTGCGGCGAAACCTCTGTTTCACCATTTATGAAATTTTGGGCGCTCCGTTTTTTACTTTGGCGCGGTCGAATTGAGATAAAGATTGTCCGAATTTATTAGAGCGCGTTTAAGGCGGGTATCTTGACGCGGCCAATAGTTTATACTGTCGAGGTATATAAAATGCGTTTTAGGGGTATCCCTGTTCGTTATAGTTGATTTTATGGTTTGTAATAATTTCATGTTTGCATTAATTGCAATCGGGCATAAAAAAACGGCACAATCTCGAAGATCGCGCCGTGTATAATGCTGGCTCCCGCATAATATTGAATTGTGTTGTTCTAATTAATATTTTTTAAGTTCTTTTAAACTAAGTGCCGCCATATTATCATATTTTATATCGGCCCATTCAACAACAACGCCGTTCTTCTCCGCAAAGTAAATAGAATATAACAGCCGAACGAGTTCAAAACCGCGTATTGCAGCCTTTAAATAATCATTTATCTTGGTTTCTAAAAATTTATTGTAATTATGATCCGCGATTTCATATAAATTTTTAATTTGTTTCATGTTTACCCCTCCATTATTTTTAAATTGTCTTGATCTGATTTATGATACGCTTATATGTATTTTATCGTCGTGTTCGCTGTAATTGATCCAGCCTTCAATTTTCTGGCCTATGTTCTCGCCGTCTAAAACAATGAACCCCCAGCCGCGCCCATCCTTATCCCACGTTAAAATGTCTTTACCGCTGGCTTTACAGTGCATTAATAATTCACTATAACCGGCTATTAATCTTTTTTTCATATTCCGCCCCCTTAACTCGATTTTCTTAAAATGTTCTTGATTTTTTTCTGCAGCCTGGTTTCCTCGCGCTGGTCATGTTTTGGTTTGGGGATTATGATCATATCGGCCCCCTTAAATTAATTTTGCTCTGTTGTATTCGTTATAGACTTCTTCGTACTGTCCGATCGATAACTCGGAATAACGTTTGCCGTACAATTCGACGGCGATATAATTCATCTCTTCTTCATAACGATTGCTCGCCGCCTGGAGATCATCAACGGCGTCGATCCGCTCCGTAAATAACTTGCCATTAACGCCGATAAACATATTCTTTTTGGTATATGGATTATAAACTGTTTTAGACTCCATAAATATTAACTCCTCTTCATAGTTTTCTTTGCTAAAAATAAAAAAAACGAGCCAACCCGTCAGGTCGACCCGTTTTAAATCCGGCGATTTTATTATATTGTATCTGCCTTTATCGGCAGCGGGCCCGCCTTTTGACGCTCTTCACGCCAACGGGTGAGCTCCAACGCCCTAAAAGTTTGCGGCGGGTGTGAGCCGCCTTCAAAATACCGGCCGCGTGTATCAATGGCAGCGTATCCGCGCGCCGCTATTATAACGACTTTGCGATCGTTCAACGACACGTCTACTCGTTGCCCGGCCTGATCCATGTCATAATGTAATCCACTTATTACAACCCTGTAGCCCTTTTTAATCAGTTTTTCTATCATATTTCCTCCCCCGTTTAAAGCCCGGCGGCTATTAGATACAATTACATAAGCATTAACCATGCCAAAAATGCGCCTAAAATAAAATGCAGCAATAAAGCATCAATTCAAAAGAGGAGGGATGAGGTCGATTATAAAATGTCTGCCGCGCCCGCCAAAAAACTGTATGCTGCGCCCGAATTTGTCGTTCTGGGCAGACATAAAAACACCCGTCATCATCACCCAAAAAAACGGCGGGCAGTTTAAGGCGATTTAAGGCAATTATAGCCCTGTGCCGTCATATATATTATATATATTAATATATATACCAACTATATATATTATAATATATGTATATTCGTTTCTTCGTTTTTCTCTCGTTATCTCCGTTTTTCTCATTTTGAGATTTTTGAGCCGAGCAGATCGTTTTTTTCAAGGTACTTTGATATGGCCGGGGCCGACATCCACCCCGCAGCGCGCCTTAAATCGCGTAGGATTTTCCTACAATATATACATTATAGGCTATATTATATATATTATAAGTTATGGCTGGTATATACACTTAAGTATATTTAACCATTATATATATTATAATTAGTATATTATATTATTTATTATAGTATAGTGGTATATATATTTAAGTATATATGGTATAGCATCTCGTTATAACCGTGGCCATGGATTCCAGACATAATACTCAATACCCTATTTAATGTAATTTTAATTTACATTAAGAGTATCATGTCCCCGCCCCGCCCACTTGACGCAGCGCAACATAACGCCCTGGATATTCCAGTTAAAATGTATATGTTATACCGCTATGCAATATCACAAAAGCAAAAGGTGCATTAATGCTATATTCTATACGTCCGATAATGTACATTATGTAAACTTCTACCATTATTGTCTTGATTGATAGGCACACCGCCAGAAGATCATCAACGTGTCGCTCGATTGACTTTCGGAACGATCGTAAATCATCTGACGTCGCCACAACCACAAGGTAAAAATAAATCGAGGTCACACAGAGGGTAATGGTAAAATTTTTCTTGACAAACTCCGGTTGCGGTGGTAATATAAAAGGGAGGTGATGCAAAATGAACGAGCAGGATGCGTTGGCGCGGATAGAGAAAGCTGATGAAGAGAAGATGCGATACGGCGTGGCGAAGTGGGGCGAGCGCGTGAATAAGACGCTCAAGGAACGCATAAAGGACGGCGTTGACACCTACGATTGGGTGATTGAAACGGCGCACGAACTTTACGCGGCGGCGAGCCAGAACCCGAATGTGCAGCGCAAGTTGCTCGATACGATGGCAAAGGCAATCAGCCTCAAGGTAAACGCCTGCATCGAGTTGATACGCATGGCGAACGATGTAACGAAAAGCGAACAGAGCGTTGAGGAAAAGCAGAAGGCGTTCAATGAGTTCCTTAAATCTCCCTTCCTCCGCAGCCTTGTGGAGCGTGGCGACAGCCTAAACGAAAAGGACGACGATGAGTAATTCCGAACAGGCATTAAAGATATTTACGCAACTGCAAGAAGAAATAGGCGAGGCCGAGTGCCTAAAGATTTCGCCGAATAAATTTCAGCAAGCGTTTATTATGGATAATGGAGCCGAGAAGTTTGCCTTTGGCGGAAATAGGTCTGGCAAGACTCTAACGCTCATCTACATCATCTTCCTTATGGCCTGCGGACTTTATACGCCGCGCGGGAAGAAGCCAAAGAAAAAATACAATATTTGGCTTTCGTCGCTTGACGCGAATATGACAAAGCAGGTTATAGTTCCATTGTTGCGAAAAATAATTCCGTCTGCATGGCTAAAGATAAACGAGAACCGAAATTGGGCGAAGATAAATTCATCGTTCGGTATAAGCATAAAGATTGACTTTAAATCGGCGGACTCGGGGCGCGAAAAATACCAGGGCGCGTCAGTCGATCTTGTCGGCTTGGACGAGGAACATCCCGAAGATATTTATAAAGAATGTCTGATGCGTATTCTCGACTGCGGCGGGCAGATACTTACGATGATGACTCCGCTCATGGGTATGACGTGGATATACGACTATTCACGCCGGCACTTCAATATCACGCTTCCAACGACGGCCAACCCGATTTTAAAACAGGCCGATATCGATATGCTTACCGCCGGCTTTACCGAAAAAGAAAAGCGTATGCGTCTGCTCGGCGAGTTTGTCGATCTGAACGGTAGTGCGTTTCTCGATGCGGACGACCGGAACTATGTCGAGCGTTGCGTGGATAGGCCATTGACAAGGTTTGCATGGAACGAGAACGATAACAAGTTCGTGCAGGACGAAACAGGCGAATACCTCATCTTCCGCAGACCGGAGAAGGCGGGCAAAGTTTTCATTGTGTCGTGCGACCCTGCAACCGGCAGCGGGCAGGATTATACCGTTATTGACGTTTGGGCCAACGACGAGAAGCTGGAACACATCGCGCAGTTCCGAAGCAACACTACCAAACTGCCGCAGATACCAAAGATAATTAAGAACATCGCCGAAACCTACAACAACGCCGTGGTTAACATCGACCGAACGGGCGGCACGGGTGAGGGCGTATTGCAGGGTCTTATTGAAATGGGTTATTATAATATATCTGGGCGCGAAAATATGGAGAAGTTTACGACGCACGATAAGGTCGGATTTACCTTTACGACTCATAATCGTAACATCGCCACCATTGAGTTACGCAAACGCATACAGAACCGAACGATTGTTCTGCGGTCGAAGCAAGGCTATCAGGAGTTGTCGCTTTATCGGTATGACCTAAAGAAAGGCGGCTACGACCACCCGCGACAGAGCAATGACGATTGTATCATGTCGGCGGTTATTGCCACCATGACGGCCCGCCTGTTGCCGTTGTCGCAAGTTGCCGAGCGTAATAAGCAGAAGTGGTTCTCTTTTATTGACGGCATTACCTTTGCAGAACTTGAGGCCAGAGAAAAGGCCATTGAAGCGAAGGCAGATGACGAATACGATTTTCTTTAAACATATTTCCTTCCGGTAGTCAACAAGCGAATGGCTTGGCATAGCGCGGCTTTCATAGTGAGGTCGCGTTTTTTTGCGTATTCCATAAGTTGAGCATACATAACACCGGGAACTTTTATTGACCGCATATCTTGACTCATTTCTTTTCATCCTTTTCTTTTAAAATTTCTAAAATTGTTTCCTGGCATTTTGTGTCTGGCGATTTTGTCGAAGAATGACTTTTTATATATTTCCACAACGGTGATTCAGAAGCATTTTTAATTACCGCCACGCCCCACTTTGCACCGGCTGAAAGAATATCGTCAAGTTCTTTTTTTGTTAATTTCTTTTTTTTCATTTAATGCACCTCATAATATCCAATTATTTCTTTTATTTTTTCGATATAGTTATGATCTTCTTCATAATCTTTTAATTTTGTTTCAAGAGTTTTAATTTCTTTTTCAAATTCTTCTATACGAATATATGAACCCAAACAGGCTTCTATCAACTCTTCTTTAGAATATTTTTCAAACCCTTGTTTCAACAAAATAATTTCTTTAATTCTCGCCTCTTCAACAAACTTACCTAAAGAACTTACAAATAAAACTTCTTTGGCTGTTCTTTCTGCGTATAGTTTTATAGTTTCGTCAACCATATTTTTTAACGACATAAAATCACCTCTCAAATATAATACCACAAAATACTACAAAAAGCAACTCATATTATTTGACATTTTTCCCGTTAAGCCTTATGATAAAAATAGAATAAAAAAAGGCGGTGCTTGTATGTCGGAAGAAATCAACGGCGTTCCAATAGCCGATGATCCAAAGTTAAAAACATATTGGCGTAACGAATTTGCCCGTTGCGAGGACATGATGGACGAACGCCGCCTTGTATGGCGTAAGGCGCGTAAGAACTATCGTATGGGAATGTATGCGAAAGACGAAGAGGACGGCTCGCGTTCCAAACGCAAGAAAGCGTATGTTCGCAACCCGATACTCTATACAAATGTCAGCGTTCTGATGGCAAATCTTGCGGCAAACAAACCGCAGGTAACGGCCACGGCCCGATATCGCAAAGACGAGATAACGGCAACGATGGTTGGCGCGGCGCTTGAATATTACTTTGAGAAATGCGACCTGTTCACGATGCTTAAAGATGGCGTTCTTGACGCTTCTCTCGCCAATATCGGCATAGCAAAGATAGGCTATAACCTCTACTCGACCTATATGTTTGACGGCGACAGTCCGTTTATTAGCCGTGTTTCCTTCCTCAACTTCCTTGTCGATGCAGACGCAACCGGCAAGAAAGATCCGCGTTGGATGGGCGAGAAAACCTACATCAGCGCAAACGACCTTAAAGACCCCAACAATAAATATATGAATGTTGAAGATGCTATGCGCTTCGCCTCGACATTCCGCGTAAACGAAGAAATCAACGAAATCGAAACCGACGACCGTATGGAAGGCTCGTTTGCCCGCAGTTCAAACTATGACGACGAGGAATATCCTTATCAGCCTTCGCTTGAGCGCAGAATACCTGTCATTGAGATTTACGACCGCGTGAACCGGCAGATACTTTTCTTCGCCGGCGAGTGCGATGTTCTGATAAAGTCGATGCCTTATCCGAAATATATCCGCGATTTTCCTTATGCGATATTGCAGTTCAACAGCATACCAGATTATTTCCTGGGCATGACGGACTTTGAAATCATTGCCGACAAGATACGCGAGATAAACACGATAAACAACAGAATGATAGAACACACAAAGCGTATGCTTCCAAAGTTGCTATCGCGTAAAGGCGTTCTCAACCGCAACGAAATTGAAAAGATAACGGACGGCAAAGTCGGCGGCGTTTACGAAGTTGACACGCCTTCTTCCCTTGGCGATGTTATTATTCCGCTACCGACCGCGCCTCTCGACCAGAGCAACATCTATGTCATGGAAGGCTTGAAACGCTCTCTCAACGAGGACACCGGCATAGCAGACTTTATGAAGTCGCAGCCGCTTACCGAGAAGCGCACGGCCACCGAAATGGCTATGGTTCAGCAGGCAGCAGGCGTTCGCGCAAACTATCGGCAGAAAGCTGTGGACGCATGGATGGAAGAAATAGCAACCAAATTATTTTATGTTATTAAAGAAACCTTACAGGCTCCCGTATGGATTGACATCGCCGGCATATATCCTATGCAAGCGTTTGACGAGAAGGGCGTTCCTTTCATAAATACAAATCTTGATACGGGAGAACCTGTATTGAATAGGCAAAACGGCTTCTGGCTAACGCCTACCGTTTTACAGAGCGAGTTCAGAATTAAGATTGAGGCAGGCTCGACCGCCGCGCAGACAAGCACGGTTAAGCAGAACCAAATTATGCAAGCCTATTCGTTATTTTCGCAAAACCCGTTGGTTGACCAGGTCGCGCTGCTCCGCAAGGTCATGACGGCGTTGGGACTTGAGCCGGACGATCTAATAAACCAGCAGGCTCTCGCCATGCAAGGCGGTATGGGTGCGCCTCCTCCTCCCCCGCCTGTGCAGCCCAACGGCTCGACAGAAGTTAGGCCGCAGGAAACACAGATGGAAGGCGTTATGACAGGAAATCAGTTAGCAGCAGATATGAGGGGGCAGTAATGAAAACACAAAACGTTCCAATGTTGACCGGACGAATTGAGGCTTATCCGGTTCTCATGTTCTCGTGGAATTGCCCGAAGTGCGGTGCGTTCCACTTTAAAGTCAATAATACGGTTGAGGCCGGCGAAACCATAGTCAAGTGCTTCAACAAAAAGTGCGGCGAGAAGTTTGACCGTTCGCAGTTTCGCTTCAACGGTGAGAACCAGATAGCGCGTATTATGACCGAAATGCACGAGGATATGTATTTGACAGCCGTTAAAGATGCAGAGAACGAACTGAAAAAAGCGGAGGAAGCAGATGCCATTACAGCTTAAATTTAAAATCGACGCATACCCGTGGTTTACCTGGGCGTTCAGATGCCCACAATGCAACAAGATGGTTCCGGTGGGAGTAAACAAGAAGGGCATGATACCTTGCCCAGATTGCCATTACAAATTCTACCGGCAGTCATTTGACAAGAAATACGAAAACGTCGTAGAACGAATAAAGACCGCAACTAATTGCAAGGTCTGTGATTTTTAGGAGGCAGTTATGTATTTAAAGAGAGGCACTTACTACGCAGCAGACGGAACCGATGCAGGCAGCGCACCGGAAACGTCAGCACCCGCGGCGGCGGAAACATCTTATTCGGAGCAGTTTGGTGGTGAAACGGAAGACCGCAAGTTAGACTTTGACAAAATCAAACCGTCTTACGAACCGATTGACTTTGAGGCCGAAGAAGCGGCAGAGTTGGCGGCAACCGAGGGCGAACCTAAAACAGAAGAACCGGCGTCGACCGAACCAGAAGCGCAGACAGAGGCTCCCAAAGCAGAAGCCAGCGACTACGAAAAACTCAAGAACGAATACGAAGAATATAAGAAATCCGAAGAACAGCGGTTCAATCAGTATTACGCAAACCTTGAAGCGCAGCGGGCCGAGAAACAGAAACTCCAGAACTCTGTCGAAAGCCTTTTCACGGACGAAAGTTTTGTGCAGGCGATAGAGAACGCCGAGGACGGCAAACAGGTCGCCAAAACTATCATGGCAAAAACTGTCGAAATCGCTGACCAGATGATTAAGCAGACTATGGCCCCCGTTTATAAGATAGTCAACGAATACCAGCAGGAACGTATCAACATGGAAGTTGACCGGACTTTCAACGATTTTAAAGCAAAGTATGGTGATGAGGCAGCGAAGTGTTTGCAGCCGGGTTCGCCAGAAAATAAGGCTCTCGTAGCCGAGATGAAACAAAATCCGAACCTGCCTTTGGAGAAGGCTTTTCTCCTCGCTCGTCCGAATTTTGTTAAGGCCCAGGTAAATCAAGAAGTGAAGAAAGTTGTTGACCATAAAGCGTCAATGGCTATTGCCCCGTCAACTGGTAAGTCGATGGCCGGCAATCCTTCGCCGAAGATTAACAGCATTAATGACGCGATAATTTCGACATTACGCGAAATCAAAAAAAGATAATTTAAAAAAGGAAGTGAAAGAGTATGGCTTCAACAGCAGCACAGTTCGTTGAAATAGCAACGATGACTATCAGCAAATATAGCAAAAAACTTGCAAACAACGTATTACAGAGCAACGCGCTCTTCGGAAAAATGTACGACAAAAAGAGAGTCGTTTCTGGCGGTAAAGACCTTCAGTTCTCGATAAAATACAAAGAGAACAGCAACGTAAAATCTTTCAAAGATTACGACAAACTTCTTATCAATCCCGTTGACCAGTTTTGCGAAGCGAAATACGATTGGGCGGCTTATAACTGCGCTATCGTTTTTTCGGATTTTGAAATGGCAAAAAATAGCGGCGAAGAGCGCATGATGGATTTAATCAAATCTCGCATACAGGCAGCCGAAGAAGATTTAACCAACAAGCTTAACGAAGATTTATACCTCGACGGAACCGGCAACGACAACAAAGACATTCTCGGCCTCGCGGCTCTTGTCGCAGACTCTCCCGCAACCGGCATTGTCGGCGGCATTGACCGTGCGGTTGACACTTGGTGGCAGAACAAATCGAACGCAGCAACCGGCGCATGGGGTTCAGCAACTAACCTTTGTGGCCGTAAAGACGTTGACAAAATGTTCACGGATATTCGCGTCGGTAAAACCGTTCCCGACCTTCTTTTACTCGGTTCCTATGCGTTCCGCGGCCTTAAATCCGAATTAGAAAGCGTTGAACGCGGCAATACCGATTTTAAAGCGCGCAAAAATTGGGGTTTTGTTGACCTTAATTTCAACAGCATGGACGGCGTTTACGACGAGTCTTGCCCCGCTGCAAAAGCATACCTCATCAATACCAATTACATGCAGCTGACCGTTCACAATCAGTATAACTTCAAACCGATACCGGCACAGCGCCCCGACGATCAGGCGTCGTTCGTTCAGCACATTCGCGTATTCTTGCAGCTGACCACAGACCGTTCGGCATCGCACGGCGTAATTACCGGCATAACCGCAGCTTAATTGAAAGGAAGGGAAATATAATGAAGAAATTCTCGTTAGCTTTAATTACGGTTTTTATAGTGGCTGTTTTCGCTACAATGGCGTTGGCGGCTCCGACCTCTTACAAAGTTCCCGAATCGCTTAACGAATACATACAGGTTAAAAATACTGGGACGTCAGCTCTTGGAAAAGGTGCGCCTGTGGTTTTTGAAGGCGATGAAGTCGTTGACACCACGCAGCCCGAGCTTGGCGTACAAGGCACTACCGATACTACTGCCGTTGTTATAGGCGTATGCCTTGAAACCATAGAAGTAGGCGCAGTAGGCACGGCTATTGTTTATGGTTTCGCGGACGTTCTTGTTGACGAAGAGGTTGCCAAAGACACTAAAGTTGGACTTTCTACTACATCTGGCGAAGCAGACGACAACAACACCAACGGACAGGCTATCATAGGCACTGCCATGGAAGCATCTTCCGGTCGCGATACCATACGCTGCTTTATAAAATGCAAATAACGTAAAACCCGCGGGAGTCGAGTTTGCTCGGCTCTCGCACCTCAAGGAGGTTAATATGGCTGGACAGATACCAAATTTTATACCTGGCGACAAGGCGCATCTTTATGAAGATTTACTTAAAGCGCAGATAAAAAATATAAATTACGTTCCTGGCAAACCTAAAGTTGAATCAAAACCCGTTGTGGTCGAGGCAAAAGTTGAAGTTAAACCGAAGGGAAGAAAACCGAAGGAGTAATTCAAAATGAATTTCGGCGCAATCAAAAGTTATGTCCGCGAATACGGGCAAACGCTATTTTCTTTTAGCAAAATGAGTGAAGGCAAGCAGTTCAATTTGAGCGATGGCTTGCTTGAAACTTTTATAAACGAAGGTTATCGGCTCTTTTGCTCGTATGCCCGCACCGTGAAAGAGCAGAAATATATCACCACCACGGCGTTGACTACCGTATATAATTTATCGGCGGCATTAACGACAAACCCGTCGTCAAACGCTTCGACAAATTTGGTTGAAGTTATCGAGTGTTTCTATGAAAGCGGCGACGACAAGTGGAGATTGCGCGGAGTTAAAGACAGAGAACGCTTATTTTGGGAAACTATCAGCTATGACAGCCCGCAAGCGTTTGAACTCCAATATGGTAATAAGCAAATCGAAGTATTTCCAAAGGTAAGCAACTCGGCAGAAAACATCTGGATATATGGCGTGTGGCTTCCAAATGATATGACGCTTGACGCAGACGAACCGCAGATACCGCCAAATTATCATCAAGCATTGTGTAATTACGCGATATTCAAAATCCAAATGCTTATCGGCGCGCTTGACGAAACGAAGCAATCGGTCTTTTCTCAATTTGAGAAATTTGAAGCGTCGTTCATAAATCTGGCCGAAGCCTGCAAAAAAGAAACTGAATACAAAAATAACGACAACTTTCAGATGCGCGAGGATGGCGAGGAAACAGAGTTTTACGATGACTTTTATTATCCCGTGTTTAACCATTCGCCCGTTATCAGCATTATTAAAATTAAAGATAGCATAGCGTTCTACGACACGACGACCTCAACGACTTTGTTTGAAGTCAAGAGCGACGGCCTGTACTGGTATGGCGAGAAGATGGGCTTCGTCAAACAGGTCGGCAAGGATACCTTTAACTCAACAACCGGCATCACGATTGCGCTCGGCGAAACATACGATAGCGTTGAAGATTACGCGGTATTTATCCAGGCCCTCGACAGCACGGACGGCGACATCGGCGAAATCGTAGTTTATAAAGAAGTCAATCAGTTCACGGTAAAGAATACAGGCTCAAACGCGACAACGGACTTTAATTACATAGTAACGGAGGCGACAGCGTGAAGAAGTTATTTTATATTTTAATCGGCCTTGTTTTAATCCCTGTCGCTTTAAACGCGCAGGGAACGCTTTCTCTCAAACAAATATACGACAATCTTACTACAAATTATTATACAAAAACTGCAAGCGACGGGAAATATGCCACGTCAGCCGATGTTTCCGGCAAAGCCGACAAAACATACGTTGACGCAAACTTTGCCACGTCAGCCGATGTTTCCGGCAAAGCCGACAAAACATACGTTGACGCAAACTTTGCCACGACAGCCGATGTTTCCGGCAAAGCCGACAAAACATACGTTGACGCAAACTTTGCCACGTCAGCCGAGAACGCGCTCAAGCAGAATATATCGGATATGGTTGACTATTACACGAAGACGGCGGCAGACCTTCTGCTCTCCGACAAAGCCGACACCGATAGCGTTTACACGAAGACGGCGGCAGACCTTCTGCTCTCCGACAAAGCCGACACCGATAGCGTTTACACGAAGACGGCGGCAGACCTTTTATTTGCGGCAAAGGCGAATAGCGCAGACGTTTATACCACGGACGAGGTTAATATTTTACTTAACGCTAAACTCGACGCGGTGACGATCAACGATTATTACTTGAAAACGGAAACTTACAACACCGGCGAAATTGCGTTGCTTCTCGCGGCTAAGGCGGACGCGGCAGATGTTTATGATACGGCGGCGATTAACTTATTACTCGCGGATAAGGCTGATACTTCAAGCGTAACGGCAGTTTCAGACGCACTCGCGGCGCACACGGGCGAGGTAAGCGGCGCACATCAGGGCTCGGCGATAGCGATTGACAGCAGCGGCTTCACAGGCAATTTAAAACTCGCCGATGACACCGTGCAGAAGGCGCTCGCGACACTCGACGCGCTTGCCGGCCTCCCGGCGACGAACGCCATAACGAAGATATACGGCACTCTTGACGATATTGGTTCTGACACCGGCGTGGTCTGGCTCATCGGCACGAACGGCGTGAGCGTGAACAGAACGAGCAATACTTTTGAAGTTAATATTGACAGCGCGACGAAGTTTAACGATTATTACAACAAAGCGCAGACCAACGCCACGATAGAAGCGGCTATTGCGGCGATACCGGCTGGTGGCGGAACAGCA
>Ga0209201_1003380_pt1 | contig 14097 bp, 10 predicted proteins | sample AD_UKC055_MetaG_FD_184411 | JGI IMG/M metagenome (GOLD analysis project Ga0209201, IMG submission 184411) | Active sludge microbial communities of municipal wastewater-treating anaerobic digesters from USA - AD_UKC055_MetaG (SPAdes) (version 2) | ecosystem: Engineered > Bioreactor > Anaerobic >...
AGTGGCGGCCACTTACTATTTCGGCAGCGCGTCGGCTGTGACGGGCGTGCTCATACTGGATTTTGTGCCGGCCGCCATACCCGGCGAACTGGCCCAGTTGGAGCCGGACGGCAAGCCTGATAGCCTCCGGGACAAGCTGGAGTTCGCTGTTCGAGGCGAGACGATGCTGGGCGGCTACAATGTGTACGCGTCGTACTTCTACGGGTGGCAGGATCTGCCTGCCGCATGGCTGCAGGCCACTGGGCAGCCCGACCCTTATCCGCCGTTCGCACCGCACCTGAAGTACCGGCGGATGCATCAGTTCGGCCTGGCTACCGCCGGCACGCTGGGCGATGCCGCTGTGTGGCTCGAAGGGGCTATGACGGTACCCGACAAGCTCGAAGAACTGGACGCGCCGCCTCCGGCCACTATGCCGCTGTCGTCGAACGATCCGTCTTTCCAGGTAGTTGTGGGCACAGACTACACGTTCAACATCGGCACAGGATTGTTCGCGTCAGCTCAGATAATCTACGATAGCGCGAATGCATTGCTGAGCCCCTACACCCAGCCCGGGCAGGAGCGCAAGGCGGGCGTCTACTCTCTACTCGTGGCGCGCTACTCCCCGACTGACGATCATCATTTGGAACTGGTAGGCCTTGTGGACCTTACGGGCAAGGCAGGGCTGGTGATTCCGCGATACACCTACAAGCCGGTTCAGGCGGTAGAGTTGTCGGTCGGGGCGATCGCGGGATTCGGAGACAACACGAGCCCGATGGGTTCGATCGTGCCGGCCGCCCGCGGGGTGATTGCCGGGATGAAGGCAAGTTTCTAGCACTGCCGATACTGGGCGCGGTGCATCTTCGCCCCCACGCGATCAGGTGGGGGCGAAACCACGTACTGCAGGCAGTGCGCGACATGCGGGGAATATCCGAGGAAGACAAGGAAGACGTGTAGTTTGCGGCGAACTCCACGTAGCATGTAGAGGTCGCAGATGATGAGCGGGGAGAGATCGTAGAATGCCCAACGTGCTTGCGTTTCTGTCCTATATACTGGCGATGACAATCACGCCGGGTCCGAACAACATGATGTGTCTGGTCAACGGGAGCAGGTTTGGCTTCCGCAAGACGCTTCAGTTCATTGCCGGTCTTTTCGCAGGTGTGATAGTGGTGATGACTGCCTGCAGTTACTTCAACCTGTCACTTTCGCGGTTCATCCCTAGCTTTCGCCCTTTCGCTGAGGCCTTAGGCGGGCTGTACATGCTGTATCTGGCTGTGCGCGTGCTCAGAACAGACGTAAACACGGCTACCGCAAACGCCCGCAGCGCAACGTTTGCCACAGGCATGGGCATGCAGTTTGTCAACGCGAAGATGCTCCTGTATGGCCTGACGGTTACTGCGAACTTCATCACTCCATACTATCAATCTCCCGCGATCCTGCTTCTGTTCTCTGTGTTCCTAGCGTGCTGCTCAGCGTTAGCGGCGTCTTGCTGGGCATTGTTCGGCACAACCATTCAGCGTCTGTTCGGCCAGTACAGGAGACCTCTCAACATTGGCCTGACTCTGCTGCTGCTATATGCCGCCCTGTCCATATCGGGGATACTGCCGCGCATTAGGTCGTTGCTCTGATCCCTCCTTCGTCTATCGCGATTATCCGTGCACGCAGGAGTGGGGCCCTGTGGTATCGAATCAGAGCGCCACTCGGGGGTGGACGCGTACATGAGACACTACTACGGGATGGATTACTACACAATCATCGGCGTCGACCGTCATGCTACCGCGGCCCAAATACGCGCCGCGTATCGTGCAAAGGCCCGCATATGTCACCCCGATGTGTGCCGCGACCCGAACGCTGCCAGCACATTCACTAAGCTTGTGGAGGCTTATGGCGTGCTGAGCGATGCCGGGAAGCGACAAGACTACGATGCCTTCCTGGATCGCGATCGGGCGCTTCCAGGCATACAAGTTCGATTCCACTCCCGCCTTCGTCCCATCATCGACAGCGTCGCCCGCCGACTGCCCGAGGATCCTCTGCCCTCGCTAATGAAGGCACTGCAGGTCATCGGTCTGCTCCTGGCCGCCGTTATTCTGCTGCTGGCTGCTCTATACGTCTTGTAGAGGCTATCGCGGCGAGGTAGCGATTTCGCCGCGCTTGGCTGCCGTGTGTGGCCGGATTGACAATGCATGGCACATCGACCGCGGGTCACGCGGGTCAGGCGAGGGCGCCACGCCGGCGTCTTGGCAATGCACCGGCTGCCGCCAGAACTGCGCTTGCACTCGCGAGGAGGGCCACGGCCGCCGTGGGTCGCGAATGCGCCTGAGTGAAGTACACGCCGCCTTCGCCGAGGGGCGGGAGGGGTATGGGATCCACCGGCAGGCCATTTCTGACGGCCAGGCCGCGCACGTCCAGCAGGTTGATCACAGGCACTCCCATGGCTACGTACTCGAAGATCAGCCCGCGCTCGGGATGAGCCGACATCACTGGCGGCTGCATGACCAGCCCGTTGGGGAAGTCAAGTGAAGCAGCAGTATTCCCGTAGTTGGCGGTTGCGCCTCCGATGTTCACAAAGCATGCTACCGGTCTTCCAAGTCGCTCGGCCGCGTGGGCGAAGATCTCCATTCGATGCCTGATGCTGTCGGCCACCGTGTTTGCCTTCAGCAACGGCGCCCCTGATCGGGTCGCAGCCTGCTCAAAGCATTCGGCGCCTTCGCCGAAGACTCCATTCGCTCCGACATCACCTTCACCCCCGAGCGATACTGCCGCCAGCCCGTAAGGCAGCATACCGCGACTGTTAAGGAAGACCAGCATGTCGCCGAAGGTGAACTCCGGGATATTCGCGCCGTACATGGACGCGCCTATCGAGTATACTATGGCAGGCTGAAGGTCAAGCGCTCTGCATGCCGCCAGTGTCGCCAGGATGAGGGCGGGGAAGGAACCGCTTGCGCCCACCGCAACCACATCGCCCGGCTCAAGCCCTGCGTCGAGGAAATACCGGACCATCAGTGCAGCGAAGGCGGGGTTGGTGGACGTGCGCTTGGCCTCGAGAACTCCGAGTGTAGTCGTGATGGGAGTGAACTCCGCGCCGATCAGGCCGGTGCCGTTGGGATCGAGTTCAGGGTCGAGGTGGATCCCGCGTGCTGTCCGCTCTTCCGCTATGGCGAGGGTGCAATCTCGCATGATCGCAGCCGCTCTGACCTGTCTGTCATAGAATTCGGTTCTGGCCAGCGCAGCATCGGGCCGGCGGTGCAGGGCCATCGACGCCCGGCCGGACTGCTCCGCGAGTGCGAGGCCCGCAGCCGCTAGGGCTGCCGCCAGCACTATGCCCAGGGCGCGTACTCGGCTGCGGTTGAACCCGTGGCCAAAGGGCGTAATCCCGGCAATTGCGTTGACAGTAGAGCCGGCCGCGGCTATCTGCGGCTTCTTGGCATGCATCTGGCCTCATTTACCTCCTAACGGATGTTTACCGGAACTCGACTAGATCAGGCCGGACAGGATCAGGATAAGGCGCACCATTGCCGATAGCAGAATGACAGAAGCCACTGTGCGTAGTACGCCCTGCCGAGCGATATCGTTAGCGATCAGGCCCGGGACGATGTAGCCGATGGTGCGGAGCTCATGGCCGCCCCAGCCTAGCTTGACGCCTGTGCGAGCCATGGCCCAGCCTATCCAGAACCCTGCAAGAATGCAGGCTGCGAATCGACGGCGTCCGTAGAGGATCACGGCGCTAGACAAGGCCCAAACAAGTGCGTAAGCTGCCAGTGCCGCGAGGAAAGTGGCGGCAACCCTTGCAGGCTGGTTCATGTACAGCGCTAAGTAACCCGGAACGACCAGGCCGCCGCCTAATAGGCCGGTAAGCTCAGTGTAAAGAAAGCTGACTACTAGACCTATTCCCACCGATAGCGCGACAGTCATAGCGGCGCCCCATTCTCAAGAAAATAGTCTGCGATACTCTGCCCGGCGCCTCTGGTGTTTCCGATCCCAAGTAGATGAGCGCCTCCCCTGCATTCTCCTGCTATCCTGTCAATCGCCAGCTGGGCATCGCGGATCTTCGTGAGATCCACTATTCGTTCAGCCGGCATTCCCGCGCGCCGCAGGGTGCGCGCAGCCAGTCGTCCCGATTCTCCCACAAGAAACACCATTGACGGTCGGATTTCCCGCGCAACTAGTTCCGCCATCTCCCCTATGCGCGGCAGACGGTCGGACCTGTTGTTCATTATCACTGCTGTTGGTAGCGGTGATTCGGAGCCTGCTCGTGCCCGGTCGGCGAATAGCCTCCATGCATCGAGCGTGGAGTCACGGTCATTGGCCGCAAAAGCGTTCCCGAACACGTAATCCGCTCCGCCGAGAGTGATCTTGCGTACGGTCATCGAACCGGGATCACCCGCAGCCCGCGCCATACCGGCGAGCGCTGATTCGCGCGGAACTCCCGCCAGTTCACAGGCGCGCAGGGCGCATGCCACGTTTTCCTTGAAGCTGACATACTCGAACTCGGCGTTGACTCTGTCCGGCACGTCTGAGCCATCCACTGCGTGTAGATGTGTTGCCGCTTTCGCGGCCGCCCGCTCGAAAACGGGAAGCCACTCTCGTTCAGCTGTGACCAGATGACCGCGATACGGAGCGCTCAGCGCAAGCACCTCGGCCACATCGGCCGCGGTCGGCCCCATTACGTCGAGGTGATCTCGCCGCGCGTTGGTTATCACGCCTATCGTCGACCGGACCATGCGGCGCTCAATCACCCACTGGTTCTCCGGCTCCAGCGCCATGCACTCCAGCACCACAGCGTCCACTCCGCGTCGAGCCGCCAGCCGAATGATGCGCATCTGTTCGGATATGTTGGCGCGACCGCCGCGCCTGGCGATAGGAAGTTCAGACCCGTCTTCCATGATCAGCCTGGCTGCTGTGCCTGTGGTCTTGGCAATCACGCGGAGGCCTCCGGCCCTCAGACCTGCGGCTATCAACCTCGTCGTAGTGGACTTTCCCCGTGTGCCATTGACCTGCACCCGAACTGGTATTCGCTCGAGGCGCCGCTGGTGAATGAAGTTTTCGATCACACCGGCGCCGAGCAGACAAATGCAGAGAACCGCAAACACGTACATGCCCGGCCACCGCCTCCTACACAACGAAAATTCGCCGCTCAAGCTGGCTCTCCTGCCATGCAGCTCAAGATGGCAAAGGAATGAATGGTAATGCGTAGAATTAGCAAGAGCATAGCGATGTCTTGGGGTGCCCTGTGGCGAATCGTGCATGCGTCATGCTTCCATAGGATCAGCCCCCGGGCTCGCGCAGTTCGAGAAGGAGGGATGAACCGGTGAAAGGGCTTGCTATTCTAGCGGCGACATTGCTTCTCCTGGCAGTCATGAGTATCGGAAGCGGTATGGTGTTGGCCCAGGCGGACCTCGATCCCCATGCGCCGCTGGACACAGTCGCGCGCCATGGCATGGTTGCCGCAGCTCACCCACTCGCTGCACAGGCGGGGGTTGACGTGATGCGGGCCGGCGGCAACGCCATCGATGCAGCGATCGCAACTGCGCTGACTCTCAACGTGGTGGAGCCCAATGCTTCTGGGCTGGGAGGCGGAGGGTTCATGGTGATCCGGTTTGCGAAGACCGGAGATGTAGCCGTGATCGATTACCGGGAGAAGGCGCCGGCCTCCGCGACTCGCGACATGTACGCCTCTGATCAGGCTAAAAAGGAACTCTGGACTCAGCTGGGCGGGAAGGCGATAGGCGTTCCCGGTACCCTCAAAGGACTTGAGATGGCTCTGCAGATGTACGGCACTCTCGCATTCGCCGACGTGGCAGCGCCCGCAATCAAGCTTGCTGAAGAGGGCTTTGAGGTCTCATCCGAACTGAGCGGCATCATCAAGGACAACTATGAAAAACTGGCCAGGTACAATGATCCCGATAAGGTACCCTATTTGTGCGATGGGCTGCCGCTAGAGCCTGGCGACATACTCCGCAACCCGGAGCTCGCTGCTACGTTCAGGTTGATAGCCGAGAAGGGTTCAGATGCGCTATACCGTGGCCCCGTGGGAGAGGCCATAGTGGCGGCTGTGAACAAGTCGGGCGGGAACATGACGATGCAGGATCTTGCCGATTACAATGCAGTCATGCGCACACCGGTGAGGGGTACATACAGAGGCCTTGAGATCATATCAATGCCCCCTCCGAGCAGCGGCGGCACGCACCTGATTGAGATACTAAACGTAATGGAGAATTACGACGTCAAGGCGCTCGGGCACAATACGCCTGCGTATATGCATACACTCGCCGAAGTGCTCAAACTAGTGTTTGCCGACAGAGCCGCCTACATGGCCGATGCCGACTTCGTGAAGGTGCCCGTGACGGGCCTGACTTCCAAGGAGTATGCAAAGACCTTGTTCAATCAGATCTCTCCGGACAAGGTGCTGAGAGAGCTGAAACCGGGCGAACCTGAGAACTTCGAGCACGAGAGCACGACTCACCTCACGGTCATTGACGAGGAAGGCAACATAGTCTCGCTCACGCAGACCATCAACTACTTCTTTGCATCTGGAGTAATGGCGGAAGGCACAGGACTGCTCCTCAACAACGAGATGGACGACTTCTCGACCAACCCCAATTCCGTGTCGGCGCCCGAGCCCGGGAAGAGGCCTCTATCAAGCATGAGCCCGACAATCATCCTGAAAGACGGCAAGCCCTTCATGGCGCTGGGCACCCCGGGAGCTACAAGGATATTCCCGTCGATGGCGCAGATCATCATGAACGTTGTCGACTTCGGAATGGGGCTTGACGAGGCTATTGAAGCTCCCAGGATGTTCTGCTCCAGCTCTGCCGGGAAGCCGGGCACTCTGTTCGTGGAAAGCAGAATCCCAGCCGAGGTTCGCGATGCATTGAAAGCCATGGGGCACAACGTCAGTGTGAGGGGCGACTACGATTCGTACTTCGGCGGAACCCAGGCCATACTGCTCGATCAGTCGTCCGGCATGATACATGGGGCCGCTGACTCAAGAAGACTGGGCGCTGCAATCGGATTCTAGCTCTCCGTGCCACTATACCAGGAGGTCTGACTGAAATGCTAATGCAACGACACGCGAGATCGGTATGGGCAATGGCTATGCTCGCGGTTCTGATCACCGCTTGCGCCTCGGCTCTTGCGGCAGATGCGAAGCCGATTCTGCTGACGTCAATCGGGCAGAGCGCTGAGGCGTCAATGATCAAGCAGCTTTGCACGCGCGGGAAGATCCCCTACGAGCTCAATGCGCTGGCGAAGGCGGATGGGCTTGCAGGAGCCGACAAGCAGCCGAAGTACTCAGCGCTTGTGGCAGTTGTAGGCGGCAGCTCGAAAGGACTGGGCGCAGCCGGGATCAACAAGGAGCAGGAGCTGGAGCGATCGGTGGCTTTGCTGGAAAAGGCCCGCTCTCTTCGCATGAACATCGTCATCATGCATGTAGGCGGACTGGAGAGGCGCGGCGAGCTGTCCGATGCCTTTATCCGCGCGGCACTGCCATACGCCAGCCAGGTGATACTCGTGGAGGCGGGCGATCAGGACGGGCTGTTCGAACAGGTACTGGCGGGCAAGAAGGCGCCCATCAGCAAAGTGACGCGGATTTCCGATACCCTGGAGCCTTTGCGCACAGCTCTCGGACTCTAGGCTTAGCAGTCGTGTCGTCGGCACAGTGCGGCCCCGAGGCGTTCGCCTCGAGGCCGCTGCCTCGACCGAGGCTATCGTGGAGGTGTAGTCCTTGCTGTCTCAAGGTCTGATCTTTGTCATCATGGTCGCAGCATTCATGGCAACTGCCTTCGGCCTCAAGTTGCCTATCGGAATATGCCTGGCCATAGCGTCCATGTTCGGAGCCATATCGGCCGGGCAAGGCATTGCCCTGCGCCATCTGGTAGAGGGATCATTCGGATACCTGAATACGATTCTGGTGATCGGTGCTGCCATGATGTTCATGAAGGCCATACAGAAATCGGGCTTGCTGGACACAGTCGCACGATGGCTGGTAGAGACCTTCTACAGATCACGCGTCCTGCTCCTTGTGGGCCTGACGGCTCTTGTTATGTTTCCCGGGATGATAACCGGGTCGTCTACAGCGTCGGTGCTCACTGCGGGCGCTCTGGTGGCGCCGGTTCTCATGGCGCTGGGCGTGCCGCGAAAGCGAACAGCGGCCATGATCGCTATGGCCGGAATATACGGGATGCTTGCGCCGCCGGTGAACATCCCGGCGATGATCATAGGCGGCGGTATCGACATGCCTTACGTGGGCTTTGGCCTGCCGCTTCTCTTCGCTACTCTGCCTCTGGCCGTGGCGGTCAGCCTGATTCTGGGGCTTCCGCACATGAAACGCCTAACAGGCATCGGCGGCATTCGTGGTGAGCTACCCGAGTCATATCACAAGACCTACGGTCTTCGGCTCTATGCTCCGTTCATTGTGCTCGTTGTGCTCATGACGGGACCGAATGCCCTGCCGGGCAGATTCCCGGATCTGGGGATGCCGCTTGTCTTCTTGATATCAGCTGTAGTTGCGTGCCTCACCGGACGACCGACGAACATGTGGAAGATCGCCCGAGAGGCTGTCCACGACTCACTACCCGTCATGGGAATACTCATGGGCGTGGGAATGTTCATACAGGTGATGACACTTACCGGAGTTCGGGGTTGGGTAGTAGCCAACGCGCTCGGGATGCCGAAAGCACTGCTCTATCTCGCAATAGCCGTCTCCATGCCCGCTTTCGGCGCAGTGTCCGCCTTCGGTTCGTCGTCAGTCCTCGGAGTGCCCTTCATACTGGCTCTGCTCGGTACACACAACGAGATAGTGGCTACTGCAGCTCTGACGCTCCTCGCGGGTTTGGGCGACTTGGTGCCGCCCACAGCCCTTGCCGGGATTTTTGCGGCCCAGGTAGCAGACGAGGAGAACTACTTCACTGTGCTGCGCGAGTGCGCCATACCGTTTGCGCTTACTGCGGTATGGGCTGTGGTCATCCTTAGGTGGTCCACTCCGCTCGCGCGGATACTGGTGCGATAGGGGGCGAGAACCGTGCTGACCGCGATATACTGGGGCGTGTGCGCGCTCATGCTAGTGCTGTGCATGTTTGAACTATGGACAGAAAAGGACTTTTGGAAGCAGGCCACTGCGGCCATGGTCATCGTGCCGCTTGCACTCCGAGTCCTCAACTGGAAGTGAGGTGCCACAATATGCAGCATGAACGCCACAAATGGAGTGCGCTCATTCTCGCCGCTGTGGCCGCGGCAGTGGTGCTCACAACGGGCGCGCAGTTTAGGCAGATGCATCGCGACGAGAGTATCGTCCCTGGGCCGGGCGTGACTCAGACACGCATGTTGTCGGACTACTTTCCGGCACTGGCTGGCACAACGGGTGACACTGAAGTCTACATACTCGACGGAGAGGAACCGGGCGCCACCGCCTTCATACTTGGCGGAACACACCCGAACGAACCCGCGGGACTTATGGCTGCGGTGGTTCTGGTTGAGAGGGCCCAGGTCAAGGCGGGCCGACTTATAGTTGTGCCCAGGGGGAACCGAAGTGGGTTCACGCACAATGACCCTCAGGAGGGTTCCCCTCAGTACTTCACATTGACAGCGTCAGACGGCTCAACCCGCACCTTCAGGTTCGGATCGCGCGCCACGAACCCGCTTGACCAGTGGCCTGATCCCGACACCTACATCAATCCGTCCGGACAGAAACTCTCGGGCAGCGAGAACCGGAATCTGAACAGAGCATACCCAGGGCGACCGGACGGAACCCACACGGAGCGGGTAGCCTACGCCATCATGGAGCTCATACGCAGGGAGAACGCAGACGTATCTGTTGACCTACACGAGGCGTCGCCGGAGTATCCGGTGATCCACGCCATGGTCGCACATGAGAGGGCAGAAGACCTTGCAGCCATGACGGTAATGGATCTGGACATGGAAGACATTCGAATGAGACTGGAGAAGTCTCCTCCCACGTTCTACGGCCTCAGCCATCGCGAATGGGGAGACCATTCCGATACTATGGCCCTGCTGATGGAGACGGCCAATCCGTCCCAGGGCCGCCTGCGCGGGAGGACCGATGAGGCGCTCGTGCTGACAGGCCAAGACGCGCTCTATGTGAGGGCAGCCCAGCTCGGCAGGCTCTACGTACCCTACGACGACAGCGGCCACCCCCTCAAGGAGCGAGTCGGCAGGCACCTTTCGTCTCTTTCAGCGCTGTTTAGGGCTATGGAGTTCGTGGGTGACGGCGAACCGCTCGTCGTAGAGGAAATCCCCTCCTTCGACGAAGTCATGGCAAACGATGTCGGTTACTACCTCAATCCGGGACCGCATCGGGACTGAGCTTGACACGGAGGCCGCCGCCCTCCGCCCTCCGCTCGCGGCGCGGCGGCTGCCTTGCGGCAGTCGCCGCAGTGTAGCTACGTGTCTGCGCCAGCCAGATGATATCAGTGGAAGATCAGGAAGGAAGAAAAGGGATCATATAGAAGTAGCATGGTGCAATTCGGTGACACGGCAGGGCAGCTTCTATGTGTTGCCCGGTGCAGACCGACATGGGAGGGAGGGCGTATTTTGGCTGAGCACCACCCAAGAAGCGCGTACGGAACCCGGCTAGTCGTAGTTGTCTTGGTCTCCTTGATGCTGGCGGGCTGCGGTTCGAGTACGAGCGTTCCGACTTACAGTATCTCGGGTCGTGTTACGCGGGCGAGCGACAACAGCGGTCTCGATGGTATCACACTCCAGTTCAGCGGCGGATTGGGTACAGCCACAACCGCTGGAGGCGGGTATTGGCGCAAGGACGGTCTGAAAGGAACAGTGACTGTCACGCCTACGGGACAGGAATGGGCATTCAACCCACCGAACAGGACCGTGTCAAGCTCCGCCAGCGATGTGAACTTCCAGGCATCGCCGGCGGGCACACCCGCATATTCAGTCTCCGGATACGTTCGGGACAACCTTGGCAATGCAATCCGCGATGTCGCAATTGAGTTTGACAGGGGTTTTGGGTCCACCAAGACCGGGGCTGACGGGAAATGGACAAAGAGTGGCCTATCGGGAACGGTCACGGCCACTCCCAAGAAGGATGGGTGGACGTTCTCGCCCGTTTCGCGTCCTGTGGACGGATCCGCCTCGAACGTGGATTTTACCGGCGCATACAGGGTCGGTGGCCTCATTTCAGATGTTGGCGGCACTCCGGTTAGTTCCGTGAGGCTCGATTTCTCTGGGGGTCACTCCTCGGTATACACAGGTTCAGATGGAAGATGGACGAAGCAGGGCCTGTCCGGAGACGTGACTGTCACGCCGAATCTGGCGAACTGGACATTCAGTCCATCCAGTCGTACTGTGTCTGAGCCGTACGACCAGGTCAACTTCACACGCACGTATTCCGTCTCGGGTCGTATAACCGATCAACTGGGTAGAGGCGTGTCCTACGTGTGGATCAAGTTCAGCGGTGGTCATTATTCGTCATTCACTGATGAGAACGGCTACTGGACCAAAGCCGGCCTCTCGGGGTCAGTCACGATCACCCCGGAGGCTTCTGGGTACTACTTTGTTCCTGAATCCGTAAGTGTGAGCAGCCCGATGACTGGTGTGGATTTCGTTGCAGTAGCCGCCGGCGGCGAATACTCGGTATCTGGGCGTGTGACTGGCTCCGGAGGCGTAGGGATCGCTGATGTTCTGCTGTTCCTTGGCAGCGGATTCGGCACGGCCCGTACAGCGCCCGATGGTCGCTGGAGCGCGACAGGCCTGTCTGGCGATGTGACTGTGACACCCGCAAAGGCGGGGCTCGTGTTCACACCGGAAACGGTCACCGTCTCTGGTTCCTCAAACAGCATCAATTTCGTGGGGAGCTCCGCTACAAACACATACTCAGTGTCGGGGCGCGTCACCGACAGCAGTGATGGCAGTGGCCTGTATGCAGTCTCATTCACATTCAGCGGAGGATTCGGCCGAGCCCAGAGCGATGTTATAGGATACTGGTCAAAATCCGAGCTCTACGGGCCGGTCACGATTACGCCCTCACGGCCGGGGTGGGTATTCCAGCCCCAGTCACGCACAGTAACGGGTTCAAGCAACGCGGTGGATTTTGTTGGGTCGCGCTCTGGCGGCAGCGCTTCTGAAGGAGGCGATAAGTGATGGGCTCACGAACCAGCCGTACTTCGGTCATTGCATATCTCGTGGCAATCGCCGTACTTCTGACGTCCGCAAAGGCATTGGCTGTGCCGGCGTCGCCTGATGTGCATATCCTGACTCAGCCCGACGGCACTTCATTCGAAGCAGTACAGTGGGGAGACGAATGGCTTCATGGATTGGAGACGTCCGAAGGGTATACCATAGTACTTAGTGAGTCCACAGGGTTCTGGGAGTATGCTCGAGTCTCACTAAGCGGGGAGCTTGAGCCTTCCGGGATGCGGGTTGGGGTTCAGGTGCTGAGCGACAGCATGAGGCTGCACGTGCGGCCATCGCGCGAAGTCATGCTGCAAAGACGCTCATGTGAACCGGAGGTCTCGGCTAAGGTCGTCCCGTCCATTGGCACGGCGAACCTGCCTGTGATACTCATCGAATTCAGCGACCGCTCGCATACCTATTCTACAGCCCAGTTTGAGGACCTTCTCTTTGGTGACCATCCAGCGATCGCTACCGGTCCCGGCAGTATGAAGGACTACTACAACGAAGTATCGTACGGAGCGTTCTCGGTATCACCAGGGCCGGCAGGGGTTGTTGGGTGGTTCGCTGCCACAAGAGTGCATGACTACTACGGCGATACGCATGGCAAGGTGCGAGCTGCAGAGCTAGTCAAGGAAGCTGTCCTTGCCGCAGACCCGTATGTCGATTTCAGCAAGTACGATAATGACCATGACGGGATCGTCGATACGGTGATGATAGTACACCAGGGGCGAGGCGCCGAAGAAAGCCGTGACAGCACTGACATATGGTCACACAAATGGTCTCTTTCCGGAGCCGGCGTGGGGGCGGTGTACGCTGATGGTGTCTGGATCAACACATACACGATCCAGCCTGAAAAATGCCAGCAGTCGATCAGCTCGATAGGCATATTCGCCCATGAGTACGGTCACGCGCTTGGCCTTCCAGATCTGTACGATATTGACGACTCTTCAGAGGGCGTGGGCAACTGGTGCCTCATGGGCGGAGGAAACTGGAACCGCACGAACACGAGTGGAGACTCGCCTGCCCACATGTCCGCCTGGTGCAAATCGTTCCTGGGGTGGGTTAGCCCTACCCTTGTACGGGGCAGCTATGCGCGCAGAAAGTTCGACGCCACAGCGTACGCTGGCGATGTCGTGCAACTGCTTCCCAACCCCAACGGCCCTTCCGACTGGGACCGATGGGGAGACGGCGTCGGGGAATACTTTCTCGTTGAGAACAGGTACAAGGCAGGTTTTGATGCAGGACTTCCCGGGTCGGGGCTGGCCATATGGCACATAGACGAACGCCAGGGTAACAACGCGGACGAGTACCACAAGCTTGTGGACTTGGAGGAGGCCGACGGGAAGGACGATCTTGATTGGAAGCGAAACCGCGGCGACGCGGGAGATCTATATCCCGGCTCCTCAAATAACCGCAGATTCGGCGATCTGACTATCCCGGACAACTGGTGGCATGATTACCGGAACACTGGATGCAGCATCCGGAACATCAGCGACGCCGGACCTGTGATGACTGCCGATGTCTCGCTGAACTGTGCGTGTACAGGTCCGTCATATGATGACATTGGGCGATTTCTGTGGTCGCTGGACGAGGATTACTTCGACCTACGAAGGGACTACTCCAGGCTGGCAGATTCCGAGTTCCTGGGCTTGTTCGGAGGCGTGTTCATCAACTGTACTGACGACCTGACTGTGACCCCGGCGATGGCCAGTGCCCTCAGGACATTCGTCGGGAATGGGGGCATGCTCATGGCGACGGACTGGGCTTACCCAGTGATCCAGCAGGCATTTCCGGGCTACGTCACGTTCCTGGGCGACGATCCCCGGATTGGCGTCGCTGGCCAGATAACCTCCTTGGACGCGCGGGATCCTTCACTCGCCCGCTACATGGGGGACGAGGCGACGACAATCGAGCTGGACTTGGGATACTGGGCTGTCATAGATAAGGTGAATGAACATGTCGAAGTAGGCCTGA
>Ga0209201_1003384_pt1 | contig 14090 bp, 10 predicted proteins | sample AD_UKC055_MetaG_FD_184411 | JGI IMG/M metagenome (GOLD analysis project Ga0209201, IMG submission 184411) | Active sludge microbial communities of municipal wastewater-treating anaerobic digesters from USA - AD_UKC055_MetaG (SPAdes) (version 2) | ecosystem: Engineered > Bioreactor > Anaerobic >...
CATTGTATAAGTCTTATCCGAAAAAAGGAACAACCTGCAAGGTTACTTTTGAGCTCCCATTGGAAGCAACCGTAGGGGTAAAAAAAATTGCTCTGGTTGGTGACTTTAACAATTGGAATACTACGACGACGCAGCTAAAAAAGAATAAAGAGGGGTTGTTTGCCGTGACGGTTGTTCTTGAGCAAGGAAAAGAATATCAGTTCAGGTATTTGATGGACGAATCCCGATGGGAAAACGATTGGGCAGCAGATAAATATCTTCCTTCGTCTTTCGGCAATGCAGACAATTCAGTCGTTATTGTATAATGTGAAAGTCATCTGACAGTATTTCTATCGATCCTGCAATGTTTCCTGTTGTTTCGATGTGATAATCCTTAAAAATCAGTATTGCATCGGTATCCGGAAGGCTCTCTACAAGAGCCTTTCCTTTTTCTGCACCTAACGCGAATACCGAGGTTGATAACGTGTCGGCCAGAGTTGATGAAGAAGAAATAATTGAAACAGAGAGCAGATTGTTATCCACAGGATAGCCGTTTTTCGTATCGAGAATATGATGATATTGTATTCCATCCTGTTCCAGAAATCGTTCATATATGCCGGATGTTACGACAGACTTGTTTCGTATTTGTATCGATGCGATCGGTTTGGAACTGTCATTAAATGGATCACGGATCCCTACCGTCCAGGGGTTTCCGCTGCTTTTCTCTCCGAATGCAAAAATATTGCCGCCTAAATCAATAATTCCTCGCTTTATCTTCATTTGCGTCATGAGAGCGACCAGTTCGTCCGCCGCATATCCTTTGGCGATGGCACCAAAATCAAGCTTCATTCCCCTGTTACGCAGAAAAACTGTGTGTCTGTCAAAATCAAGCTCGATATTTCGGTAATCGATCAGTTTGAGTGCCTGCTCTATAGCAGATTGTTCCGGAAGCACCGCATTGTCAAAGCCAATATTCCAGGTTTTTACGAGGGGGCCGATTGTCGGGTCGAAAGCGCCTTCAGTTTTTTTGCTGTATTCGAGTGCGGTCTGCAAGATATCAAATACTTCAGGTTCTGCTTTCACAGGTGCTATGCCCGCCTGAGCATTAATTTCGGCAAGATTTGATGTAGAGGTATTGGCGCTCAAGATTTGATCCAGTTCGTGAAGCCTGGAGAAAAGGTGGGAATATCGTTTTTCTGTTCCCTGATTGAACAAATTTATGGTGCACATAGTGCCTAATACATATTCTGTGCGCTGAGGAGTTTGCGAGCAGGAAATAAACAAGAATATACTAATAGTGAGTAAAATTGAGCGAAAATGTTTCATATATGCAACATCATACTGATATATACTGTTTATGACAACTTTGAAAACCCATACATGTTTTTTTTCTTGTGTTTTTCTCTGTACAATTTCGCATCGCTTTCTTCGATTACTGCTTCGAACGACTTTTCATAGGTTGTTTTTTTATTGAAAACAACACCCCAACTAACCGATAACAACCATTTATACTGCTCTTGCTCATTAAAGGCTACGATCCGGTTTGCTATTCTGGACAAGGTCTTTTCCAGAACGATCTCGGTAATGTTTATCATCACGACAACGAACTCATCACCCCCGTATCGGACAACCAAATCATTTTCTCTGAAGCTGTGTTTTAGAATATCTGCCAATATTTTGATTGCAGTATCTCCCGCATTATGGCCGAAGGTATCGTTAATTTTTTTGAGACCATCCATATCTATAAAAATAAAACAGGAAGATTCTCTTTTATCTTGAGCGCTTTCAAACATGGCTCGACCAGTCTTATAGAGTGCTCTTCTATTGTATAAACCGGTAAAATCATCAATGAGTGAAAGCTGGGACAGATGCTGGTTTTTTTGCAGCAATGCTTCGATATGATCGGAAAGAACAAGATTGTCTGCAGCTGCGGAAATAATTAACGAGATCATTTCCTGGATTAAACTTAACTGGGCAATGTTGTTATCTTTCAGGACAACAGCAGTGTACCCAAATACATTGCCTTTTCGGGAAATCGGCATAAGAGCAATTGGTTGGAGTGTATGAGCCAAAAAAGAAGGGATAAGCTTTTTGAGTAAAACTCTGGTGAAATTTTTCTCTGGTACTCGGATATACTCTGAATCCTTATACTCTAGCCTGATTTCTCCGGTGTCTGTTCTATCTGGTGCTATCATGACAATGAATAGTTCGGAGATGGAAAGATGGGGTAACTGTGCCCCCAAGCCTTTCAGTGAATCAAGGACAGAGAGTTTCCGAGCAATAATTTCATTGCATTCGCGGTAAAACTCCAGACTTCCGTTGTTTGTTGTCTGTTGTCTGGAAAAAAGAGAGGCTTTTTCCAATAGTAGATTCTTGAACGCATCAATAAAGAGAGAATTGATAATGGTTTGTTCAGAAATCAGCGGATGGTTCGCAAGAGCAAGTGTCCATTCGTTGGCAAGATCGTCAATAAACGAGTTTGTGAGCTGTCCGGATTGTGATAGCAAGGAAATGGTGTTAACAATATATGTAGAAAAGCTGGAATAATTCTGTGATTCCAGACTTTTTTCCAGTGTATGTTGCATTGCGTGTTTATATGAAACAGATTGTTTTAGCGAGCTGTTTGACTGTCGTTTCTCGGAAATCGGACTGAACGAGCTTTTTTTCTTTGGTAAAACGTCAAACCATTCTGAACAGCCGCATGAACGTCTAATAATCAATTCTGCCGGAAACGTGACGACTTCTTTGGTATAGGGCGTTCTCTGAAACAGATCGTTGGCAATTTTATCGATAATTACCGTACACATCGTCCATATTGGAAAATTCAACGTGGTCAAACTGCATTTAAGGGATGCATTCTCCTCGACGTCGTCAAAGCCAATAACGGCAATATCATCGGGAACAGAAAGGCCATTATGAATAAACTCATTCATTGCCCCGATTGCCATTTGATCATTCAGACAAATAAGAACATCGGGTGCTTTTTTTCCGGAAAAAAGTATTGTACGGGCTGTTTCTTTTCCATCTTCTATAGTAAAAGTTCCGGTAAACGAATCTTCTTTTGCAATGGTTAAAGAATGCTTGCTGAGCGCTGCTTCTATCTGTTTCTGCCGTGTACAGGAGAGACTTTCACCTGATTGTGGTCCTGAAAGAATAGAAAAATGCCGGAATGAATGGTGTTTGACCAAATGAGAAATTAGCTGATCGATTGCCTCTGTTTCATCAACAACAACGCTAAAAAATTGCGGATGGGTTACGAAAAAAGAGTATACAGGTATTCCAGGAAGCTTTTCGATTATCCCACTGGTGCCTGAGACTGGATTATAGGGTGAAAGTACATTTGGAAACACAATGAGTGCATCAATATATTCGGTATCGGGCAAGGAATAACAAAAAGAACCCGGTCCAGTTTGTAATCCCTTGTCCAACGAACCGCCGAAGAAAAAAACAAGTTTGAGCTTTCGTTCATCAGCCAGAGCAACCAGGTCTTTAATAACGCGACGATTAAAATAACTATCTGCGGAGTCTAAAAAGACTCCGACATTATATGTATGTTCTGTCTGGTTCTGTTCACTTTCCACTAACATATATATAGAGTATCGGCTGTCAGAGGCTATTTTTCAACGCGAAGATGAAGTTCCTGAAGCTGCTTTTCTTCTACTTCGCTCGGGCAATTATCCATTGGGCTTTGTGCAAAACTGTTTTTTGGGAAAGCAATTACTTCTTTTATAGAAGTTTCGCCTGCCATGAGCATAACAAGCCTGTCCAGTCCGGGTGCAATTCCGCCATGGGGCGGAGCGCCATACTTGAACGCTTCGGTAAGAAAGCCGAATTTTTTCTGACCTTCTTCTTCGCTAAAGCCAACAATTTTGAATATCTTTTTTTGAAGATCAGGATCGTGGATGCGAATTGAACCCGAAGCAAGCTCGTAGCCGTTGAGTACCAGATCATAGAGATCGCCTTTAACGCTGCCAGGATCCGATTCGAGCGTTGCATGGTACTTGTCCTGGGGCCAGGTAAACATATGGTGCGCTGTATCCCACTTGTTCTCGTCCTCATTCCATTCGAACATCGGGAAGTCGACTATCCAGGCAAATTCAAACTGTCCTTCTTTACATAATCCAAGGTCTTTCCCCAACTTCGTTCGGACGGCTCCAAGGGCTGTGCACGCTGTCTTCAGTTTTTGATCGGCTACAAACAGCAGCAAATCGCCAGGTTTTGCGCCAAGGGTTGCGCAAATTTCTTCAGTTTTACCTTCGAAAAACTTGGATATACCACCTTCCAGTACAGGAGTGTTGGATTCGGTCTTGTTGACTTTCATCCATGCGAGGCCTTTGGCCTTGTAAATTTTCGCTGTGGCTTCAAGTTCCTCAATCAGTTTTCTGCTGTATTTGTCCGCAACTCCGGGAACGACAAGAGCCTTGATGTGGCCTCCGGTCTGCAGGGTGTCTTGGAATGTTTGAAAGGTGCCTGCCTGTGCTAAAAATGCGCCATCTTTCATTTTCATGTCAAAGCGAAGTTCTGGTTTGTCAGTACCATACCACGCAATTGCGTCATCATAGGATATGCGATTAAACGCGGTCGGCAGCGAAACGTTCATAGTTTCCTTGAAAATGTATCCCATCAGGCCTTCGACCAGATTGAGAATGTTTTCTCGGTTGACAAAACTCATTTCGATATCAATTTGTGTAAATTCCGGTTGACGATCCCCTCTGGCATCTTCATCGCGGTAGCAGCGTGCTATCTGAAAATACTTGTCGAATCCAGAGACCATCAGTATTTGCTTGTATAATTGGGGCGATTGGGGAAGGGCGTAAAAGTGGCCGGGATACAGTCGTGATGGGACAAGGTAATCGCGTGCTCCTTCCGGGGTCGAGGCAATGAAAGTTGGCGTTTCAAGTTCCAGAAACCCTAAATTTGTTAGATATTGCCGTGTTGCGAATGCAACTTTTGATCGAAGAATAAGATGCTTCTGCATTGATCCGGAACGAAGATCCAAATATCGGTATTTAAGTCTGAGCTCTTCACTGGCATTCGTTTTCTCGTCGATAACGAATGGTAAGGTTTCTGCTTTTGAAAGAATTTGTATCTTTGTTGCTACAACTTCAATACTACCGGTTTCCATTTCAGGATTAATCATTGAATCTGGCCTGCTTCGAACCAGTCCTTCAACGGCGATACAATATTCCATCTTCAACTCGGGGATCAGCACGGCGAGATCCGGATTTGAATTTGAATCTACAATTACTTGAGTCAGCCCATAGCGGTCTCTGAGGTTAATAAAGGATATTCCGCCATGATCCCGTTTACGATGTACCCAACCGTTCAGAATTACTGTTGTTCCGGCGTGATCTTTGCGGAGCTCGCCGCAGGTCACGGTTCTTCTCATGTTTTCCATACGTGTGAGTATATCCACAAGATGGAATCAATTACAAGAATGAAAAAGAAGAAACGATTATGGAACCGGTGTATCGTTTGTCTGCTTAAAAACTGAAAAACAGTGACAAAAAATGAAGCGTTGTTCCGCCCAGTACGAACAGGTGCCAGAAGGGGTGTGTCCACCTGATTTTCCTTAAGGCGTAGACCAGGGCTCCGATTGTGTAAATTATTCCGCCCCAGAGCAAGAATTTCCAGCTGAAATCCGGGATAACCGCCTTGAGAGGCTCCGCGGCAAAAACAATAATCCAGCCCATGAAAATATAGGTGAATACAGATATGATTCGAAGTTTTTTTCCAAAAACAGCATATAAAGATATTCCTACTGCCGTTAAGCCCCATATTACACCGAATATCGCCCATCCGACCGGTCCTCTCAAGGCGGTAAGACAATATCCGGTATAGGTTCCAGCAATCAATATATAAATGGCAGAATGATCAAGCCGCTCAAAAACAGTATATGCTTTGGTTTTCAAAAGCGAGTGATACAGCGTGCTTGTCAGGTATAAAAAAATCATTGAAAAGCCGAAAATGCTGAAAGCGGTTAGATAAAAGCCCTTGTCGGCAGATGGAGCTGATACTGAGGCTTTAACTAAAAGCAGTATTGTTCCGGCAACAGCCAAAAGCACTCCGATTCCATGTGTTATTGCATTGGCTATTTCTTCTTCCATCCGATACGGTTTTGGTAATGTGTTCATGCAGCATCCTTATATGTTGTATGTACTATATGACGATGCTATGCATGGAAGGGTTGCACTATACTTCCATTAATTTCATATAATAAAATACCTGCGGCGACGGAGACATTCAGGCTGTCGAGTTTTCCCTGTGTAGGAATGGAAACTAGCGCATCGCATTTTTCACGCAGTAAGCGTGCTATTCCAGAACCTTCGCTGCCCATAACGAGAATAGTTTTATTGTTAAACGGAAAACCTCTCGTGTTTTCTCCTTTTGCATCGGCTCCGTAGACCCAAAATCCAATGTCCTTAAATTGTTCTACTGTTCTAACCAGATTGGATACAAACAGAATGGGAACCCAGGATGAGGCTCCTGCGCTTGTTCGGGACATTATTCCCAGATCGGTTGCACTTCGGTTTTCCGGAATAATAACCAAATCAACGCCGAACTGATCGGCACTTCGGATTATTGCGCCTACATTGTGCGGGTCTGTTATGGAATCTAAAACGAGCAGCAACGACGTCTCTTTCTTTTCGAGAAGTTTCAGGTAGTCATCCAGTTGTAATTCGCTTTTTTGATCCTGATTGTCGATAAGTAGCAGGATTCCTCGGTGGTCTTGTGCTGTTGGAGGCAAACAGGCAGCCAGTGCATCAAGTTTCTGGCTGGCGGCGTTGGTTATTTTCAGATCAAGTTTTTGTGCAGTTTCCACTATTTTCTTAATTCTCGGACCTGGCTTGTCAATCAAGATAGAATAGTGCTCTTTGTGTGATGCTTTTTTTGGATCTTTCTCGAAAGACCGAAGTTCTTCTTCTATAGCATGAAATCCGGTGATTACTCTCATAATTCGTAGGTTTCTCCGTATTTGACTATCTGTATGGAGGAAAATCCGTTTTCTTCAAGGTGATCCTTAAACACAACCTGTACATCAGGTTCTCCATGAATTAAAAAAATTCGTTTGAGCCTAGTTGTATCCATTGCCTGGAGCCATTCTGTCGCTTCGAGGTAATCTGCGTGCGCACTGAATGCATTGATTTGACTTATTTCAGCACGTACAGGAAACCATCGGCCGAATATTTTCACCTCAAGTTCACGGTTCTGCAGTCTGCGGCCAAGGGTATGTTCGGCCATAAAACCGACAAGCAATATCTGGTTTTTGGGATCCGAAATCGTATTCGCCAGATGATGCGTTATTCGCCCGGCTTCACACATTCCATCCGCACTGATAATAATCATCGGTTCGTGAATATCGTTGAGTTTTTTTGATTCATCGACACTCGAAACAAATTTGAGCGAGTTAAAGCCGAAAGGGTTCTTGTGATGCTTGATAAAAGCGTGGTGCGTTTCGTCGTCGTAGCATTCCGGATGGATCTGAAAAATACTGGTTGCATTCATCGCCATGGGAGAATCTACATAGATTGGAATTTCGGGTATTTTTTTCTGATCAACCAATATGTGTAAATAATAAACGATTTCTTGGGTGCGCTCGATAGCAAAGGCGGGTATTACTATTTTCCCGTTCATTTTGGTAGCTCTATTAACAATTTCTGCCAGCTTTTCAAGCGCATCCGTAGCCGATTCATGCTTTCGGTCTCCGTAGGTGCTTTCCAGAAGCATATAATCAACAGGAGGCAGCAGCGCTGGGTCACGGATTATGGCTTTTCCTTTTCTGCCCAGATCTCCGGTATAAGCAATTTTGATAGAATAGCCCTCAGAATCCGTCACCGACAGGACCGCCATGGCAGATCCAAGGATATGTCCGGCATCGAAGAACTCAAGTTTAATTTTTGGAGAAATCCATGTTGGCCGGTTATATGAGACGGTAATAAACTGATTGATGGTATTTATCGCATCTTGTTCAGAATAAAGGGGTTTCCAGGAAAAAACTTCTCCTTTTTTTTCTGCTTGATGCTGCAGGTATTCGGCATCGCGGGCTTGGATTTTTGCAGAATCCATCATGATTATGTTCGCAAGATCTCTTGTGGCCGGAGTGGCGTATATATTTCCGGTAAAACCATTCAGCCCGAGCATCGGAAGCAATCCGCTATGATCATAATGTGCATGGGTAAGTATAACAGCCTCAAGTTTGTCTGCAGGAATTTCAAACTGCCTGTTTTTTCTGTCTGCTTCTGCCCGGATTCCCTGAAAGGCTCCACAATCGATCAGATAGGCTCTTCCATCAACTTCCAGAACATGTTTTGATCCAGTCACTTCTTCTGCAGCGCCAAGCGAGTAAATATGTATGCTCATGCGAGAAGCATAAAGCTAATACTGCTGTTCTGCAACACTAATTAATGGTATACTGTGGTCTTCGAGGTGTGTTTTGTACTCACGAGAAATTAGTCCAGCACCAGATTCTCCGATACGCAATGGGAAACCGTTGTTCGGGTCGTATTCGGGTGCTTTTGAACATTTTGATATTCGTGGACTGAAAAGACCCTTTGGAAATTATCCATTGCCAGTTCTTCTGACGAATTTGAGGATTTTTGAATCAATCCGTTTTTTGTTTTGCGATGATCAACATATTGGAGAAATTGAGTTGTTTAATGCTCATTATTTTGCCTATATGGAAACTGTGATGTGGAACCGGGAAACAAAACAGAAAATTGCATATCGAAAAATTATTTTTCCGGGATTTATTAGAATTCAGCGATCCTTCGGGAATACGGTTGCTGCGTGCAGGAGTCATAGCCGGTTTGTTCGGATTCACACCCGGTTACAACGAAAACAGATACACACTGATTTTGATTTTATTGGATCAGACTCTCGCCCCCCCTGTGAAGGCTATCTGGAAATGAATGTGTCCGCTCCCGATGCCGCGGATTTTTCGTCTGTGCTCCCGTATAAAGTAAAGCGTAAATGCCAAATATCATATCAGGTGTCTGCTCCGTTGCAAGGATGGATAAGTACTGGTTTTGATGACCATCAGATTATGCCCGACAGAGGAATAGGATATCTGGATGTCAGAAAAACATATATGTCGCTGCGAACAAAAGGCAGTTCGTTAATCGGCATGGGAAAAAAAAACGGTCAAACAGTAACCTTTCGGTTCGGGAATTCGGTATACAGGGACGACAATCTGTACAACGACAATGTATTGTTTTGGGGGGGCAAAGCCTGGCCGATGCCTCCAGTCAAGATTACCCGTCCGTATGGGGTGATGGGAGAATGGATTATCCAGGATACGGAAAGCATGGTAGATCTGGTATTTATTCCGGAATTGGATAATGCCAGAAGATTGAGCGCTTTTATCGTAAGAACCGAGTATCATTCTATATATGGTACTTTTAGCGGCGAATTAGTAACAACTGAAAGCATCAAGATAGGATTAAAAGATTTTCCCGGAATTGTTAAAAAATTTATTCTTCGCGTATAAGGATTATTGTGAATGAATGATTATAAAACAACTGATAACCGATTACCGGCTATATCCGACAAAGAACTGCTTGCTATGAACCGTTTGATGGCTGAAAAGCAGTATCGAATAAAGATCGTAAACAGCATCTTTGGTTTTGAAAAAAACGACGTGCTGAACAGTGAATTTATTACTGTCACCTTGTATAACTATCTTGGGCATATTCAACGGTGCGTGTCTTCGACGAGGCGGATGATGCCTGATGAAAGCCAAAGCACGTTTTACAAGAAATGGTCGCAGCAGGATCCAACAGGTGCTACTTTGCTGCGTATTACTGCAAGTCTTGATGTCAGAACTTTGTCTGCAATGCATCTAGATTTGCAAAAACACGCCCGAACAGTAACCGTTCAGGATGTAGTTCCGTTTATCAGGCTGATATTCAAAACGCTTATCCGGGTGTATTACCTTGGGACTCCTGCAATTGGTCGAAAATATAAGGCAGCCTATGCCTTAATCCAGAAAGACTTGGTGCCTGCCGATCCTGAATCTCTAAGAATGAATGCTATTATTGCGGTTGAAGAATATTCTTTTATTTTAAATACCGTCGTTCCGGGTTTGTACCCTTTGCTTTTACGCATGACTTCCAGCACTTTCAGGACTTTGAATGACTTACTCTATAAAAACGGTTCTCTGGTTTTGGCCTGGCTTGGTCTTTCTCCTGCTGACGTGCTGATTTTGAAGGATGATTTGAAACAGGAAATACTTGAAGAGCCTGCCGCTGAAGCTGTACTTCCCGAGACCTCTCCTGAGGCAGAACAAAATGCGGTGCCGGATTCGGTAAAAAAAGGACTCACCCTTTTGGAACGGTTGTTTCCCGAAGCGGGCTGGGATCATCTTGAGACGTTGCCCGATTTATGTCCCTATTTTCAGCCAGTTTTTAATGTACAGGACTCCTTTATCCAATTATCTCCTCAAAACCCGCTTCAGATAACGCTCATTCTTTTTTGGATATTGGAGTATTTATTCCAGGGATTGCGTCAGATCAAGTTTGAGTTGTTTGCTCCGGTTTCCGGAAGAGAGGAAGTGGAAAACATCAACAGAATCCTGGAGGACTGGATTCTGTATTATGAAATCGTGTTCGACAAGGATTTTGGAACAGATTTTAAGGCGTTTACCCATCAGATGTATACGCAACCGGATTATCACAAGACCCCGTATGGGCGCAAATTGTTGTCGAACATGTATATGATAATCAAAAATATGTATCTACCCTTTTTTGATGTCAGACTGTATGGAACATCCAAACCGGTAAAAGACGAACGCTTGCCGCCATTTTTTATACGGGTAAGCAGGCTGAAAAGATTGCTTGATTCGTATTATAGCGCAATTAAATCAGTTCCGGCCGGATACGAGAGCAATTCTGAAAACAGTGTCGTTGGCATTAAAAACCCGTGGGCGCAATACAAATTTGATGTTGCAAACCCGGTTTCGGTGCGTCTGGATGCAATATGCGGAGGGAAATTCTCCAGAACCAGGACGAATGCCGTGTTGCTGGAGTATTCGCTTGATATACTCAATGTGCTTGATTGGTGGATAAATGATAAAACCAGTTATGCCTATGCAGAAACGCCCGACTATCTGTACAGAGTGGTCGAAACCGGAAGTTCGACCCCAGCCTTTGGCGTCAATCCCCGAACAGATGTCGATGCGTTGTTTGCAAAATCATTGAAACAAAAAAATAGCTGAGGCATTTGCCAAAACAAACACCTTTTTCGCGAAGAAATGTACAGGTTGCGTGAAAAAATTACAGCTGCCTTCCGGTTTTTATTTTTTCCAGGAATCTTTCCTGGCTTTTTCCGGTTAATCCCGAGTCTTGCCCACTGATAATGTTTCTCAGCGCAGTCATTTCCTCTGCAGAAAAAGCAACCCCGTTTTTTTGGTGGCGTTCAAATGATGCGGTTGCCAGAGGGGCAACTTTGCGGCACATATCTAGGAGTATCTCTGCATAGACCCGAATTTCTTTTTGCGCATGGCTGTCGCAGCGCAGACGCAGAAAATGAAACAGGTTATGCAAATCAATCTGCCAGTACCATTCGGTATAGGTGGACAAAGGAAGGTTGATCCGCGCGAGTTCTCGTGCAATATTGCGAGAAATCAGATCTGAATAGCCCGAAAAAGCGTCGTTTTGCTGTTTTTTCAACAAGGAAGTAATTTCTTCTATCTGTTCTTGGGGAACAGGATCATCAGATCTTCCCTGTTTGTTGTCCGTGCTTTGATATGCGATGTCTTCCGGCACTGGTACATAACACTCTTCTTTCATAATGGAGTAGCGCCCCGAGATTTCATTCACACGAGCTGTTCGATGACGAATCCATTGGCGGGCAATAAAAATTGGCAGCTTAATATGAAACGTAAGGATAACCTGTTCAAAGGGCGAGGTGTGCTGGTGTCTGAGCAGATAATCGATCAGCGCGCCGTCTTCCCTGACGGTTTTTGTTCCTTCTCCATACGAAACACGGGCAGCTTGCACAATACGCGCATCCCCGCCCATATAATCGACCAGCCTGACAAACCCTTTATCAAGAGCTTGAAATTCCACATCAAGAATGCTTTCTGCTTCCGGTACTATGCAATGAGCCATTTAACCAGTATACAATGCCTTTTCACGAGACTCAAGATGATCTGCGGTAACAGATGTACCCCGGATCCCTTGACAGAGAAAAGCTTTTTGCGCTACTGTAAAGAACAGCGTTTTGGAGCGGTGTCCGAGCGGTTTAAGGAGGCGGTCTTGAAAACCGTTGAGCCGAAAGGTTCCGGGGGTTCGAATCCCCCCTGCTCCGTACGGATATGCTTACATCCGGTGTATGCCGGGCGATTGTTTTCTGCTAACTTCTTTGGAGCGGTGCGAGAGAGGCCGAATCGGGCTCCCTGCTAAGGAGTTATACCCCAAAAGGGTATCGGGGGTTCGAATCCCCCCTGCTCCGTTTTTTTTGAGACTATAGCTCAGCTGGATAGAGCGTCAGATTGCGGATCTGAAGGCCGGTGGTTCGAACCCACTTAGTCTCGGAAAGGCTTAATGCCCGGTTTTATTGATTTCTGGAGAGATGCGAGAGTGGTTGAATCGGGCGGTCTCGAAAACCGTTATACCGCAAGGTATCGGGGGTTCGAATCCCCCTCTCTCCGCTAAAGAGAGACGTGTTAAAAAACTAGAATTCGTTTAAAACGAATATGGGATTCGAACATGGAGCTGCGCCGAGTGAATACGAGGGAAAGCGCACACGATGTGCGTGGCAGCAGCGTAGGGCGGACTGGAAGCGAACACAGGAAGTGCAGAGCTGTAAGTCGAATCCCCCTCTCTCCGCTAAAGAGAGACGTGTTAAAAAACTAGAATTCGTTTAAAACGAATATGGGATTCGAACATGGAGCTGCGCCGAGTGAATACGAGGGAAAGCGCACACGATGTGCGCGGCAGCAGCGTAGGGCGGACTGGAAGCGAGGCACCGGAAGTGCAGAGCTGTAAGTCGAATCCCCCTCTCTCAGTTCTTGCATATTTTTAATCCCGGTATTCAATAATCGTGTATATAAAGCCCTTTATTTTTTTTTGGAGAGATGTCCGAGTGGTCGATGGTGCACGCTTGGAAAGCGTGTGTGCTCTAACCAGTACCGGGGGTTCAAATCCCCCTCTCTCCGGTTATCTACTTTAGTGGGGATTGGAAACTTAGGCGGACTTTGAGAGAGCAAATAGGAAGTTTGCGAACAAAAAGCAAATCCCCCTCTCTCCGCTTGATGTCTTTTGAATCATCATTCAGGCTCCTTAGGTGAGTCCAGGTACTATGCAAGGAACAGCCGTCAAACTCCGTCAGGTTCGGAAGAAAGCAGCGGTAGATGGATTGTTTCTGTGCCGTAGATCACCTGGGCTCTTCTAAGGGGCTTTTTTTGTGCAGAAGAACAATGCAGATGCATCATCATGCTGTATTGTATTTTTTTTGAAGAGAAAAAAAGATTCAAAAAAATCAATTTTTATTTTTTTTAAGTCAGCTGTATTTCTTTCAATAATAGTTGGTATTGTTTCTAGGGGAAAAACCGCAGCGTTTTCATTTTGCTGTTCTGTGATGCCGTCTGAGAGTATTATATAGACTGAGTTAGTATCCATGGTTATTTTTTTACTAATAATTGAATCAAGCTTCATTACTCCGGCCGGTACATTATCTGAATTTTCCTGTATTTGCCTGATGCTGTTATTTCTTACTTCGTAAAATAATCCGTGACCCATATCGCAGTATTCAAGTGTATTATCAGTTTCATTTATGATGCAGAATACGCCTGTTGCATATTTTTCAAGAGAACAGCTTTCCATAATCAAGTTATTCAGATTTTGAACGATTGAATGTAAGTCATTAATGTATGTTATGGTTTCCATAAATCCTGCCAAAACAGCAGTAAGTATTGCGGCGCTCATTCCCTTACCCGAAATATCACAAAGGCAGAAAAAAATTCTGTTATTATCAATTTTTTTTACATGGTAATAATCTCCTCCTATCCTTTGAGACATTATAGTGAGCCCTTTTGTCAATACAGTTTTTTATAAAAGTTCAGTGGATTTCCTTCTTTTTTTTAAGCTGATAACATATCAACTTGGTCATTT
>Ga0209201_1003385_pt1 | contig 14089 bp, 13 predicted proteins | sample AD_UKC055_MetaG_FD_184411 | JGI IMG/M metagenome (GOLD analysis project Ga0209201, IMG submission 184411) | Active sludge microbial communities of municipal wastewater-treating anaerobic digesters from USA - AD_UKC055_MetaG (SPAdes) (version 2) | ecosystem: Engineered > Bioreactor > Anaerobic >...
GAATGGAGATCTTCGCCGCGGTTCTGCTGAAACTCCGCCAAAGTCCAGTTGTTGTCCCCCAATGGGATCCAGACCACCGGATCCGCGTCGTAATAGAGGTTGTTGTCGAAGTGGTGGGAATCGAACCGTTCCGGGATCAGGCCTTCGTCCCACAGCCAGAACCAAACCGCAGCTGTGCCAGGATTCACGATGATGTTGTTGAACACCAAGGTGTTGGCGGGGTAGAACACGCCGTAGTCCCTGTCGCTGCCCCCTATCACAATCCCGGGCCCGCCAGCGTCGACGATGGTGTTGTTGTAGATGTAGGTGTCACGTGCGACCAGGAGCGAGATCCCGGCACCGTCGGGTGTGCTGCCGTCGTTCGCCTTCACTGTCCCATCGATGACATTGTTGATGACCCAGTTCGGGCCGATCGCCGCCTCAATCTCGAGGCCTCGGCTGACGTTTCCTTCAAGGAGGGATGCCTCGATGACGTTGCCTGAGCCGACGGTGTCAAGCCATACACCTGGCCCGTTGTTGTGGCCGCTTGTATGTCTCGCGATGCGGATCCCGGAGGGCAGATTGGCGGCAGCCACCTTGATGCCCCCCGCATCCCACTCCGGACCGTACCGCCACGAGTTGTGGCTGGTTTCGCAGGAATCGAGCAGCGAGTTGTTTCCAGCCAGAGCGATCCCCAACCGCCCATTGTGATTCGAGTGCGTGCTCAAGATCACCGAGTCAGCGTACGCCTCAATGCCGTTGCCGTTGTTGTGCTCCACCCTGCAGTTCTCGACCCGGGCATGGGGACCCAGCGCCATCGCCCCGATCCACATCTCGGTCGTGACGTGCTCTACCCTGAGTCCGCGATACACGTGATGGCTTCTCCCTCGTGCCATCACGCCTTCACTGCGGGCCGCAATCTCCACCCCGGCGGTGTTCGGATCGCCTTGATAGTGGATCCTGATTCTCCCCACCCCGTCATCCACCCAGAATCGGCCAGCGGCCAATCCTGTTGGTGAAAGAACCTGCTCGAGAGGGTCACCATTGACAAAGACCATTTCCCGTCGCCTGGCAAACTCATCCACGTCCGGGTACGAAGGTGGGTACTCCAACAGCGGCAACGGCTGCCAGGGAACGCTCCAGACATCACCTCCATCATGAGTCCACCCCGTGACGACATCACTACCGCGAATCACGACGCTTCCCTCATCGCCAGGATAGGCGCGGACCACGATCGGGCTGTCTGGCAAGCCGTCCACGCCCACCCCGAGCACCTCGCGATAAACGCCCTCCATGATGGAAAGCGTATCTCCCGGCGAAAGCGGTGCGACGCCTCGACTCAGAGTCTTGAATGGATGGTCGGGGGAGAGCCCACTGTTCGAGTCGGACGCGTTCGGATGATCCACCCCTACGAAATACTCAACAGCGGCAGCAGGATTCGCCGGCAAGCAGCTCAGAATTGTGATCGCGCAGAGACCGACAACCCTGCGCATCACATTGGGTACATTTCGAGAAGGTGGATCTGGAGGGGCGAATTGTGGTGGCGTGCCGACCACTCGGATCTTCGCATTCATAGCTGGCCCTCCTCCGGTCGATCGCGGACGCGTTCGGACACGTCGCCGCTAACCGTTGTCCCGGGCGGGGTCCGCTTTAGTAGGGGGGAAATCCGTAAGCAGTGATTGAAGTCACAGCGGCCGGGTCAACACAGGCGTTGTGAGACCGTGTCTCCAACAAATCGACCGTGCACAACAGGGCAGACACGGCCCTCCCCTGCCAGGCCGACCAGCTGCGATCTCCTCGGGTCTACGGCCGGAGCGGCTCGGAACCTGTCGCCATGTCCTGCCGCCGACGAGACGCGAGTGAATCGAACACAGCGAGCCGACGGGCTGCCCCCAGATTCACACTTGCGGGTTCTGTGACGGACGCTTCGCCTCAGCCGGCTGCGAGCGAATGGCTTACGGAAAGGCCAAAGTCGAAGCGAACCACTTGGGATGGATGGGGGCGCCCACTCTCGGCGCTCACGAGAACTCCACGGAGGCGATCCCACACGTCGAGGTGTACCTGTTCAGAATATAGACGCAGGATGCACTCAGACGGATTGGGCAGGCGGCGGGAGGGCGGCCGCTGAAGCTAACGCTATGTGGCATGGTGCTGCCAACCTTTCCTCTGGGTCTGGACGGACCTTCGGGACATTTACAGCTCCCGCAGCCGTGGAGACTAACATCAGGGCTGAGGTCCATTACCGCAGAGCGTGACGCGCGGCGCTTCCCAGGCCTTCACTTTGCCAGTCCTGCCTCCCTGAAGATACGCTTCCGCCGGCTATCCGAAACGTCGGAGTCGATGACCTCGGCTACCTCTATCAGCACTCGGATGCACTGCGCCCGGTGACCCGGACGAACCATCGTGCGTCGATCCGCAGGTTGTCGCGGTTTTCGGACACCGGACGTTCGAGCCGCCACGGTGTACGGTGAATTCGAAGAGGCCGCGGCTTCTGATGAAGCAAGCCGGGCGTGGCAGCCGCAACCGTCAAACCCTGGTCCCGGCAAAAACCCTCCAGGTGCCCCGGGAAATTGCGCGGCATGCCGAACGGGAACGAGAAGTGAGCAACCTCTTCGCCCACGATTTCACTCAGTATCATCCGAGATCGTGTGATCTCCTCCCGCGCCCTCATCGGCGAGAGCCCACCTAGGTCGGCATGAGAATGCGTGTGGCAGCCAACCGTGTGCCCGCGTTCAGCCAACCCGCGAATTTCCGGCTCACTGAGTGGGACACGGCTGCCGTGGTGGTTGATACGCGAGTAGTAGTCTTCGATCTCGGTCTCTGAAGACCGCCCGCGGATTGGCACCGTGTTGATGTAGAACGTGGCGCGCACGTCCAACTCGTCGAGAAGGTCAAGCGACTCGTACCACGATCTGTAGTTGTCATCGAAGCTGACGAACGCGACCTTATCTGCAGCCACAAGGTAGTCGTTCGGCCCCACAAATCGATAGCCTGAACGCGTCAGAAGATCGATGCATGAACGAAAGGCCGGCCAGTCCTGCCTTTCGAGAGCGTGAAAGTAGATGCCCAACTGCCGTGGAAGGTCGGGAGGAGCGAACGCTAGATGTGCAGCGCGGATCGTCTTCTGAATGAAGCGCTTCATCGCGCTGAGTCTATACCAGTAGGACCCGGTCGCCGTCCACATTTCGACGCGGGAAGCACGCGATGTCGGTTGTGGGGAGGCGGGATCGAAGGTCCCCGAAAGAGGATGAAACAGTGACGACCCGGCGACTTCGGTCATGTGACTACGGTGAATCCGGGCGCATTCCGCCGGCCCATCTCCCACCGACCGACGGCCCGAATCCGAGTCCTGCCAGTTGATCGGGGAGCGAGGGTTTTGAACGCCACGCCGGGGGTCTCGAACATGCCGCCGACAAGCGAGGGCGCTACCGACCGCGAACCGGGGCCCTGCTTGCAGCGCGGGCCAGCAGCGTGAGCCTTGCCGAGGCGGCCGGGTCAACCCAGGCGCGACCCCTTACGATAGCCCAGAGTCTCCGTCGATTTGGCGCACTCTCCAGTGGGACATGGCCCCCTTGTCAATCGTCGGCCCAGTAGGGCTCGAATAGAGGACCATCCAATGTCTTCCATACTTCCGGAATCCGAACGGCACATCAGCGTCAGGGGACATGTCGCATATTTCGACCACATCGACTCCTTCGGCGGTGAGGGTGTTGGTGGCCATCAGCCAAAGACGCTTCTGGTTGATGGTGTGCGGATCGAATACTCCCCAATCGAGTACCGACCCGACCAACAGGGCCTCAGACCCGCGATGCGACGGCCGTTCGTGGATCTTCACTCGGGTGATGAAGTAGGCAACCAACCGGTCCGGGCGATCGTGGATGAAGAAGAGGTGCTTTCTGTTTCCACGATCGGTGTCAAACGCGTTCTGCAGGATCCAGTTTAGCCACCGGCTGGATCGGTGGCAGCCGACAGGATGGCTCAACTCGGCGAGCGCCGGATCCAGCGATTCGGGCACAGAGCTGGCAAGAGTGCAGCGAAGATCCGCACAGGAGGCTTCTTCACGGCGCTCGAGCATCCGCCGGTGGAGACCGATCGCGAAGTCAGCCACGGGGGCGAGCATGCTCGCAACCTTGCCGGTACCCAGAGAGTGCTCGAGAATCGGCCTGCTCCTGCACGCCAGGACATAGCGCGTCAATGGAATACCTAGCCAACCCAGCCTCTCAAAGAGTGGGAATGCTGTTTCGCCTACGCGGCTTCCGCCGACAATCTCGTAGGTGTGGCGAGCTTCCTTGATCAGGGTGACTCCAAGGAGCGACTTCCTGAACTCTGGAACCACGTACAGGCCAGAACACCAGGCGATTGAGTGCGCCCTGCCGTCGACGACAATCTCCCCGGGAAGGAACTTCAGGGTTCCGGCTGCGCAACCGTCCACCGCACCCACCAACTGAGCGGGGCCGTCCCCGATCTGCCGAATGGGATTCGTCCGAAACGCCGCAATCGTCTCCCGGTTGATCCGGCAAACTCCGTGGGGATCATCAAACGGCGGCGCAGATTCAACACATAAGTCATCAAGGCCAAATCTGTGAATCTCAATCTTCAATCTCGATGCCCTTCAGCCCGCACGCCCAGCCGTTGGCGCTGCAACGGGAGTGGATATCATCATTCAGTCACTGCATGACGCCACCGAGTCCCGTTGGGTGTAAAGCACGTTCAGATCCCTCACCCGCATGTCACGGGTTCGTCCCCCCTCAAAGTGCCAGTGGCAGAAACGGCCCGCAAGAGAATCTGCCCCCAGGTTCAAGGCCACATCAGCCCTGCGATGGGCGTCGACCCCGACCCGCCGGCCCCCCACCAATCAGGACAGCCCCAGCATGCAGGTACTTGGCCGCTTTTCGCTTTGCGTCGATATCGCGGTAAACCCGCTCCACCTGGTCGCTTGTCAATCCCGCAGCAGCGGCCACCCGTTCAATCGGGATGTCATGGTTTTTTCCGTAGAGGCAAAGGTCGGCCATCTCGTGTGGCACAGAAAAGAAGAACTCCTCCTGGCTCTGCGGCATCGAGTAGGTATCGGTGGTCGGGACTCTTTCACGAATCTCACGCGGCACACCCAGGTGCTCCGCCAACTGGTAAACCTGTGTTTTGTACAGATGCGCGATGGGCTTCGTGTCTGCCGCACCATCTCCGACTTTGACGAAGAAACCCAGATCATATTCCAGGCGATTCGGGGTTCCTGCCACAACATAATTCAATCGGTCCGCGTGATAATACTCAAACATCTTGCGAACCCGCTGTTTGAATTTCGATGCGGACACCACGTCTAAATATGCTTGCTTTGACAGGCGCCTTATTCGCTGGTTTCCGTCTAGTGATTCGATCACGACCGAATACAGCCTGTACGTGTCGGCATCGAGAATGTTCGGCAGGATGATCTTGCACCTGAAGTCGGCGCCGTACTCGGGTATTAACCTTCGGATCGCGCTGTCCCGGAGTTGGTAACAACCCGCCGCTTCGAGTGTCTCGGTGATATCGACATGCGCGGTCCGAATCTCCAGGGAATCTGCGACAAGTACGCCAAGAGAAAGCGTATCCGGCGACGATTCCTTCTCGGGCATCATGAGACCGAACACCTTTTCGCTGCCGACCGCTTTCACACACAAAGCTGCCACAACGCTGCTGTCCACTCCACCAGACAATCCCACGACAAATCCGTGCTTTCTGAATTCCGTGAGAACCTGGTTCCGCAGCATGGAGGTGATCCGATCTACCTCCAAATCACAGTCAATTGTGAGACTGTCAATCGAAAACTCTGCATCGCGTTTCATCTGCCTCAATCTCCACGCAATTGACGGCGGACGGGCTCAGTAAGTATACCTCGACCTGTCGTGCTTCTGTCAGGGTCGGCTGATTCTGCCGATGATCTGGCAGTCCGGGTTCAGCAGTCGACGGTTCGGCGTGCCACGAGAGCGGGCCCGGAAGTGCCAGACCGGCAGCGCCTCAGCGCGGTTGGGCCGATTCCGGGCACAGACAGCGGGTGCACAACGCTCCGGCTCCCGGTTGGGACGGGAGACCTGGTATCGAGGACCATCTCACCCAAGGCGGCCAGGATTGCAGACCTAAACTGCAGCTGGTTACGGAGCCCCAGGGCCCCACCGTTCATCGTGTAGACTCTATTCTCGATAAGGCGATTGGGATGGCATTCAACGGCGACGTGCTCAGCATCAACCCGGTCTGTGAAACACAGCGCATCTGTGGTTTCATCAAGGCCCAGGTTTTCTCGAAATACAAGCGAAAGGGCGTGGTCCTTGGCCTGAGCGGCGGGGTCGACTCGGCGCTGGCGGCATGCCTCTGCGTACGCGCCCTGGGCCCCGAGCGCATTCGCGGACTGGTGCTGCCTGAGAAGGAGTCTTCTCCAGAGAGTGCTGAACTCGCTGCGGAACAGGCTGAAGCGCTTGGGATCTGCGCGGACGTGGTCGACATCACGCCGCTGCTCCAGGCATTCGACGTTTACGAGAGACGTACCGCAGTCGTGCGGGAGCTCTGTGAGAGTTACGACCCGGAGACTGATGGAATGCGGATCACGCTGCCGCCAGATGTCCTCAACCGGGATGGTCTCAACGTGTTTTCACTGAAGGTCAGCACGACTCGCGGCGAGTTTTCATATCGCCTTAAACCTGATCAGCTTCACGCGATCGTCTCGGCGCAGAACATGAAGCAGCGGACCAGGATGATCCAGCTATACTCACTCGCTGAAAGGCTGAACTGTGTCGTCTGCGGAACCACCAACCGCACGGAGATGGAGCAAGGGTTCTTCGTGAAGCATGGTGACGGTGGGGTGGACATCGAGCCCCTCGCGCACCTCTACAAGACCCAGGTGTTTCAGCTCGCAGAGCATCTGGGGGTCATCGAGAAGATCCGCTCGCGCGCGCCGGCCCCGGACACCTGGCCTGGCGGCGTTACCGACGAGGAGTTCTACTTCCGCATGCCTCTGAAGACGCTTGATCTGCTGCTCTACGCATGGAAGGCGGAGCTGTCGGCGGACGATGCGGGACGGGAGCTCGATCTCACCGCAGAACAGGTGACGCGCGCCTTCCGAGATTTTCAGTCAAAAGAGAAATCCACGTGGCACCTGAGGTCGCTGCCGCCGAGCCTCGAAACCGAACGGCCGAGTCGGAGCGCCGGAGCCAAACCCGGCGGGTCGAGGTCATCATGACGGCAGCCAGGGACATCATCAAGTTGTTCGTCCTGAAGACGTTTCCAACCGATTCCCCGGGAGCCGGCATCGACTACGAAACCTCCTTCGTCGATGCAGGCATCATGGACTCGATGCGTGTCCTGGAGCTTGTGGAGTTTCTCGAGGGTCAGTTTGGCATCACCATCAAGGACTCCGAGCTCGTCCCCGGAAACCTGGATTCGATCCGCAACATCTGCAGATACCTCGAGTCGAAGGGCGTCACTGGCGCCGACAGTTAGCAGGGATTGGCGCAGATCATGCTGGTTGACGACTTCCTGGCCATGAGCGCATCGCGCTTTCCAGGCAAGACCGCCGTCATTTGTGGAGATCGGCGCGTTACCTATGGGGAGCTCGACGAGACCTCGAATCGGCTTGCGCAGGCTCTGGTGGCGGTTGGGGTCCGTCCCGGCGATCGAGTAGCAGTGCTCCTCGACAACAGTATCGAAACGGCGATATGCATCTTCGGGGCACTCAAGGCCGGCGGTGCCTTCGTAGTCGTCAACCACACCACGAAACCGAAGAAGCTCGAGTTTATCCTCAATGACTGCTCCGCCAGCGCTCTGATCATTGGGGCATCACAGTTTGACTCTCATAAAGCGGCGGTCTCGCGCGTGGGGTCGCTGAGGTGCGTGGTCGTCTGCGGGGGCGGCAGGAGCTCGAGGAGCTCCTCGCACGGCATCATCGACCTCGATCGGGATCTCTCCTCCTTTCCATCACTGCGTCCTGGTAACCGATCGATCGACGCAGACCTCGCAGCACTGATCTACACCTCTGGTTCGACGGGACTGCCCAAAGGCGTCGCAGTCTCTCACCTGAACGTGGTTTCCGCGGCAACCTCGATCACCGAGTACCTCGAGAGCGTTGCCGATGACGTCATCATCAACGTGCTGCCCCTGTCGTTTGACTACGGTCTCTACCAGCTGCTGATGTCGGTGAAGTCGGGGGGGACACTCGTCCTCGAAAAGTCGTTCGCATATCCATTCACGATCGTCGAGAGGATTGAACAGGAGCGGGTCACCGGCTTCCCTGGGGTGCCAACAGTCTTCGCTTTGCTCCTGCAGATGCGCAACCTCGAGCCGCAGCGGTTCGACAGCGTCCGATATGTCACCAACACTGGGGCATGCCTCCCGCCGGCGCACATCCCCCGGCTGAAGGTCCTTTTCAGGAACGCCAAGATCTTCTCGATGTACGGATTGACCGAGTGCAAGCGGGTCTCCTACCTGGAGCCAGCCGAGCTCGAGCGGCGACCCACGTCGGTGGGCAAGGCGATGCCCAACGTGCAAGCACTCGTCGTCGACGACGCTGGTGAGCCCGTAGGTCCGGGGGTCGTCGGCGAACTGGTAGTCAGGGGCTCCAACGTGATGATGGGATACTGGAACCGCACAGATGAAACCGCCAAGATCGTCCGCCCCGGCCGATTCCCCGGGGATCGGGTCCTTCACACGGGCGATCTCTTCACAATGGACGACGACGGGTTCTTGTACTTCGTCGCCCGAAGAGATGACATCATCAAGAGCCGCGGTGAGAAGGTGAGCCCTCGGGAGGTCGAGAACGTCATTCTTGAGTTGGCCGGCATTCGCGAGGCGGTCGTCGTCGGAGTCGACGATCCAATTCTCGGGCAATCGGTCAAAGCGTTTGTCGTTCCGGCCGAGGGCTTCGGCATCACAGAAGAGGACGTCATCAAACACTGCGCGAGCAGCCTCGAGAACTTCATGGTGCCCAGGGCCATTGAGTTTTGCAGCGATCTGCCGAGAACCACCACTGGGAAACCAGACCTCACGGCTCTCCGAGGATCTGCCGGCTTGCCTGGGGATCGATGGGAATGACCGTTGTCCCCTGAGCCTGACGTTCTCGATCGCCATAACGAGCAAGGACATGGAAAACGCATGGATCACTTCCGAACGACGCAACGTTCTGCGTTCTTTGGGCTCAGAAAAGGGGACGCGCCGCAGCGATTCCTCTCAGACTCACCCGGCCCGGAGTAAACTCGCCATGGGAGCTCGCACCGTGCCAGAAGTCGTCGATCGGTTTCGTGGCGGGAGGTGTACGATACCAGGTAGCCGTCGATCGTGGAGTGGCGATGCCCTTTGAGGATCTCTTCTGCAGCCTCGCGGCACTGGTTCCCCCGCCTCGCCAGAGCACGTCTCTCGTAGCACTCTGCTATCACCGGCTGAGTGATCACGTCGATGGCACTCCGCTCGACAGATTCACCATTAGCCGCAGCATGTTCGCTCACCAGCTCTCGACCATCGTCGGGGGTGGACTGAATGTGATCGGGCCGAAGGAGTTCTTCCAGACCACCAGACCTTCGGTCATGCTCACTTTCGACGACAATCTGCTTTCTCACGTCGATGACGCTCTGCCGGTGCTTGCGGAATCAGGCGTCACCGCGACGTTCTTTCTGAATCCAGCCGAATTGGGTCGACCTGGGCAGCTGTCCCGACACGATGTTGACACGCTCGTTGCGGCCGGCATGTGGATCGGTGCTCACAGCAACCAGCGCATCGTGGCGTCGCTGTACTCCGCCGATGAGTTCCGTGCAGAGGTCGCCTCTTGCCGGGAGTTTCTGAACAGCCTCGGAATGCCGCTCGCCTGGGCCTATCCGGGCGGATTCATCGGCAGCTTCACGAAAACGCACGATGACATCCTGCGACAACAGGGGTTCAGCCTGCGCTTTTCGACCTTGGACGAGCCCTGCGATCCCCAGGATCCCGATCGCGTACAAGGGCGGTACGTCATCCGACAGAACTGCAACGATCGCTATTTCCGTTCGGCGCTAGCCGGCGGTCTGCAGCTGCTTCGCATCTACAAGAGAGTTCTGGCCCAAGGCTGGCCCGCATCGAGGTCTCGCACCGGAATGATCGATGTTCCTTGAGTTCGGTGAGACTGCCGCAGCCGAGTCCCAACGGGGACCGGCCCCACTGAGCCCGCAGCGTGTGAGGATCACCCGAGAGCTCGACGTTGGCTCCCTTCTGTTTCCTGGAGTGGATTCGGCCAACGCTGGCAATCACGTATCTCGACACACAGCCCCGATCGTGCTTTCGCCTTCAACTGCGCTGTTGAAGTTCCATTGACCATGAGCCCGCCCCGCAAGCCTCGCATCAACGTGGTCGGCACCACCGTCGATGCCCTGAATCTGAATGAGGCTGTCGAGCGGATTCGTCAGTGGTTGCACGACGAACAGGTCGGCCGCTACGTGTGTGTGACCGACGTGCACTGCATCATGCAGAGCTACCGCCGAGCAGAAGTTCGAAACGCCTACAACTGTGCATCCCTCTGCGTGCCTGACGGCATGCCCTTGACGTGGGTCGGGCGGGCGCTTGGCCAGAGGACGATGGGCCGCGTTTACGGTCCTGACCTGATGCTGAGGCTACTCGAGGTTTCCGCTCGCGAGGGTCACACGAACTTCTTCTACGGGGGAGCGGAAGGCGTCGCTGAGGATCTCAAGCGCCTCATGACGACCCGGTTTCCAGACCTCAAGGTCGTGGGCACATATTGCCCGCCGTTTCGTCCGCTGACCCATGAAGAGAGGCGAGAGATCACCTCCACGGTCAATGCACTCAATCCGGATTTGCTGTGGATTGGTCTCGGTGCGCCGAAGCAGGAACTGTTCATGAACGAGTATCGCGATGTGCTGAGAGCCAAGGTGATGATTGGTGTCGGTGCAGCGTTTGACTTTCACACAGGCCGCGTGCGGCAGGCGCCGCGATGGATGATGAGGGCCGGCCTCGAATGGTTCTTCCGACTTTGCATGGAACCACGTCGGCTTGCTCCGAGGTATGTCCGCAACAACCCCTCCTTCATCTGGCACGTCTTCCTCCAACTCACTGGATTGCGACAGTACCCGACCGAGTGAGGGGACAAGCCGCGCTGTCAAACCAGCTGTGGCGTCTCGCTGCTGGGGGTTCTGCCCGTCAGCTCCGACTTCCCGCGGCATCGTGATCAGAGGGGCCCTCGCCGGGCAGTTGTCGATGCTCTACGGCGCACGCTCTCACATGGCCGTGATCCAGGGCATGCCAGATGACGACCATCACCACAAACGGGAACGCGGGCAAGAGGTACCGAACGATGGGGGCAACCGATGCTGCGGACAGCCACAGCGCCACCACCCCACCGTGAAGCAGAATCACCTCTCCGGGGATCCGTTTCCACCGCCACACGGCACGTCCGCTTGCCAGAACAAAAAGCAAGAGCCATGGAAGCTGCACCACGGGCAAGTACGGGTCGAATCGCCTGGACCAGGTGGAGTACCACGGATGAATGAGCTTGATCCCGAGGAGGCGAAGCGCGCCCATGGGATCGGCGACTGACACCTCGCACACATCCGCCCACATGTCCTCGTACGACTGCCACTGCACGCTTCGTTTCGTGAGCTCCGACCCGAGCGGGAAGTGAGAGTAGCGCCGCAAGCCATCTCGCACGGACGTCAACCCGTTACTCGTGAATCCGTAGTGCCCCGTATGCTCTCGGTACTCCAAGACCCAAGGGGCAAGGATGGCCGCAAACACCAGAGTCCCCAACAGCACGACGCCGATGCGACGTCGAACCGACCACGTGTGGAAACCGAAAACAATGCCCACAACCACTGCGCCAGCCACCGCGAACCCGGTCGTTTTCGTGAGCGTGGCCGCGGCGATTGCCGTCCATGCAAAGGCCGCAAGGGCCGAGGTCTTGACAAGCGACGGGGGCCGCAGCCCACACAGATCGGCGAGCAGGTACACGGCAAGCGTCACGAGAACCGTGAACAGCATCTCGCTGCCCATCGGGTCTCCCAGCGCCCACATCGGTGGCCAAAACACCGCAATGACGAGCACGATCAGGATCGATACGCGTGGTAGGAGGAGCCTCGAGAGAAGCGCGACCAGAACAACCCACGCGGCGGTCAAGAACCCCGACACGAATCTGAGGCTCCTTACAGACTCTCGGGCACCGTCGACCACCCATGGAGAAATGACGATGCTCATCCCCGGTGGCCATGCCGTTATGAACCTTCCGCTTTGATCGACATATCCCGCACCGTTTTGGATGCTGAGAGCGCCGGGGTGGTACCCCGCACGAAAGTCCGGGAGCACCTCGGACGCTTTCAGCTTCGACGACACGAGGGCCGCAACCAGGAAGGCGGCCACCGAGGCGGCCCCAACGGCCACCCACCACCGCCGGCCATGCAACGGGGAGAGAGTGGACACGCCCACTCGATTCAGCCATTTCGCGAAGCGAGAGAGCTGCAACTCAGCCCCCTACTGGACACGGGGCGAGCTGCCCCTGGCTTGCTCGCGATGCTTGCGGAGGTAGGTCAATCGTGGCAGGTCCCAGACGTCGCGCTCGACAGGTTCAGCTTGCACCGGTTCCCCTCAGAACCGCCGGCAGCGTCTTGACGAGAATGTCGAAATCGAGAGACAGAGACCAATTGTCGATGTACTGGAGGTCGAGCTCCATCCAGTGGTCGAAGTCGATCTCGTGGCGACCGTTGATCTGCCACAGGCAGGTCAGGCCCGGCCGCACGCTGAACCGGCGGTTCTGCCACGCGCTGTCGAACCGCTCGACATCGCGGATAGGCAAGGGCCGTGGGCCCACCAGGCTCATGTCGCCGCGGAACACGTTCCAGAACTGGGGCAGCTCGTCGAGGCTGAGCTTGCGGAGGATGCGGCCGACTCGAGTCGTGCGCGGGTCGTTCTTGATCTTGAAAGCGGCGCCAGTGACCTCGTTCAGCTCTTCGACCTCCGCCTGATGTTGCTCGGCGTCCACCTCCATGGTCCGGAACTTGATCATCCTGAATTTCCGGCGCCCCTGGCCGATTCGCTCCTGGGCGAAGAGCACCGGGCCGCGGGAGTCGAGCTTGATGGCCAGGGAGATGAGGGCGAACAGCGGGGCGAAGACGATCATCGCCGCCGCGGACCCGAAGAAGTCGATGACCCTCTTGAGCGCGGTGCTCCCGCCTGCCGGCGCGTGAGCCTGCAGGGTCAAGACCGGGGTGTCGTGGAGCTTGTCGACATAGGCGTGCACCAGCCGCGACTCGAAGAAGTCCGCCGGGATCCGCACGACCAGCCCGAGCTCCTCACAGAGCCCGATGAGCCGCGAGATGGTCTCGTAGTACGAGCGGATGGGCAGGCTGATCGCGACCTCGTCAACCTCGACGTTGGCCAGAATCTCCTGCGCCTGTTCCAGGTTGCCGAGGAGCTTCTCGGGATGGCCGTGGAGCGGGTTCGGCGGCGGTGCAATCTCGTCGATGTAGCCGAGCAGGAGGTAGCCGAGCTCGGGGCGGCTCCGAACCTGTTTCCCGAACTCGGCGCCGCGCGGGCCGCAGCCGATGATGACCAGATTCCTCAGGTTGCGGCCGTGCCCACCCCCACGAGCAAAGGCCGAGCGCAACACGGTCCGGTACAGGGCTGTGCCCAGCAGGGCAACCACGAAGAAGGACGCGATGAACCCCCTGTTCACCGCCGAGAAGTTGAAGACCATGGCAAAGCCGGACAAGAGCAGTGTGCCGATGGCCACGGCCTTTGCGATGTCCCACCACTCGGTGGTCATCAACCCAACTCGCCGCGACCGGTAGAGCCCGAAGGCGCCGAAGATGATGTTCCACAGCACCGCGAAACCGGCGAAGAAGAGGAAGTTCACCAGCTTGACGCGCACCGCCAGGAACTCGTCGAGTGGGGACCCCTCGACGACCTGGCCGGAAAAGACGAGCGCCACGGCCAGAGCGGTGGTCAGCACCAGGAGGTCGCCGACCCGCAGGCAGTTCAGCAGAAGGCGCCGTCTCGTCTCGTGCATCAGCGCACCTCAACCGCCACGCGTCCGAAACCCACTCGACACCTCGTCTCCGACTACAACCTCCGGTAGATGAACTCCGGAATGTGGTGAATGCGCCTGTTGAGCACT
>Ga0209201_1003400_pt1 | contig 14026 bp, 4 predicted proteins | sample AD_UKC055_MetaG_FD_184411 | JGI IMG/M metagenome (GOLD analysis project Ga0209201, IMG submission 184411) | Active sludge microbial communities of municipal wastewater-treating anaerobic digesters from USA - AD_UKC055_MetaG (SPAdes) (version 2) | ecosystem: Engineered > Bioreactor > Anaerobic >...
GTACGGGACGAGCGTGGGCGTCGTCAGGCAGTCGGGCGGGCAGATCACCCGCACGGGCTCGGGCGACTGGCGGATCGGCGGGGGCGGTGGGACCGGCGACTCCGCCGCCTACGGCGCGCTGCTCCTGTCGAACGGGACGTTCGACACCGGCGCTTCCAACTTCCAGATCGGCGCCTACGGACTGGGCGTCATCGACCAGACCGGCGGCACGATCAACAGCGGGCAGTGGATTGCCATCGGCCGCTACTCCGGCAGCGTCGGCATGGCCAGCGTCACCGGGGGCCAGTTCAACCAGACCGGCACGGGCAACCGCCTGATCGTGGCCGAGAACGGCTGGGGCAACCTGAACGTGGGCGGCACGGGCGTGGTCGACGCCGCCGGCGGATTGCGGGCGTCCATGGGCGGGGGCACGGCCATCGTCAACCTGGCCACCGGCGGGACCATCCGCCCGGTGCAGATCGACGACGGCGGCGGAATGAGCGTCTTCAACTTCCACGGCGGCACGCTCCAGGCCAGGAACGCCACCGGCGCCTTCATGCAGGGTCTGGACGCGACGTACATCTACTCCGAAGGGGCGCTGATCGACACGAATGGCTTCGACGTGACGATCGCCCAGGCGCTGCTGGCCCCGACCGGCAACGGCGTGTCGAGCATCCCGGTCGTCTCCGGCGGGACGGGATACCTGGCCGAGCCCATCGTCCGCGTTACGGGCGACGGCGTGGGGGCGACGGCCCGGGCGGTCGTTGACGGATCGGGCACGATCACCGGCATCGTCATCACCAACCCCGGCACGGGCTACACCACCGCCAGCGCCACCCTCCTGGGCGGCGGGGGCAGCGGCGGGTCCGTCGGAATGGTCGCTCTGTCCGCCAACGCCTCCGGCGGACTGACCAAGCAGGGCAACGGCACGCTTACGCTCACCGGCGCCAACACGTTCAGCGGCGATACCCGCGTGGTGACCGGCACGCTGGCGGTCAACAACGCCCAGGCCCTGGGCCAGTCCACGCTGGACATGAACGCCGGCGACGCCGGCGCGGTGACCTTCAACCAGGCCTCCACGCTGGGCGGGCTCAAGGGCAGCCGGAATCTGGACGGCGGCAACCAGGATCTGACGGTGGGCGCCAACAACACCAACCAGACGTATTCGGGCAACCTGAGCGGCGTACCGACCCTGACCAAGACCGGTTCGGGCACGTGGACGCTGACCGGAACGAGCACCGTGACGCACCTCTTCCCGCGTGCGGGCACCCTGGAGATCGCCAGCGGCGGCAACGTGACCGCGACGGGCTACTCCGGGCCCGGCCTGGACAACGGCGACGTGGGCAGCCTGCTGGTCAGCGGCACGGGCTGGGTGGATGTCAACGGCGACTTCAACGTTTCCGACCGCGCAGGCAGCACGGGACGGCTCTACATTCAGGACAGCGCCTGGGTCGAAGGCAACAACACCTGGGTGGGCAAGTCCGCCAACACGCTGGGCGAGGCCTTCCAGAGCGGCGGGACGATGAATGTCAACGGCGAGCTGCGCATGGCGCAGGACAGCACCAGCGTCGGCCATTACACCCTCAGCGACGGCACGCTCAGCGTCAGCTCTTCGATGTTCGTGGGCTACAACGGGACCGCCACGCTGGGCGTGACCGGGGGCACGATCAACGTGACCAACGGGCTGATGGTCTGGAACGGCAGCGGCCGGATCGACATCGGCCAGGACGCGGGCAAGACCACGCAGGTGAACACCAACTGGCTTACGCTGGGGCAGGACAGCGGCACGGGCGAACTCAACCAGACCGGCGGCGCGGTCAACCTCGCCAACAGCCATCTGTATCTCGGCTACGGTGCGGCTGCCACGGGGACGTACAACCTGAGCAACGGCACGCTGACGATCAACGGTGACATCCGGACCGACAGCGGCACGGGCCTGTTCAACCAGACCGGCGGCAGCACGACGGCCAACTGGATTCGCATGGGGATCAACGGCGGGTCCGACGGCGAGTTCCGCGTCAGCAACGGGACGGTGCAGATCAACAACGAGGCGAGGATCGGCGAAAACGGAACGGGCGTGCTGCGGCTCAGCGGCACGGCCCAACTCACCGACAACGGCAGCCTGATGATCGGCTACGGCGGGTCCGGCCAGGGAACCGCCTACATGAGCGATTCCGCGGTGCTAACAGTCAACGGCGGGGTGATGCGCGTCGGGGACGCGGGCGCCGGCACGCTGAACATGACCGGAGGCACGATCAACACCGCCAACTGGTTCGTCATCGGCCAGGGCGGCAGCCAGACCAGCACGGTCAACATGTCGGGCGGCACGCTGAACGTGAACACCAACGGCGGCGGCGAGCGGCTCCAGATCTCGGTGTGGGACACGGCCCGGGGCGTGATGAATGTCAGCGGCACGGCCCAGGTGAACGTGAACGGCAGCTCGATCCAGGTCGGCGGGGACCACGCGGGCGCCAGCGGCACGCTGACGCTGGCCGACAGCGCGGTCGTCAACACTCCCCAGCTCACCGTCGGCTGGCAAGGCAGCGGCGCGGTAACGCAGGACGGCGGGACGATGAACATCAACGGGTCCCACCTGCGGTTCGGCGACAACGGCAGCCCCACCGGCACGTACAACATGAACGGCGGTTCCTTGCAGGTGGCCTCGGATATCCGCAACGACGTGGGCACGGCCGTCTTCAACCAGACCGGCGGCACGGTCAACGCCCAGTACCTGCGAATGGCGTTGGGCGGCGGGACGAACGCGTCCTATACGGCCACCGGCGGGACCACGACCATCACGCAGGAAGCTGACTTCGGCGCCCGCGGCACGGGCACGCTGACCGTCGGCAGCACCTCGCCCGCCTCGTTCGCCACGGTGACGCTCAACGAGCTGTGGCTGGGGCGGTCGCGCTGGGGCGGCGGGGAGTCCGGCGGGACGGGCAACGTCCGCGTCTATGGCGACGGGCAGTTGATCGTCAACCGGCTCGAACTGGGCGGCAGCGCCACCAGCACCATTAACGTTGAGGGCGGGCTGCTCGAATCCCGCGGCAACTACGACAATACCCTCGTCGGCACCAACTCGGCCACCGGCATCGTCAATGTCAGCGGCGGGCGGTTCACCGTTCCCAGCGGGAATCTCCAGGTCGGCTGGGACAGCCGCGGGGAGTTGAATGCCAGCGGGACGGGTCAGGTGGACGTGGCCGGCTGGTGGGCGGTCGGTCGGCTTGGCACTGGTGTCGGCACGGTCACTGCCCGCGACTCCTCGGTGCTCAACGCCAACGGCGGCGCCTTGATCCTGGGCGAGGACGGGGTGGGCACACTGGACGTCTACGACTCAGCCCGCGTCAACGCGGTCAACCAGTTCCGGGTCGGTTTCGTCAACAGGGGCACGGCCAACCTGTACGGCGGCACGGTCAAGACGCCCTCGACCGTGATCGCCATGAATGGCGGCTCGACCGGCACGCTCAACCTGGCGGGCGGGACGCTGGAGACGGCCAATCTCTACTACGGCGCGGGATCGGGCAGCTTCAACTGGACCTCCGGCACGCTCAAGCCGGGCACCGCTTTGATGAACGTCACCAACCCAGGCGGTCGCCTCGAAGTCAGCCAGCAGGGCTGGACCGCCGCATGGTACAACGGCAACGAGATGACCGACGCCAACGCCGATTCGTGGAACCCGTATACCCTGCCCATGTACCTCGAGACCGTGGACGCCGTCAGCTGGAGCGGCACCACCTGGCCTGGCGTCTATGGCACGGACGGCGACTACAACGGAACGGTTTACCAGGCCCGGCTGTACGTTCCGGAGGCGGGCAACTACTCGTTCCGCGAACGCGTGGACGACGCGTCGGCCCTGTACATCGACGGCACGAAGGTCCTGTGGGACTACACCGGGAACATCGACTCCGGCTCGCTCACTCCCACCCCGTGGGAGACCACGGGCAACCCCTGGGACATCCACACCTACACCACCGTCTCGCTCAGCGCGGGCTGGCATCTGCTGGACTTCCGCTACAGCGACCACTGGGGCGGGCAGTGGGCCTACCTCGAATGGGACCCTGACGGCGGGCAGAACTGGCAGACCCTGGACCTGGACGCCCTGGGCACCGACATCGGCTTGACCGTTATCGCCGGCGACTACACCCAGGGCCCCGGCGGCGAACTCGCCCTGGACATCATGGGCCTGCCCTTCGGCTACGACCAGTTGCTGGTGGCCGGGCACGCGGACCTCGCCGGGCTGCTGACGGCGATGGCCGGGCCGGACGTCCGGCTCGGCGACCGCTTCGTCGTCTTGTTGGCCAGCGAGTTGAGCGGGCGCTTCGACGAGGTGGCGGGCGAAGGCTTCTCCTACGCCGACGGCTACTGGCGGGCCATCTATGACTACCAGGCCGGCACGGTCACGCTGGAGGCGACCGCCCCCGAGCCGGTCACGCTGGGCCTGCTGAGCCTGGCGGGCGCCACGCTCGGCGGCTACATCCGGCGCCGTCGCCGCGTGCGATAGAACCATCCGGGAGTCAGGGGAGCTATGGGACGTCCCCCTGGCTCCCCCTGCCTCCACAACAAGGCCCACGGAGGGCCTTCCGCCGGCGGACAGGTCCGTGGGCCTGTCTGCCGACAGGCGGGCTTTCCACGCGCCAAAAAGCGTCTCAGCCCTGCTGCTGGATCGCGGCGTATCGCTCGCGTTTTGCCGCCCACTCGTCCTGGTTCTGCGGACGGTAGGTGTGCATCTCGAACGACTCTCGCACGACCCGGCGCAGCTCGGCCTTGTCCTTCAGCACGCCCAGCGCCAGCGCCTGCACCAGGGCGTTGCCCAGCGCGGTGCACTGGTCCACGCCCGCGTGCACCTCGACCCCGCAGGCATCGGCGGTGAACTGGCACAGCAGCTTGTTGGCCGTCCCGCCGCCGACCATGTACACCGTGGCCGGGCGCCGCCCCGTCAGCCGTCCCAGCGTGTCCAGGCAGTGGTTGTACTCCAGCGCCAGGCTTTCCAGCACGCACCGCACGAGTTGCCCCCGCCCGGCGGGCTCGCCCTGCCCGGTCCGCCGCAGCAGGTCGATCTGGGCGGCCTCCATGTCCGCCGGGGCCATCAGCGACGCGTCCCGGGCATTGATCAGCGGGCCGGACCCGGCCCCTGTCGCCTCCGCGGTCATCCGGTCGTAGCCCCACTCGTCGCCGGGGCGGTTCCACTTGCGCCGCAACTCCTGCACCAGCCACAGGCCCAGGATGTTGCGGCAGACGTACCAGGAGCCCAGCGTGATCTCGTTGGTGAACCCCGCCCGCAGGCACGCCAGGTCCGTCACCGGGCGCTCCAACTCGCAGCCCAGGATCGACCAGGTACCGCAAGACAAGAACGCCCAGTTGTCGCCCTGGCCGGGGATGGCCGCCACCGCCGCCCCCGTGTCGTGCCCGCAGGTGGCGATCACGGGCAACTCGCCCTGCTCGCATTGCTCGCGGACGCCCTGGCTGAGCGGACCCAGCACGGTGCCCGGACGGGCCAGCTCGCCGAACATCCGCCGGGGCAGCTTGAACGCCTCGATGACGCCCTCGGCCCAGCGCCCGTCCACGCCCAGCAGGTTGCCCGTGTTGACGTTCGACAGCTCGTTGCGGGCCTGGCCGGTCAGGAAGTACTGGAACAGGTCGGGCATCTGAAGGAAGGTGTGGGCGGCCTCCAGCAGGTCGTTGCCGTCGCGCTGCATCGCCAGGAGCTGGTACAGCGACGAGATCGCCCACGGCTCGCCCCCGGTCGCCTCGAAGACCGCATCGCTGGGCAGGACGCCGTTGGCGTACGCGTGAATGTCGGCGGTGCGGCTGTCGCGATAGTGGACGGGGTTGCCCAGAAGCTGACCGTTGCGCCCCAGCAGGCCGAAGTCCACGCCCCACGTGCAGACGCTGGCGGAACGAAGCTCCAGCTTGCGCTGGGCGGCCGCCTTCAGCGACGCCAGCACCTCGGCGAACAGGAACGGGAAATCCCAGTACAGCGTGCCCCCCAGGCGCACCGGGCGGTTGGGCCAGCGGTGGATCTCCGCCATCCGCACGCGCCCGTCGGCCAGCGTCACCACTTCCGCCCGCCCGCTCTCGGCCCCCAGGTCCAACGCCAGAAAACGATGCTCAGCCATGATCGGTCCCTTGTGTTAGATCCACAACATGGTCGAAGTCCACGTGGCCAGGCGCCGTCAATCGCGCTTGGGGGGGCGCGACCGCCCGGCAGGCCTGCCCCGCCGGCGGGACCGGCCCTTGCCCCCGCCGACGCGGACGATCGCCTTGAGCTGCTCCACCTCGCGGGGCGTCAGCGGGCGATGGTGGCCCACCTTCAGGCCCTTGTCGCTCAGCGGGCCGATCGTCACGCGCTTGAGGCGCTTGACCGGATGCCCGAGCTGATCGAGCGAGCGGCGGATGTCCACGTGGCGCGGGCTGGTCAGCTCCAGCTCCACGAAGCTCCGCACGGGCGAGGAGAGCTCCACCCGCACGTTCAGCCCCGCTTGGCGCTGGCCCTCGATCCGCACGCCCTGCTTCAGTTCCGCGATCTGCTCCGGCGTGAGCTGCCCGTCGATCTCCGCGACGTACTTCCGCGCGACGCCGTGCCGCGGGTGCGTCAACATCTGCGTCAGCTCGCCGTCGTTGGTCAACAGGACAAGCCCCGTCGTCTCGGCGTCCAGCCCGCCCACGCTGTACACCCGCTGGTCGCCGCCGATGGGCAGCAGGTCGACCGCCCGCGGCCGGCCCCGCTCGTCGCTCTGCGTGCTGACCACGCCCTTGGGCTTGTTGAGCAGGAAGTACAACGGCTCGGCCGGGCGCTTGCGGACCGGGCGGTTGTCCACCCGGATCTCGTCCTCGCGCGGATCGACGAAGCAAGGCAGGCTCGTCACCAGTTCGCCGTTCACCGTCACCCGGCCGTTGAGGATCATGTCCTCGACGGCCCGCCGGCTGGCCACACCCGACTCGCTCAGCAATTTTTGTATGCGTACCTTCGCCATGGCGCCACCACGATCCACCTGGGTTCCATTCGGGTCGTTCACCTGGATCACTGAAGCGACCAGGCCGTTGACTTCGCTAGAATCGCAGCAGGTCCTGAAACTCGTCGAGCCTTCGGTCGATCTCCTCGCGGGAGGTGCCCTGGAATCGCCTGAGCGAGAAGTCTTCCAGGCAGAAGCTGGCGGTGACCGTTCCGCAGGCCACCCCGCGGCGCAGGGCCTGCGCGTCGATCCGGTCCACCGAGGCCAGGTAGCCCATCATGGCCCCGGCAAAGCTGTCGCCCGCGCCGGTGGGATCCACCACGTTCACCGTCGGGTAGCTCGGCAGGGCGCTGACGCGCCGGTCCGCGAACAGCAGGCTGCCGTGCTCGCCCTTCTTGACGATCACGAACCGCTTGACCTGCTCGGCGATCTCGAGTCCCGCAGCCACCACGTTGCTCTTGCCCGTCAGCAGCTTGGCCTCGCTGTCGTTGAGGACCAGCCCGTCGAGCATGCCCATCAGCCGCAGCAGGGTCTCCCGCTCGTTGGTGATCCACAGGTCCATGGTGTCGGCCACCACCAGGGCGGGGTCGTCCAACTGGCCGACCAGCTCGATCTGAAGGGCCGGGTGCGTGTTGGCCAGGAAGACGAACCGGCTGTCGCGGAACGACTGCGGGATGGTCGGGCCCTTTTCGCCCAGCACGTTGAGTTCCACGTTCACGGTGTCGCGCTCGTTGACGTCGACGTGGTAGCGTCCGTGCCAGCGGAACGTTCGGCTGCCCTTACGAACCTCCAGTCCGGCCATGTCCACGCGGGCGTTGTCGCGGAGCGGTTGGAGGAAGTCGGCGGGGGCGTCCTCGCCGATCACGCCCACGAACCGCACGGGCGCGAAGAAGCTGGCTGCGTACGAAAAGTACACGCTCGAGCCGCCCAGGACGTCGGCGACTTTGCCCGTGGGGGTCTCCACCGTGTCGATGCCGATGCTGCCGGTGACCAGTAAGCTCATGGTAGTCCTTTCCAGCCGCGCTGACCCTACGGCGGTGCGCGGAGGGCCACCATACCACAGGACGGCGCCGGAGAACAGGGGAAGTGTTCCCTCGACGGCGTCAGAGACGGCGTCCGCGGGGCGCACGAGAAGGGCGGCGATCGACTCGCCGCCCTTCAGGCGTCGTCCCGGCGTGGCAGCGGACACCTCCTCCACGCTCCTGGAGTTCTGCTTATCGGCGGTTGCGACGGCGCAAGTAGCCGCCCAGGCCGCCCACCGCCAGCGTCAACAGGCTGATCGACAACGGCTCGGGCACGGCTGTCAGGACCACGTCGTTTCCGTCGCCTCCGATGTAGCTGATGGCGAACTGGGCAGCGCCGACCTCGAAGCGGTCGCCTTCGTCCAGGTCCGCGAACGCGCCCACGACGTCGTCCGCCTTGTCGTTGCGAATGATCATGTACTCGGTGCCGCCATAGGAGGCGAACTCGCCGGTAACGTCCAGGTTCAGGATCGCGCCGGTCAGGCTGACCTCGCCGCTCACGTCCAACATGTCGCACGCGGTGGGACTGATCTCGATGTCCAGCAGCGATCCGCCCAGCAGCATCAGATCGCCCGTTCCCAGCGTACCGGTGCTCTCGCCGGGGGCGATGTGGCCGCCCGGATCTACCGTGACGCTGCCCGTGAACGAGCCGTTGCCGCCGAGGGTTGCCCCGGCGTTGACGAGCACGGTCCCGCTGCCGGCGCCCGAGCCGGAGGTGTTGCTGAGCAGCAAGGCGCCCTCGGCGACGATTGTCCCGTTACTGTAGGCGTTGGCCCCGGTCAACTTCAGCAAGCCGCCGCCGACCTTCACCAGCGAGGTCTTCGTCGGCCCGGTGTGCCCGTCCGCGATCACGCCCTGGTAGGTCGTGTCCAGGCCCAGGGCGCCGACTTCCAGCACGACGTTGCCGGAGCGATTGTACTTCGAGTTGATCGTGCCTCCCGTGCCGCTCAGGGCCCCCATGTAGGCCGTGCCGGCCTGGGTGTTGTTCAGCAGGTAGACCCTGCCCGCGTTGATCTCGAACGCCGCGGCCGAGCTGCCCGACGTGGTGGCCGAATCGCCGAACGAGCCGTTGTTGATCATCAGATGAAGCTCGTTGGTGCTGTTCTTGATCAAGGTCCCGGCGAAGGCGCTCATATCGACGGCCATTCGCAGCCCCTGGCTGCCGATGACCTCCAGCGTGCCCGCCCCGGTCAGGACGCCGATCAGATCCTTGCGAGCCCCGATCGGCTGCACGGTGGCCGTCCCGGCGACCGACAGGTCGTAGGTGAACTTGGCGTCGGAGCCGCCGCCGCTCAGCTCCAGCGCCCCGCCGTTAAGCGTGACGCTCGACCCGGCCGGGCCGAGGGCGAGGATGTTGTCGGCCCGCAACGTGCCCTGATTGACGACCGTCCCACCGGTGTAGGTGTTGGCCCCGCTGAGGACCAGCGTGCCGTCCTGAACGATCGTAGCGCCGCCGTGGCCGGCGATGCCGCTGACGGTCCACGTGCCGCCGCCGTCCTTCACGAGGTTGCCGATCCCGGACGCAAGGTCTTTCTCGATCACGCCATTGCCGGCCCCCGTCAGCGTGAACGTCCCGCCGCTGGAACCCGCGATGGTTGTCTGCCCCCCGCTGCCGAGCTGCATCGTCCACGTCGCCCCAGCGCCCGCCGACAGCGTCCCCCCGCCGCCCAGGATGGTCATCGAGCGCACTTCCGAGCTGGTCTGGGTCAGTTCGATCGTCCCGTCGTCCAGGTAGATGTACGTCGGGGCGTGGTAGAGCCAGCCCAGCGAGCCGGTGGCGCTGCGGGTCCAGTCTGACACGATGATCTTCCCGCCGCCGCGGACGGTGAGCCGGCCTTCGTCCACCGCCGCCGGCGCCTGGTAGGCGGTCTGGTCGGTCCAGATTCTGCCCCCCTGGCTCAGGTCCAGCGTGCCGGCGTTCACCACCGTGTCGCCCACGTGCGAGGAAGCGCCTGTGAGCACCCACGTGCCGCTGCCGTCCTTGACCAGGTTGTCCAAGCCGACCTCGATGTCCTTCTCCAGGATGCCCGTCCCCGCTCCGGTGAGCGTCAGGCTCCCGCCGCCGGAGGCCCAGATCGTCGTCTGATTGCTCGTGCCTCGCTCCAGCGTCCACGTCGCCCCGGCGGCCACCGACAGCGTCCCCCCGCCGCCCAGGATGCCCATCGTGCGGACTTCCGAGCTGGTCTGGGTCAGTTCGATGGTCCCGTTGTCCAGGCGGACGAACTGGTTCTCGGCCGACCCGCCCGACGCGTGCCAGAGCCACCCCAGCGAGCCGGTGGCGCTGCGGGTCCAATCCGACAGCACCAGCTTGCCCCCGTTGCGGACAGTCACCGTTCCGTCGCTGGATGGGGCTTCGTAGTAACTCTTGTTGACGTAGATCTGCCCGCCCTGGCTGAGATCGACGGTCGCGCCGTCGATGATCAGATTGCCTCGGTAGGCTTCGTTCTGATCGGACCCGTTGGTGTTCCCTTTGTACAGGAACGTCCCGCCGCCCTGGATGGTGAAGTCGGACGGACCGTAGAGCTGGCTGTTCCAGGTGACGGTCTTGCCCGCGTCGATCTCGATGTAGCTGGCGTTGGAATTCTCGATGTAGGCGTGGCGCCACGAGCCGATGGAGGCGTCGTCGGTGAACCGCAATGCCCCGCCGGTGAAGTTGTAGAACCTCCGGTAGCTGTTGTTGGACCATCCGCCGCTGAGGTTGGTGTCGCTGGCCACCTGGACCAGGCCGCCGGCGAAGTTCCAGCCTTCGTCGTTGTTGGAGTTGTTGCCCGTCAGCGTCAGCGTGCCCGCCCATTCCTTGGTGATCTTCTTGTCGCCCGTGATGTTCCCGGAGATCACCAGCGAACCGTCCAGGCTCGGCGTTCCGGTCGACTCCACCTGGATCGTCAGCAGGTCAGCCAGCGACAGGTTGGATGCGATTGTGTACGTCCTGGCCGCCGTGGCACCCGCTGGCGCCTCCACGCGGATCAGGGCCGAGCCCGACGACACGTTCATCGCCAGGGTCTCCGAGGCGGAGTCGGGGCCCAGCGTGACGTTCTGGCTGGTCGTGCTGAAGAGCACCTGCCCCAAGGTTTTGGTGGCGTCCCACTCGACGGCTGTGCCCGACCAGTAGTTCCCGGATTCAAGGAAGTCGGCGGCCGCGTCCACGGCGTCCGGCGAAGTGCTCGGACTCCAGTTGTCTGACCCGCCCCACCACTTGCCGATGTTGCCGGTCCACTCCGTCCCCGCCAAAAGGCCGCCCGCGCAGAACAACACCATGGCCATCACAGAGACGACTTGTTTTCGCATGTGCATTTGCGAACCTCCTTCGCTTCGTTCTTCTTGCCCGCGGTGGCCGCAGAAGTGTGTTGGCGGCACCAATTGTCTTCCGGTCTTTATTGTATTCCCGATGGCGCAATCCGTCCAGTGACATGTGACGAAGCCACCGGGCCGGACAGCGCCGCGGGGCGCGCAAGAGAAGGGCGGCGATCGACTCGCCGCCCTTCAGGCGTCGTCCCGGCGTGGCAGCGGACACCTCCTCCACGCTCCTGGAGTTCTGCTTATCGGCGGTTGCGACGGCGGCGGAGGTAGCCTCCCACGGCGCTCAGCCCGGCCGCCAGGCCCAGCAGCGTGGCCGGCTCGGGGATCACGTCCGAAGGCGGCTCATTCACCAGGGCCTCCAGGCCCGTCAGGTAGACCATCTGGTCCTGCACGTCCCATTCCAGCCGCGCTTCGGCGGGATCCCACAGGAAGTACGATCCCGTGTCGATCGCGCTGAGGTCAATCTCCATCTCATCCAGCACGCCGAAGAGTTGCCCGCCCACGCCAAAGACCGGGTAGCGGGCGGTCGGGGCCAGGTCCATCGTCTGGCTCATCAGCACGCGCAGCACGCTGCCGGGCTCCAGGGTCAACTCGAACGTATTGATCTGGTCCTGGCCGGTGGGCGTAAGTTCCCACTCATAGACCGATCCGGCCTTCAGAGTCAGGTAGCCCGCGGTCAACGTTCCGACGCTCATGCCGGGGCTGACGACCGCACCGCCTTCGATGGTCGCCTGTCCGATCGTCCCCGTGCCGGCCAGCGTCGTGCCCGCGTGCGCGTAGAGGCGACCTCCGGCGGTGTTGACCGAACCGGTAACCACGAGGCGGGCCCCGTCGTACACGTGCGTGTCGCCCGTGTACGTGTTGACATTACTCAGTTCGAGCACGCCCCTGGCAGGATCGGTGGCGTTATAGCCGGGCAGCATCGGGTCGCCGCGGACGATCAACTGGCGGGCCGTGCTGTCGCCGTTGCTGATTACGCCGGACATGACGGCGTAGTCGCCGGCGCTGTAGAAGTTGTTGAACAACTGGACCGTCCGATCGCCGCGAAGCTGGATGCTGTTGGCAAAGGTGACGGTATCGTTGGCGGTGGGCGAGCCCAGCATCAGGGACCGGTTGCCGCCCAGGCCCGTGCCGCCGTCGCCCCAGTTCATGTTCACGTTGCTCTCCAGGGCGACCGTCAGAGGCCCTCCCCAGGCCGCGAACCCGCCTCCGCTGTTGCCCCAGTTCACCTCGCCGCTGCCCCCGCCGATGTTGCGGGTGAAACTGCCGCTGGACTCAAAGATGGCCGGGCGGGCGGCGCTGTGCCCCCCCAGGTAGATCCGCGACGTGTTGGGGATGCCCACGCCCAGTTCCCCGCGGAGCACGCCGTCGTTGATGTCGATGCGATCGGGGAAGGTGTTCGGGCCCGCCAGCCACAGCGTCCCGCCGTAGCCGTACGCGTCCCGCCCCCCGTCCACGTTGATGCCGTACGACCCGCTCGGGCCGTTCGCGATGACGCCCGAGATCTTCGAGACGTCCTGGTCGCTGTAGGGATTGTCGAACACGCGGATCGTGCGGTGGGACCCGTTGAGCGACAGGCCGTTGGTCCAGTCCACCACGTTGTCGGCCGTGGGCGAGCCCAGTTGCAGGTAGCGGGTGTTGAGCCCGCCGCCGGCGGCGTTGGCGTCCCAGGGGATCGTCCGCCCGTCGCCGAACAAGTTGACGGTGAGGGGGCCGCCCCAGGCGGCGAAGCCGCCCGCGTTGTTCTCCCAGCGGACCTGCCCGGCGCCGGTGCCAATGGCCCGCGTGAACGTCCCGCTGGACTCCAGGACCGACGGGCGGTCGCTGCCGTCGGCATCGAACATCAGGTGGCTGGCGGAGGACAGGCCCACGCCGTCTACCGCCCGCAGGATGCCGTCGTCAAGGCGTGTGTCGCCGGTGTACGTGTTCACCCGCCCGCCGGAGGGCGCCAGCCAGATCGTGCCCGCGTAGTCGTCGTTGTCGTTGCGGACGAGCCTGGACGGGCCGCTGATCACGCCCGACAGCAGGCCCACGTCCTGATTGGTCTGGCGATTGTCGATCGTGCGGACGTGACGATCGGTCGTGCTGCTGCCGGCCAGGTCGATGTCGTTGGTGATCTCGACCCGGCTGTCGGCGTAATCCGAGCCCAGGTAGAGCAGTTGCCCGTTGAAGCCCGCGTTGCCGTCGCCCCAGTTCAACTGGGCGCCGCCTTCCAGCGTGACGGTGAACGGTCCGCCGCGGGCGGCGAACCCGCCGCGGCTGTCCCAGCGGACCTCGCCGGCGGCCGTCCCGATGTTGCGGGCCATCGTGCCGTTGCTCATGAGCACCGCGGGGCGGTTGTCGTCGTTGCCCTCGAAGCGGAGCAGGCTGTTGACGGGCAGGCCCTGGCCCTCGATGGCGTAGAGCGTCACATCGTCGATCCGCGTGGCGTTCAGATAGGTGTTGCCGCCGGTCAGTTCCACCAGGGCCCAGTTGAAGTCGTTTCCGCTGCTCTCGTTGAAGCGGAGCTGGTTGGACGCGCTGCCCCCGCTGATGGCGCCGGATATCCGCACGAAGTCAGTGCCGACGGAGCGGTTGTCCTGGACCTGGAAGCGCCGGTCGCCCGACCCGGCCAGATCGATGTCGTTGGTCAGTTCGACCATGGAATCGGCGTATCGCGAGCCCAACTGGACCGAGTCGCGGTTGTTGAAGCCGGCGGTAGAAGAGGTCCAGGAAAGCTGGGCGCCGCCTTCCAGCGTGACCGCCAGGTCGCCGCCCCGGGCGGCGAAGCCG
>Ga0209201_1003404_pt1 | contig 13998 bp, 11 predicted proteins | sample AD_UKC055_MetaG_FD_184411 | JGI IMG/M metagenome (GOLD analysis project Ga0209201, IMG submission 184411) | Active sludge microbial communities of municipal wastewater-treating anaerobic digesters from USA - AD_UKC055_MetaG (SPAdes) (version 2) | ecosystem: Engineered > Bioreactor > Anaerobic >...
ACCGGAGGTATCAACCCATGAAATTATGACTTTTCCGTCATCTAACCTTGCCACTGCCAGTCCGTAACCGCCTCCGACATACTTGTGATCTGTTTCGTTCAAATTGTTAATGATTACATGGCCGTCAGGAATGCAGTGCAGATAAGTTCTTAAAGATACATAGTAGCTATCGAAATCATTCTTTTCCTGAGCTGCTTTAATTTGAGGATAATAAGTTGCATACATGCTTTGCCAATCAATGCCTTTATGTTCTGTAAATGCATACTCTTTAACAAGTCTGCGGTGAAGTTTTTCAAATGCTGTAGTCCAGCTTTCCTTACTGAAATCAGTCTGCTCGGAAGAACTCTTTGTGCCGATAATAAAAAGTATCAGGATACAGACCGCTGTAAGCAAAGCTAATGCTGCAAACCAGTAAACTCTTTTTCCGTTTTTCTTCATATGACCTTCCCTCCGATGTATGTTGAGTATAAGTATAGGTGGCCGAAAAATACTTTAAATCTTCTGACGTTTAAAATCAATATTCATAGTGGCAAGCTGTCCGGCATTCATCCATTGCAGGCGAAGGTTTTTGCGTTCTATAATCCAGTGGCTCACAGATTCCCATACTGCGAAAGTGGCTCCTATGGATACAATTTCATGGAGAAATGGACCGGTTTTTATCGTGCTCAGCCAAAAAGACATCGAATAGAGGACAGCTCCGGTACCAAGGAGAGAAAAGGTTCTTAGTAAGTTAAGCTTAAGTTCGACATCTTTTTCGTATAACTTAAGCTTATAATGATTTAGTATGATTCGTGCAAGCTCCTGCTGTTCGTTTGGAGAAAGAAAATCTTCTTCAAACAGTATCTTCAGGGGAATATATGAGTTAATAGGATAGGTCAGAGACTCAATGTAACCGTAAAGCTCGGGACTAACTTTGTCTGAAGCAGAAAAAGGATGAAAGATGGACTCCCTGTTTTTTGGGTGTATTGCTATTACTGCGAACCCTTCACTATCAATATACTCGTTTTCTATATAATCGCGCACTTGGGGAAGTTCTTTTCTTATTATGCGCAGGCGGTCTAGAAGAGTGCTTTTACTTAGTTTTTTCATTTCATACCTCCGAAGATGTGTGTATTAAAATTTTACCATAGATAGTATATGCAAAATAGTAATACCTGATAAAATAAAAATCACCCAAAACCTTTTATAAGATTTTGGGTGATTTGGTGGAGCCGATGGGATTTGAACCCACGGCCTCTGCCTTGCGAAGGCAGCGCGCTCCCAGCTGTGCCACGACCCCGAATATTATTTTAGAATAAGATTTTTAAAAGACTGTCCGTTTTTTATTTTTTCTTTCCGAAAATATCAGCTATTGTTTGACCTATATCAGCAAAGGACTCCCTTGTTCCGATGTTTACATTTTCTTTAACAGGGTTTCCGTATGCCAGAAAAGGTATATATTCCCGTGAGTGGTCTGTGGAAGGGGTTGTAGGATCGCAGCCATGATCCGCACTTATCATAAGGATATCATCATTCTTCATCTGAGACATTATAGATATAAGTTCTTCATCCCATTGCATAAGAGCGTTTGCATAACCCTGAACATCATTTCTGTGCCCATACTTCATATCAAAATCAACCAGATTGGTAAAAATAAAGCAGTTTTCATTTTTTTCTTTCATATATAAAAGAGTTTTTTCAATCCCGTCGATATTGTCAACGGTTTTAACGTACTCTGAAATACCCCTTTCGGCAAAAATATCGTGTATCTTTCCCACAGCATACACTTTTATTCCCGAACCGGTAAGGACATCAAGTACTGTTTCCGCAGGCGGGGGAGAAGAAATATCTTTTCTGTTTGAAGTTCTTATATACTCTGGATACTTTCCAATATATGGTCTGGCGATTATTCTTCCGATATTGTAACCCATTTCTGTAAACATTTCATGAGCAATTTTGCAGCCATGGTAAAGTTCTTCCAGCGGAATTATTTCTTCGTGGGCAGCAACCTGAAAAACACTGTCTGCGGAAGTATAAACAATCCATGAACCCGTTTTTTCCTGTTCAGGTCCGAGATCCTGAATTATTTTAGTTCCAGAAGCAACAGTATTGCCTATAACCTTGCGGTTTGTCCTGAGTTCAAACTCATTTATTATATGACTGTCAAATCCGTTAGGGAAAAAATCAAAGGGCTTTTCAAGATAGATTCCGCTCATTTCCCAGTGCCCGGTGGTTGTATCTTTTCCATCGTTGAACTCTTTGAGCTTTCCGTAGGCTCCAAGACTTGCCTGCACAGGAAAAACTCCCTGTATAGGATATATGTTTCCCAATCCGAGTTTTTGCATATTGGGCATTCTCAGACCGTTAACTGATCTTGCTATATTTGCCAGAGTATTGGAACCTGTGTCTCCGTATAGCGGAGCATCAGGCATTTCGCCTATTCCGACGCTGTCAAGTATGACAAGAATTACCCTCATACTACTCCCTCACTTTTCGCAGATTAAGGAAGTTAATGACGGTATTTATTTCATCTTTTATGGTTTCCGGGTAGACATAACCCTTGAAACCAAGACCTATGAGGAAGGTTTTGAGCACATCGGCAATTATAAAAGATGAGTCTACATTGAACCCGTTGGCTCTCAGTACATCTTTTATAAGCAGTGAAAACTTTTCGTCGATCTCCTGAATTTTTCTTATGGTTACTTTGGATCTGTAAGGGTAGGTCATTATCTGGGCAAAAGCAGCCATCTTATCGGACGGTATGAAAAGCTTGTTTATCTTTTCTTCGATATCCTCTGGTTTTTCAAGTATGGGCTGTATCCATTCCTGAAGTATAAAAGCTGCTGTTTCGATCATGGCGCCGTCTTTTGAGCCAAAGTAATAGTGTAGCGAAGCAATTGTCAAGCTGGCTTCGCTGGCTATTTTGCGAGTTGTGGTTCCGCTTATGCTGTTTTCGTTGATTATGCTTATGATTGACTCTATCAGCTCCTGCTGGCGTCTTTCTCTCAGGTCCGGGTTGGGTCTTCTCGCCATAGTCAGTCCCCCTTTGTATGAAAATCATCTTATGAAATTATTATATCACAGATATTTTTACAAGTATACTACATAAACAAAGTAATTTTTTTGATTTTTCAGTGTATTTATATTATGTTCATATATTCGAAAAGATTATATATCATTATGGATAAGTTTAACAAATGTACTTAGGAATTTGAGTAATAAAATTATATCATAAAAGTACAAAAGTGCAAGAATATTTTATCCAAAAAAAATACAGTTAATTCATAATATACTTTTTTTTAACTATTTTTCTGAAAAAAAAATAAGGCCTGCAAGGCCTCGGATTTGATCAGACATTAATTTAATCTTCCAATTCTTCCAGTTCCTGAAGTATCTCGAAAAGCTTATTGCTGAAAAAATCAGTTTTTATAATATCTTTAATATCTTCTTTCAGCTCTTGTTTTTCATCGCTTCCTAAGATATCTTTTAAAAGTTTGCAGCTTTTGGCGAGTGATAGAAGAATAACCGAGCGCTCGTCAATTGAGGTGCTCTTCTGTGCAGTAATGCGGATGTTTTTGTATATATTCTGTACGATGGCTGTGTTTTTTATGATATATTCTTTCTTCCCAACGGGTTCGATAATATTTTTTCCTTCCAGACCGGCTGCAACTTCATTTTGGATGAACTTCCTTTTTTTACCAGCCTTCTTAATCCAGTACTTGAGACTGTGGATTTTTTTTTCAGCATGGATTTTTTCAAGGAAAAAGTCATACAGGTCTTCGCCTGTTTTTTTGTCATCGAAGGTAACAGCAAGCTTATCTACGAGAGATATATAATCCTTAAGCAGCATTTCACTCAATACCGCCGCAGAAAGGCCGAAATCAAAAAGCCCTCCTAACTTCTTTTTTACCGAATGATCTTCATTATTTATACATATTAAAAAGAAACTCTCAGGCAAAGATAATATAGTACCACCTCCTGAAGCCACTATAATGATACTATGCTTTGGGGATGTTTTTCAATCCTCTTAATATTTCTTAATAAAAAAGCAGTATGTATAATATGTTATAATTGGATAAATAAGAGAGGTGCTAAGCAAAGAATGCCGGGAGGTGAAGTATGCTTGAGAATGTGCGGTTCCAGGTGGAAAAAGAAGACAAACAGGTCAAAGCTCTGTATGAAAAAGAAAGCATGAGACTTTCCGAACTTCAAAGGAAGATAAAGGAACTGAATATTCCTGTCATGATAATTTTTGAAGGATGGGGTGCAGCAGGAAAGGGTACTCTGATAAATGAGCTTATAAGGACGCTTGATCCGAGGGGATTTAATGTTTTTACAACACATCTTCCACAAGGTGAAGATAGATACTGGCCTTTTTTATACAGGTTCTGGATAAAAACACCTGCACGGGGCAGAATAAATATTTTTGATCACAGCTGGTATGACGAGCTGTTTGAAGACTGTGTTACGCAAGGAAAGATAAACCGCAGGATTTTGAGTATGGTGGATGATATAAATGTCTTTGAAAAGCAGCTCTATGAAAACGGAGAGCTTATAATAAAATTTTTTTTGCACATAAGTCAGGAAGAACAAAAGAAAAGGATAAAATCACTTTTGCGCAGTCAGAGTGAAAAGTGGAAAGTAGAAGAAAGAGATCTCAAACAGAATGAAAATTATGAACACTATATGATGGCATTTGAAAGAATAATGGAAAAAACAGATACCCAAAACAGATGGAATGTAATCTCTTCGCAGGATAGAAAAACTGCAGCGCTTCAGATAGTACGGACTGTTGCTTCAGAGTTTGAACAGGCTGTTTCAGGCAGAGAAGCTTCTGCTCGGATGAAGGAAAACATAGTTATCAACTCTGAAACTGTAAACTCTGCCATTCTGGACAGTACGGACCACACGCTGAGTATACCCGAAAAGGAGTATAAAAAAGAGTTGAAAGACCTTCAGATGGAACTGCGGGAGATTCAAAACAGAATGTACCTAAAACGTATTCCGCTTGTGATTGTTTTTGAAGGCTGGGATGCCGCAGGCAAAGGCGGCAATATAAAACGTATAACCCAGGAGCTTGATCCCAGAGGCTATGAGGTAATTCCAGTAGCTGCTCCGAAGGATGCAGAGAGAGAACACTACTATCTTTGGAGATTTTGGATAAAAGTACCTAAAGCTGGGCATATAGCAATTTTTGATAGGTCATGGTATGGCAGGGTTCTGGTTGAAAGGGTTGAAGGCTTCTGTTCGGTGCAGGAGTATAAAAGGGCATATAAAGAAATCAATGATTTTGAAAGCCAGCTTGTAAATTACGGAGCAACTGTTGTGAAATTCTGGCTTGATATAAGTAAAGAAGAACAGCTGAAAAGATTTAACGATAGGCAGAACGACCCTGGCAGAAGCTGGAAGATTACTGATGAAGACTGGAGAAATAGGGAGAAATGGGATCTTTATAAACCTGCAGTAGAAGAGATGCTTTTAAGGACAAGCACTTCATATGCACCCTGGACCGTCGTTGAATCAGATGATAAATACTATGCAAGGCTTAAGACTCTCAGAACGGTAGTGCAATCGATGAAGAAAAAGATATAAATGATGACTAAACCTTTTTGTTATAAACGGTTACACTTTTCTAGCATAGAAGGCAGATCATTTCTCAAAAAAAACATGGATAAAGGAGTCATATAACTTAAAAATCCTATTGAAAAAATTTTTAAAATACCTGCAATATCAATATAAAAAGTGAAACGTTCTCCTAAAATAATATTTGAGAGTATGCTCCATCCTATACTCGCAGATAACGAACCGCCTACAGAAAAAAGTATCATAAAGAAAGATACTTCCAAGGCAGTATCCCTTAAAATTTTGGCAGAAGATATTCCTAGGACACGCATAACCGAAAGTTCACCAAGACGCATCCGGCAAGTATGTGCAGAAGAAAAAATTATAAAAGAAAAGAGAATAAAAAAAAGCAAGGATAGTAATAAAAACTTTATAAGACTTAAAAAATAAGCAGTGCAAGCTGTCTGACCTACAAGAAAATCGTAATCTACTATCTGTTCAAAGTCTTCTGAAAGATCTATATCGGATTCTTTCAGTTTTTTGTAGTCATCAACCGTTATTATTACTGCAGGTATGGGGTTGTCCATTACCGAAAAGAGTTTTAAATTTTCTATTGTCCTGAGCTTATTTCTTGTGGCGGCATCATTTGCATGAAATATGTACTTTTTCTGTGTTCCGAAGAGGATCTTTTCTTCCTGGGTCTGATACTCTGCTGCAAGCCAGGAGATGTTGTACCTGCTCATGATTTGAGATATTTTCCGTTCAGAACCAAGATTTTTGGGCTGAAGAAGAGTAATATGCCTGAATTCACCTATCTTCTGTGTAGACTGCATCTCAACAGTTGCAGTGATGTTTGTCAGCAGGGTTGTTAAAACCGCAGCCAGAAAAATACTTAAAAGCACCGGATGATTTGTGCCAGTACGTATGGTGAAAGCAAATGTTTTTTTTGAGCTTCTTCCCAAATGAAGCTCCTTTTTAATTCGACCGAAGGAAGCTGTTTCTTCAATTGTCTGAACGGGACTACCCCAATGTAAGATGAAAGCACCGTATAAAAAAGAAAAGATGGTTGATAAAAGAGGAATACATGCCGCAGGCAGCAAGGTATAAAAATATAAATTGGTTTTAATCCCTGCCGGTTCAAAAAAATAATTTTTCAAAAGTTCCGTTCCGGCCAATCCGGTAAGTACTCCGGCAATAAAACCAATCAGAGCAGGAATAAAGAGCTGCGAAAAAATCATGGCGTAAGCTGAAACATTTCTCACTCCCATGATTTTCTGAACTGCAAAGTTCTTTCTGTTTTGCCAAAAAAGTCCTTTATTACAGAATATACTGGCAATAGTTGCAGCTGCACAGAATATAATTAAAATAAGAAAAACATTCACCATATTCAAGAGTGATCCGCTTTCTGGAACATCGGCAGCATAAGTTTTAAATGCTGTAAGGACAGTATTTATAAGAACTGCTCCTGTAACAGATATGAACATAATAAGAACATTCTGAGAAAAAAGCGAAAAGTTCTGTCTGAAGAACTTCAGAATATTTTTAGTCATCACAAGTCCCGGCAGAAGTAAGAAGGCTTTTCAGATGTATTTTATTATCAAAAAAGCTTTCAGTATGAGAATCCATGGTAGTCATAATAACTGAACAGCCTGATCTTTCGCAGTAATCAAACAGAAGATTTACCAACAGTCTTTGATTTGTACAGTCGAGGTTTGCCATAGGTTCATCGGCAAAGATTATTTTTGGAGAGTTTATCAAAGCCCTTGCAATAGAGACTCGATACTTTTGTACGGGTGAAAGCTGATACGGAAAAGTATCCATAAGCTCTGTTATTCCAAGCATTTCACAGAAAAGTTCAAGCCGTCTTTTACTTTCATTCTCTCTTTTCACGGCTGCAATCATAATGTTTTCACGTATAGAAAGGTAGTTTATCAGGAAATGTTCGCGGAATATGAAACCGAACTCCTTTTGTCTCAGCTCTTCAAGCTTTTTTTTTGTCAATAGATTAAGTGCAGTACTGTTGAAAAAGATCTTTCCTGCATCAGGTTTCTTTAATCCGGACATAAGGTAAAGAAGAGTAGACTTTCCACTTTTGGAATCACCGCAGATACAGAGATTTTCACCGCTCTGCAATGAAATTGAAAAATCTTCAAGGATATTTTTTTTAAGTTTTTTGGCTTTGTATGAAAAAGATACTTTTTCCATCCTAAGCAAATATATCTCCCCTCTTTCCGGTAAACAGGTGCAGTATACCAATGATGATTATACTAAAAAATGACCTAGTTCTTTTAATGAACTAAGTCATGAAGTTGCATTACTTATGTAATTATTTTTCTTTAAAAAGTCTTTCCACAAAAAAACCAAACATAAAGCCAAGCATTACAAATATATATACTGTCCAGCTTCCTGTGAAGGCGGAGATGTCATTTTTGAATATATTTATACTTCCTGCCATCATTACTCCGAGAAGAACAGAGATTACCTTTTCTTTGTTCTTCTTCATAAGAAAGTTTAAAAGCTTTACAATAATAATAAGGCCTATAAGGATTCCCAGACCCATCGGTATAAGAACAGAAAAATCAAAGTCTGAGATAGCTTTTATGGCATTTCTGTATACGCCAAGAATTATCAGTACTGAAGAACCGTCTATTCCGGCAGGCATTGACATTGCGCATGCTCCTAACATTCCGCTTATCATGAGATACCACCATGACTGATTTTCACTTTGGAAGGAACTGTCCGGGCGTGGTATTACAAAGAAGAAAAGACATACAGCTATAACGAGACCTGTCAGAAAAAGGAACAACTTATCTTTTTTGAGCACCTTCTGTTCTCTACCCATGTGAAAAAGTCCACCCAGTATTAAGCCCAAAAAAGTGCCCACAGTATATCCTGGAAACTTTTCGTAGGAGAGCTCCAGAAGATTTGAAAAAGAAAATATTCCCACAATCATTCCTATTGCAACCGGAATAAGGAGCATGGTTGACTTTCTGTCAAATTTGAAAGACATGAAGTTTGAAGCAGCATCGAGAATATCGTAGTACCTTCCGGAAACGGCGGCGATCATTCCGCCTCCTATTCCGGGGACAATATTGGCAATTCCTATAAGCACTCCAAGAAATAAAGTTTGAAGCATCAATCACCTCATGAAATAAAGACTAGGGTGATTATTGAAATAATAACGCAGTATATTCCGAAAATCTTTAAATGACCTTTCAGCACAAGTTTTTTTACAAGGAAAAGTCCTGCCAGGCCAGCGATAAAAGCGGCCAACGCTCCAAAAATCTGAGCCGGTGTGATTGAGATCTTTGAAAGCTCCATGACTCCAGCTCCAAAAGTTACCGGAAGACTCATAAGAAAAGAGTACCTTACGGCATCCTCGCGTTTTACTCCAAGGAACAAAGCGGCAAATAGAGTAGCCCCGCTCCTTGAAATCCCGGGCAGTATGGCTATAGCCTGAAAAATACCAATCATAAGAGCATCTATCCATGTTATTTTATCCAGACTTTTTTTGTTGGTTCTGAAAAAATCAGAAAAAAACATGAAAAGCGCAGTTACGAGGAAGAGCCCTCCTACAAGCTTTACTGAAGAAAAAGCCTCATTTATGAAATCATTGAGAAAGAATGCGGTAAGTACGGCTGGAATAGTTGAAAGCAAAAGCTTACCTATGAGAGGAAGCACACGCTTATCGAGTGTGAAAAGACCTTTCAAGAGATATACTACATCGCTGAAAACAAAAAGCAGCACCGCTAGAAAGGTTGCAAGATGAAGTACAGCAAAAAAAGAGACATTCTGACCGGCATTGAGAATATTTGAAAAAACGACCAGATGACCGGAGCTTGAAATAGGTAGAAACTCGGCAAACCCCTGAACTATGCCTAAAATAATTTCATTCAAAATTTTTCACCCCTTGGTTGAATTTGGTTGAACAATGTCCGTAAAAAAACAAATAAAATCATATAAGTATACATCAAAAAAATTAATAAGCATTTTCTGGCTGTTAAAAAATCTGTTTTTGCATTATAGCCTCAATATCTTCAATAGTTCTTGGGATCTGTCCAGAGAGATTGGCACAGCCTGTATCTGTAACCAGGCAGTTGTCTTCAAGTCTGAAGCCTATTCCCCACTCTTCACAGTAAATGCCTACATCAACGCAGAATACCATTCCTGGTTCAATAACCTGGGGATAGATAACCCAGTCATGAACGTCATACCCGACATGATGAGAGCCGCCGTGCCACATATAGGTACCGATATCTTCAAAATTTTTACATAGGCCTATATCCTTCAGTTGTTCGAAGGTAAATCTTCTGATGGTTTCATCTACCGATTTCATAAGCATGCCAGGCTTTATAATGCCGAACATATGTTCTGAGGTATTGTATGCGCAGGAATATAAAAGTTTCTGCTTTTCAGAAAACCGTCCATTGCATGGCCATCCCCGCGAGACATCGTTGCATTCATTATCCCAGCAGGCACCAACATCGTTGAGAACCATGTCGCCATCACTGCAAATACCCGAATAATCGTAATAGTGAATAAAAAAGTTATTTTTACCGCTTGATATTATACTGGGAAAGGCAGGCGAAAGAACGCCATTTTGAGCCAGTGCATAGTCAAATTCAGCTTTAAGCTGATATTCATACATTCCTGGTTTTGATGCTTTCATCATGGAAATGATTCCCTGGCGTGTTATTTTTTGAGCCGTTTTCATCGCTTGTATTTCACAGTCTTTTTTTATAGTACGCTGGGATTTTATGAGAGAAGAAAGATTCTTAAGTTTTATATAAGGATAAAGTTTTTTCAGCAGTTCGGCCAATTCGTAAGCTCTGCTGTCAGGTTCGTTTTTTGTAAGCCTGTCAAAGTCCATGTATATGTTTTCATACTTTTCACTTTGAACAGCTTTTAAAAAAACAGTTTCAAAATCTTGGACTGATTTTATATCTGTTACTGCACAAACATGTTCTGCCTGTTCGGGAGTGAGTCTGCTTCCGGTCCACCTTTCTGCCATTTTATCTTTCGGGAGAATAAAAAGGGTTTCTTGGACTGTTTCGTTTCCTACAACAGCCATAAAAACCGAGTCAGGCTTTTGTATGCCGGTCATGTACACAAAGTTACGGTTGGCAAAGAAAGGATAGTACTCATCGGCGGTTTTCCTAGGCGCAGTACCGCTGAAAAGAAGAACGACAGAGTTTTTTTCTATGCTCTGATATAGAACCTGTCGGTTTTGTGTATGAAAAGCTTTATCCATTTTAAGATCACTTCCCATATGAAAGATTTTACTTACATCTCAATAATAGCACCAGATACATATAATTTCAACCGCAAGGCGATAGGGAGAAATAAAAAAATCCCCGTACTTTAAAAAGTACGGGAAATAAGTCATGGAGCGGAAGACGGGATTCGAACCCGCGACCCCCTGCTTGGCAAGCAGGTGCTCTACCACTGAGCTACATCCGCATTTTTTATTATGGTGCGCGAGGTGGGACTTGAACCCACACGGGCTTATAAGGTCCACTGGATTCTAAGTCCAGCGCGTCTGCCAATTCCGCCACTCACGCCGGTTTGCTTCAAAAAACAAAATGTTGCAAAACAGAGTAGACGTGTTTGCAACAAAAAATAGTGACCCGCCTGGGATTCGGACCCAGGGCCCTTTGATTAAAAGTCAAATGCTCTACCAGCTGAGCTAGCAGGTCACTGCTACATAACTGAAAAATATTATACCTCATGTATGGAAAATAGTCAAGTTAAAGTTTATATACGGAAATCTTAACAGTTGTTCACTCGGGTGTTTCACTTATTCCGCCTTTAAGATCTGTACTGAAAACAGCGGGAGTTTTTACTCCGTTTTTTACAACTGCTCCCACTATCAGCAGAGTATTTTCCTGCGTCGGGATGATATCTGAAAACCAGCTTTTCTCATTGATATCATACACACGTTCATAGTAAAGCGAACCATCGGAGTTGATTATTTTTAGAAATCCGCACAGTTTTCCGTCATCTGCGGATATGCTACCGACACAGTAAGCACGGTTGTTATGAAATATTATGCTGTTCAGACTAGACTGTTTATCTATGGCTTTTATGTCCAAAAATGTTTCTTTAAGCCTATCTGTGTCATCTTTTGGAAAAGGGAGCTTTAGTATGAGACTTTTTTGGGCATAAGAAGAAGCATCGGTTCTCAATCCGCATATAAAAAGATTTTCCTCTTTATCTGAAACAGCGGATAAAGGAGTTTCATCATGATGTTCAATGATAAGTGCGCCATCAAATCTCTTAATTCCATGGATATCATATCGTAGTATCAAAACATTGAAATCCTTCAGTGGATTTGAATTAGAGGAGCCTATGGCAAAAAATCCGTCTGCGAGCGGGACAATAGAGGATATGTATTCGTTATCCCCCCTGGTGTAGGTATCTGTCCATACTGTATCGCCGTTTAGACTAAATTCGGCTGTAAGAGCCTGTTTAGACTGCGCAGTTATGGAGTATCCACCGGCCAGGTAGCCCTGTGAGACGGGTCTGAGAGTATTGAACTCACCCTTAATATTCAAAAAATTAGACCATCTGAGCTGTCCGTCTGCTGCACCATATGCACCGATATATGCAAATCCTTCTTTTTCTCCTGCAAGAAGGTATAAACCGTCTTTATACTTTATATCGTTGATTTTGGCTGAAGATCTTTCAGCGGCGAAAGAATAAAGCACAGCGCCCCTGCTGTCTATAGTATATATTCTGTATCCGTCATCCGATTTCATTAGCACACCATAGGAGTTCTTTTCTGAGGCACATATTTTCAGAAACTCTCCTCCATTGACATCAAAAAATTTAATGAAGGTGCTGCCAAGGAGTTTTTCAGTCTTTTCTCCTGATGAAATGTACTCTATAAACTCTTGGGATGAGCTTTGAGGAGTAAGATTTTCAACGGGGTCATTTTTGTAAAGAAAAGCAACTGAAAGAATAAAGACCAGTGAAAAAAAGGCCAGCAGTCCATAAAGGGTTATGAGGGTTTTATCTGCTTTCAAATGAACTCCTCCTTATTTCTTAAACCGTATGTTATAGGAGTTAGGATCATTCCAGCTGAATTCAAATTTGAGTTTGATGTTATACTTGTCTTCAAGGCAGCTTTTAATTTCAGGTGTTATATATCCGGAAAGATTATGATATACATTTAGCATTACTTCTGTTATATTATCATCTTTAAACAGCCTCATTGAGTCATTAATATCCTTTATCATCCTGTCAAATACGACCCTTGGCGAGGCAACTCTTCCTGTGGCGTGGCATACAGGACAGGGAGAGAACATATACGATTCAATTGATGAAGAAGTTCTTTTCCTTGTAAGTTCAAGCAGTCCCAGACTCGTAAAGCCCACAATCGACACTTTTGCTTTATCTCTGTATGTTTCCTGTTCCAAAAAGATTTTGACTGCATCCTGATGTTGCTTATCCATCATATCTATGAAATCGATTATTATTATTCCGGATATATTCCTTAGCCGTAGCTGCCTGGCAATTTCTTTTGCAGCCGAAAGATTGGTTTTAAATGAGGTCTCTTCAATGTTTTTTTCCTGGACGTTGCTTGCGGAATCAACATCAATGACTGTCATGGCTTCTGCTCTGTCTATAGTTATTATCGCTCCGTTTTTCAGGGTTATCTTTCTCGCGAATATATCGTTCATGTCGCCGTAGATGTTCATGTATGAAAAAGCATCACGGTCTGTAAGCTCGACATTTATGGAGTAGTTCATTTCTTTCAGAACCCGTTCAACGGTTTCATTAATTGATTTGTCATCAAGAACTATTTTCCTTGTGTCCTTGTCCAGCCGTTCCCGCAGTATATACTCCACAAAGTTTTGATCGGAGTACACGAGAATAGGTTTTTGAGTGGATTTATAAGAAGCAACGATGTTTTTCCAGCTTTCTCTGAGTGATTCAAACTCTTCACGTATGGTTTTTTTATCTATGGAGGTACAGTTGGTCCTGAAGATTATTCCTTCGCGCTCATTTATTATATCTTCTCCAAGTTCTCTTAAATCCTGACGTGTTAGATCATCGGATATCTTACGTGAAATGCCTATACTGGACTCTCCCTCCGGAAGATATACAATGTATCTGCCTGGGAGATTTATCTGCATCGACAGCTGTGGTCCCTTGCGTATGTTTCCGTCCTTTTTTACCTGTACGATGACCTTATCACCGCGTTTATACTCGTTTGGAAGACCGATAAGATCCTTGTACCTGAGAAAACCGTTTTTATTTATACCTATGTTTACAAAGAAAGCTTCCAAACTCGGAACATCGTTTTCGATACGCCCTATAAAAATCTTTCCGCAATTTTTTTCGGTTTCAACATCTTCAAAAAAAATTTCAGAAAGTATCTCGTCTTCTATTAAGGCAACTTTAATCTCTTCGTTGGATTTGCTGAATACAATAACTTTATCCGACATTTTAAAC
>Ga0209201_1003406_pt1 | contig 13998 bp, 23 predicted proteins | sample AD_UKC055_MetaG_FD_184411 | JGI IMG/M metagenome (GOLD analysis project Ga0209201, IMG submission 184411) | Active sludge microbial communities of municipal wastewater-treating anaerobic digesters from USA - AD_UKC055_MetaG (SPAdes) (version 2) | ecosystem: Engineered > Bioreactor > Anaerobic >...
ACTGATCAGAATGAGGTTGCAAACCCACCACTATGGGCTTTGTTATACCCGCTCTTCTATGCGAATCAAGTGCATTACTAACTGTTTCCCTGATGGTTGAACCCACATCATCTGAATACAGATTCTTGCTCAACATCTGCATAAGAAACGGTGCTGATTCCAAATCAAGGCTCATTGCTATTGACTCCTGAATAACTCCTTCTGTGAGTACTTCAGACTGCTTCTGTTCTTTTACTATCATTATCCAATAATTTTAAGTTTTTTCAATGCTTCAATTGACTTTACGTACATCTCTATTACTTTCGTGTCAGTGACCAGATTGATATCATACTTGGCAATGCGTCTCCACATACTCAACCGTAGAAATTCTATTCTGGGAGGTCTTTCACGTTTCATATCTAACCAACGTGATAGTACATTTAAACTGTAGAAATGGATTGTATTTGCCTCTCTTATAAAGAAGCCAAGATAGTGACAGCGTGCATAGCTTACTATGATAAAGTCACCCTTTCTTATTTCACCTGATAAAACCTTCATATCTTCCGCTTTTGTCTTTAACCAACCACATTTTCCTATAACCTATGGAAAAAGGCTTTTCAATGTTATGTCCGTCGGGGGTGCATTCGTAAGTATAATATGTTACAGATCTTCCACGATAGCTCATATATGTACTTTCGTTGACTTTTGTGGTTCCCCATACTCTGTTTGATCATCTGTTTGTCTTCTTATTGAAGAAAGGAGGTCGTGTCACTTTTAAATATCTGAGTGATGAATTGATTGGAAATATAATTTCATCTCCTACCTTTAAATCTTTTATTTCTATTAACATAGCCTAAATTGTTTTTAACCATTGAATTTCATATCCATTACTATCTTTCAATATCTTGTTTATTTTCCTGAATAATCCGTCCGTCTCCCAATCCACATTCATGTAGGAGGAGTTTGCGGGATGACTGACGGTGAAGTGCCAAGTAAAGGGAGGAACGTATTTCTCATACTTTCCAGCCTCTTTACCCAAGAACACTATCGGCACTCCTGTTCCAAAGAGCACTTCCTCAAGAAGATACTTCATAAAGGGCTCCCATAATGCAATGTGGGAACCAGCTTTGTTCATTTCGCATGTAAGCGATATATTGCCCATCAATACTCCTTGCCTGGCAAGGTATGAGGTGTCGAGAGTCTTTTCATATGTCAGATGCAATCCGTCATACAATTCCCTCTCTATAGCCTCATAGAACTTTTCAAGGGAGGGCTGTAATTTTCCTCCATTGACACAACTCATCAGCAGCCCATCGGCCACAGGCAAGCCTTTTCTGAACGTATGGTAGGGAGATAGTCCAAATATAGCTACCTTGAGCTCATCGTAGGAAGTCTCCTTAAAACATCTCCATGTGTCAAAAGAAAGAGGGGCAATCTTCTTGCCCCTTCTCCCTTCCTTCTTCAGAAAAGCGTATATCCTGTCACATTCCTCGCTTTCCACAAAAGATTGCATCTTTTTATGCCAACTTTCATGAAAGAAAGGTTTAAAATTTTCCCAAATCATTATTACTATTTATTAATTTATACATACAGCATTACAGTCTTCAAGAGCTATGTCATCACTAAACACTGCTTTCTCTACATAGAATCCTACTAACTCAAGAAACCTGTACCCATCTGTAAGACTCTCAATTTGACACATAGATGGCTCATCATTTATCACCTTCTGATATTCGTTTCCTTCATCATCGTGTGAATATATGACTTCCATTTCAAGAGAGCTTGGATATTTTTCACCCAGCTCTTCCAACTTCTTTATATAATCCTTTAGTTTCATACTTCGTCAAACAGTTTTAATTGCAAGTCTGGTACAACAACAGTTGCTATTGCCTCTTCAACTCTTCTCTCTCCTGTATAAAGGGAAGCTATTTCAGAGAAGAGTTCATGTGTCTCCACATGATCACTAAGCCATCTGGAAGGATGAACTCCTCCTATGGCGAAAGTAGTAAACTGATAGAGCTCCCAGAGACTACCAGGACTGTTGTACTTGTGAGTAGGTTTGTCAAGCTCTCTCCTGATGATATTCAATTGCGTAGGTTCGAGTATCTCCTTCTCAATGTGCAACCTTCCAAGTATCTCAGCCGTCATTCTTCTGTCTACAGGGATTTGCTTCATAGCCTCCTTGTCCTTCTGAAGTCCAAGGAAAACTTCTCCTGCTCCCTTGATGTATTCAGGAATGATGCCTGGGGCGAAGGTTTGTATCTCTCCAGTGTGCTTTTTCTTGAAAGAGTTGATAGCTCGAAATGCCATCATCATATTGGTGCACACTATTACATTTGCACCAATTCCGAATATAAGGGGACGACTTCTGTCATAACTGTTCTGCCATACAATCTTGAGCTGCATTTCGCTATCTCCTCCCGTAGATATGTAATAGCTTCCGGTTGCAACATTACCTTCCCTTCCTGACCTATATTCCTCCCTTTCCACAGTCAGTCCTGCCTGATAAATGCTCTCAAGCGTAAGATCCATCACCTGCTCATGAGTTATGGGTTTATAAGTCCTTGTTTCCTCAGGAAGCGGAACTGAAATCAGCTCACTTCTCGTCGAATCATAATACTCCTTTTTTACTTTCATTATTCTTCAAAGTTAAATTTAAACCACGCTTTTCTCTTACCTACGTAACCTATGGTACAGTGACCTTTCTGTTCAAGGTTCTCCAAGAGATGTCCTATCTGGCTGTTATTAACAGAACCATTACTTTTCACTATACCGTATTTTACTGCCGTATGCTGACACAGTGTACTGTAAATGTACACTACCCCCTTTTTCGACTTCTCTGACAATTCAGCTATGAATAGTTTAGTCTTACTTCCTAAACCGAAATAGGGGTCAGCTTTCGCTTTCTCAAATCTTGCTTCTTTTTTCAGCTTCTTCAAATTTTCTTTATCATCTTTTATTTGCATGGAAGAATTATCAAGCTGATCCGCAGCATTCTTACCAGAGCAAATTCTAATCAGACGCATTACATCAGAACTAATAGATATCAGTTCTTTCATTTTGTCTTCCAATTCTGCAAAGAATTTCTCTTTTTGATCTTCATTCTCTAACTTGTTCATTTTATTAGTTTTTGTTAATGAATACTTTCCTAAGGCCTAATTGCTCGGCTACATAATTCACATGCTTTGAGGTAGTTACAGACCACCATCCATGAATCTTCAACTCACCTCTGTCTATGGTTGCAACATGTGTATCATATGAATACACTTTGTCATCAATTACCTGTAAGTTTTCCCTGTACTTATCGAATTTCATTTTAGTAGTTTTTTAAAATAATTAAATACTTCTGGTATATGCTTCTTGTAATACGGTTGTTGGTCTTTAAGCCATTCCTTTAATTCTTTCTCATCCTTAAAAGGTTTTCTCCAACTTTCTCCTCTCTGTATCATATCAAAAGTTGGAGAAAGTTCATCCACAAAATTCTGAGGAGTCCATCCTTCCCAGACATGTCTGTTCATATTCATAATATTCCTTTTTCTTTTAGATAATTAATTATCACTTCCAAACCATATAAACGACATAAATCTGCCCAGTCCTTTATTCCTTCAGACAGATACTGCCTTGGTACATTGCAATAGCCAAATCCAAACAGCTGAGTTATCTGCTGAGAGTTAGCTACTCCTGTAATATCACTGTCAAATGAAAGTATTTGACTGCTTGAGTGCTCTCTGAGAGTAGTTACGTTCTCTTCGGAGAAACAAGCAATGCCTTCATTCTGCACTGCACAAGAATAAGGGTAGATCTTCCTTATTATCATATGATCCTTCTTCGACTTGTTGATAAAGCAAGGTTTTTCCTTATCCAGGTTGCCTATTCCCTCCAATGTGGTGATAGGAACATTATTAGGAACCCACTTGGTCTTCTTATCCCCGTAAGGACGATAGATTTTCCAATGACCGTCATAATAGTATCCAAACCTCATTTCAGTTTCCTTTATTGAGAACAGCTTCCTGTTCAGATATACCTTGGCTATGGAATAAATGTTTTCTCTTCTTAAATCCTCAATGTCCTGATGATAATCATTCCAGTAGTCCAGTTCCTCTCTTGTGAACTTCCTTGTCACTACCTGTATATAGGAATACCTCTTTCCCAGCAATTCCTCAGGCTGTTTGTATTCAGCCTTTATTTTTTTGTATTCTCCCAGATTGTGGTCTGATACAATGCCAAGTCCAAAGTCCCTATCCACCATCAACAATGCATCATGTAAAGAAGAAAGATAGAACAAGTCTTTAACGAAGTCAAAGCAATCTCCTCTCTTGTCAGTATCAGCAAAGTCTATGTAATAAAGATACCCATTCTTATTACCTATAAGGAAGCTAGGATTATCGTCTACATGAAAAGGACTGTTAGTGGCTTTATTCAATTCCCATCTCCTATGACCCATGTAATATCTGAAGATGTCATAGGAACTAATACGCTGAAGAATAGTAGCTGGTGTCAACTCTGACTTTTTAACTCCCTTTATCATAAGTAGAAATAAAAAAGCCCTCCTTGTTTAAGGGAGGGCTCTGATTAACAACTAACTAGTAAGAACCGTCATCTTCAGCGATGACTTTTGTCGATGCAGCCATGTTTTTTGCAGAGTCATACAATTCAATGTCCCTCAGTGTATAAAAATCTTTGCATCCATATTCAGGATGCGTCACCTTCATCACGAACTTCTCATGAGGTTTAGTGCTCTTCTTTGTAAGAAGACCAGCCTGCACTTCAGGGTTCATATAATCAATTGCCCTGAAGAACTTAAGACTATAGGGAGACAGGAAAGCACTGTTATATATCCTCTGATACTCACCTACTCCACTTTCCTTTTCAACAGTCTCTACGGTAGCAAGAACAACAACGTTGGCAGCCCACTCTCCGTTAATCTGTTCCCTGAGTTCTCTCACATTGCCTCGCATGAGCTTTTTCCATTCCAATTCAAGCATAGTTTCAGCATTACGATAATCAAGCTTGCTTAACCAAGTGCGAAGGAATTTATACAACTCCTCTTCACCACTATAGGCAACACGATAAGTCCTTTCCTTAAACCAATCAGGAAGATCATCAGGATCGGAAGCCCACGAACAATCTCCCACGTTATTAATATATTGCTTCCTCGTATTGTCCTTATTCTCCCTTTCCTTGTCTTCCAGATAGAAGCTCACCTTGAACTTTTCATTCACTTCAGTTTCATCATCACGCTTCCTTTTCTTGACTTCCTCCATCCAAACATCAACGCGGAGATAGGTGTTTCCATCTTTGCTCTCGCCAAGATATTCCAATTGTTTACTGTCCTCTTTGGGAGCCCAGCCTAACAAAGCCTCGAACTCTTCCGCCGTAGGATTAATACCAATTACTCTCACCTCTACTAAGCCAACATACTTGGGCTGTTCAAAGTTTCTTTCTTCTCGTTGTTTTCCACCAATTGCCATGATTCTTTACTTTTTTAATTATAATATTCATTTATATCTCCAAATAAAACCTTTAAATGTTCCTATTTTATTTCTCTTAATCGCATTACTTAATGATGATTTTCTACAATCAATAGATAAAGCAGCTTCTGTAAGAGACTTAAATGATTGTATAAGATTCTCATTCATATCATATTGTAACACTGTCTTAGAAAATTTAATTTTAGTTGTTTCTAAACAAGGTTTTCCTTTATTAATTTCAGATAATTTTCTTTTAGTTTCTTCAGAGACTATCTTACCCTTATGAGATTTACTAATTCGTTCTCTTACATCTTTAGGACGAGGAACCCCTCTCAATTTGATACTTTTTATCTTCTGACATTCTTCTGAAAATATCTGATTGTTATTTCCATCTCCACCATCTGTCATGTTCTTCAGATTAAACCCATTTTCCTTAATATGATTTATCCAATATCTTTCCTTCTCCTGCCAATTATCTTGATTTACTTCTTCTAATATATCTACGAAGAACTGTTTATCTTCTCTGATTTGTTTATTTAACCACCTATAGAACCAAGTATCATATCTGAATCTATCTCTATTCAAGTGTTGTTTTACTCTTAAATCAAGATTCTTAGCCTTTCCTACATATATAGGAAGCCAATCCTCATCTGAAAATACATATATACAGAACATTAACTATAAATTGTTTCCCAATAAGTTTCTATCTCATTATCATCATTTACTTTTGATATAAGAATTCTACCTTTTAATAGAGGATTCCTACTTCCAGCAACAATACTGTCATTAATTACATCAAAATTCAGATATCTTTCATTGCCATCAGCTACAAGTTTAGCAAGAGCGGTTACCTTAGAAGCAAATATGGTTTTAAGTTTTCCTGTCAGAGCTATCTCACTGCCTACCACTTCTTCTTTACCTCCAGCATCTTTGATGTACTTATCAGCAATATGACCAGCATATATTCTATAAGGACTTATTTGCCTAAAGAACTCTACCTGCTGTAAGAACCACCTTCTCGTATACTGATATCCTGCACCATCAGGAAGAGTAAGAACAGATTTCCATTCAGGATCATTGTATTCAAGTTTTTCTCCGTCAGGTACACCATTCTTACGATTGAATTTTTTTCCTATGATACTATTCATATACATAAGGGTAGCACCAAGTTCAGACAAATCATCCAAATCAGTAAGACCATCTATGATTAGATAGTCATATTTACCTTTATTATCAAGTAAGAGTTTACGATAGGAAATATAATTCTGATAACTATCCCACCTGTCATCCTCTTGAGAAGTATAAGTGCTAAGTTTTCTGGAAGGAATATATTCATATCCCCCCTTTTCAAGATCTAACACAATTGCATTATGTGTCGTAGTAAAATGTCCAAGAATAGCACTCTTACCACATTTCGGAATTGACACAATTACAAGATCCCTTGGAGCTGTTATAATCGGCATAGTTATATCATCTGGTAACATAATTTCTTTTTTCATTACATCGGTTCTATTTATTATTATTTGCTACATATTTACACATTTTTATGAAATAATCATTTGGATAGTTTGTTTTCATTTTGTTTAAATCTTTATGTACCCACTGAATATTATCAAGTGTGTATCCTCTACTGGAATCAATTCTGTCTAGAGAGGCTGTCATGGTCTTCAATTTTTTATAATTTCTTTCAATCCTTATTGACAATCCAGATAGAGCACACTTACCATCTTGTTCAATCCATTTATTCCATATATCTTCTTTAGTGATGCTAAATTCAAGATTTCTTGACTTTGCTCCAGATTTACAACTCTTAAAGTATACAGATGATATTCCTTTGTATCCTTGATAATTGTATGCACCATTTATTGTCTTATAACATTGACATCTATATACTCAGAATGTCCACTTAGCTTTATAATATTCCTTCCCACAATTTTTGCATCTTACATGATAGTGCCACTCTTTCCCCTTTTTTATTGGATTAAGAGATACTACTTCCACATTAGAAAACTCAATTCTATCCTTATATATAGGATCTTCTGGATTAAATGTTTCAGGTCTTGACATAACTACTCTCATCATTTTAATTATAAAGATAATCAAATTTCCTCAGAAAACATTATCCTTTCCGAAGGAATTACATTACTTTTAAGATAATTTTCAATCGTTTTAAGCTTATCCATTGCTCTTTCAACAGCATCTTCCTTTTCTTCAATAAGATTGCCTGCATAAGTGGTAGTTCCAGCCATTTGCACACCATCTACAAAAGTGGCGTAATACACGTCACCATTCTCTTTAATCTGTTTAATTAATTCTACTTTCATAATTATTATTTTTTATATTCATCCTAATATTTCATCATATTCTTCCTGTGTAATATTACCTTCATGCAGATTAATTTTAGCACGAAGTATACATATCAAATCATCTACTTCATCCCCACCCAGAGATATATTATCCTCTTCATAATCATCTTTATATTCAAGAATGATTTGCTCTAATGTTAAATTCATCCAGCTCATAAATATTTAATTTTATTCTTGTCAAACATAGCAAGGCTCTTCTTCAGCCATTCCAATTCAACAGGCTCTGTAGAGGAGATGACATATATGACAGCCTTCTTTTCAGGATTGTCGTACTCCATATTCATGCACCTGTTTATACGCTGTGTCATTGTTTCAGGATTGCTATCAAAATAGTTAATTATCACTTTGCTTAAAGGCGTATAAGTGACTCCTGAGTTTCCAATCTTCACAACGGCAAGATGTTTAATTCTTCCTTCTACAAAATCTTCCCATACCTGCTTCTCACTTGATTTGCTATGAAAAGAAGGAATGCCGAGATTATCCGCCACTTCTGTCCTTCCACAAAACACGAGCAGCCTTTCCTCCTTGAATTTCTCTATAAGATCAATTGTTGCCTTCATTCTTGATGAAGAGGTTTGAAGAATTGATATTATCTTCAATTTCATATGAAACGAATTTTTCTCTTCTTTTTCCAGCTTATCAACAACCCACTTATAATTAGCAAACCTTGTCTTCTCTGTCTTTCTCTTTCCTCCATAATTAACAAGAATCTTGTCATCAAGAGGAGTTGTTATAACATTGATTTCATAATCGGGAAGAATTCCTTCCTTGATTGCCATCTCAATTGAGTATCGTGCCACTACAGGCAATGAAAGCTCATCCTTGAGTACTTTAGCTGTCCAAGAGGACAACGTGCCAGTGAGCCCCAGAATACGTCTATTGGCTTCTAACAGCGTCTTACAGCTTTCTATTTGTGCTTCCGACATCAGATGAATTTCATCAAGGATAACAAGATCATACTTTTCCTCCACGTGTTTATGCAACGAGAGATATGTAGTGAACATGATGTTAGAAGGATGATAACTAAATTTCTCAAAATCATCTTCCCAAGATTTTTTAATTTTATTATCTGGATATGCTATCAAAATTGAGTTTGGATTTACTTGTCTCATTATAATAATTGACATAAAAATTTTTCCAAATCTTGGACATGCATTTATTATACCATACATATTATTACTAATCCATGACTGTGCAAGTTCTCTCTGTCGTTTTTCTCTTATGTTCTCCATATTTTAATACTTTGTACTGTTTTTTTATTAGTGTATCATGTTCATAACAACGCTTTAATGTAGAAAATGTACAATTTATATAAATACACGCAGACTTATAATTATTGAAATTGTAAATTTTATTGTTAATAATATCAAATATTACTACATTATGTAAATCCTTTCTTTTATTATATTTTTCAACGTGTTCAATGAATCTATTATATTTTCTTTCAAGAAATATAGTAGCGTTGTTATAAATATAGTTACAAAAATTTCTAGCAGTTTCTCCACATAAATTATTAGTAAATACCAACTCTGAATGTTTTGAATTTCTGTGTTTAATACTATGTGTTGGTATATTCAATATATTATGTATTGCTTCTAGAAAAGAGTAAGTACCTATTAAGGATACTAATATTGGCTTACTTGTACCGTTTATATAACCATCTCCATCAAAATATCCTCTAATAAAATGAGAATACAAACTAGTAGCTAATTTCTCTGGAAAAGTCAATACTAAAGATTTTCTATTAATACATCCTAATTCCTTTAAACTATTTACAATTTGAGAATCATTAAACATGATTCTACATCTTCCTATTTTATTATCTATATGTATCTTTCCTTTATAATCTAAGAATTTTTTAAATTTTTTCAGATGATATATATCTTTCAGCGATAAGGATAATTCAAATGCTGTAGATTTAGAAACGTAGCCATCAGCAAATAAAAAACCTAACCAATATGCTTGCTCTTCTGTAGATATACTATCAAATACACTGGAGTTTATGTCCGTTTTATTTACTTTAGAATAAATACATCCAGCTTCTCTTAACCATCTACCTACAGCATGTCTATCTACTACTAATTTTTTAGATATATCTTTACAACTCAACCCTTTGTAGAAAAGGTCCACTGATTCTTTTCTTACTATAGAATAGTCTCTACCATTCTTATGGAAATTATACATATTATCTACATTTATGATGTAAATGTAAATAATATGTACATTATTTCCAAATCTTGGTGTAACTTTCTATCCAGGTATCAGCAAACTGATCCTGTCTAACATCTCTTATATTCATAATCTGGATATTGAATAGGTTTCAACATATGAAGGAGTAGCTAACCCTTTTCCAGGATTTGCATAACCTAGTGCCACATTGAATGAATCAGGTAAATCCAGTCTGAAATATCCATCTCTGAACATTTGTACCTTTTCTTCTTCCTTTGGTTTCTTCTTCTTTCTACTCATAACAAAAAATATTCTCCTGTAAATAACGAATTATAGTCAAAGCCATCCATATACTTACTCTTAGGAAGCTCCTTGAAAATGCCGGTGGCACCATGAAATGCCATCCCTATCTTCACTGAATCCTCTCCATAGGAATTCTTGAGTATCTTCACGCTTCTGAAATAGTTTCCTCCAGTCGACGGGTCCACAAAATTACCGACTTTGTATGAATCATCCTGAGTCCTATATCTTATAGGATCGAACAATGATATCACTACATCGGAAGCCTCACCGGGATTACCACTCTCCTTTATATCGTCAATAGTCGGCTCAAATGCCTCCCTCTTCATGAAAGCGGGATTATTCAAGCTTCTGTTAAGCTGACTCACAAGAACAGGAGTATATCCAAGAGCATCCCTGAACCACTGATTATACTCACTGAGCTTATCAATGGCCTCCTTCTTTGTTGTCATCCCCTTCTCAGACTTAGTAAGGCCAAGATGATCCTCAGCTACTATCACTATCTCGTTGGGATGATTGGGTACATAGATCTTGGTATACTCGTCCACCTCTTCAAACCTACCGTTAGCTGTAGCATACTCCTTCACATACTTGTATATACCGGTAGGGTTCTGCGGACCTTCCACTATGTCCACCACATCAAGAAGACCATCTATATAGTCCTTGCATTGCATGAATAGGTCATGTTCATCATGAGTAAGCTTATCATCAGACCACCACCCCAATAGCTTGGGAATGGGAATCAGCACTCCCTGTGTAAGGAATATTCTTCTGCTTACCCATTTAGCAAGTATGTACACCTTGCTTCTTTCCATAGAGAACAGTATCACTTTGAATTTAACGTCCTTCTTATGCTCCAGCAGATAGTCATACGGATGAAGGATGTAAGCAGAATGCATGAAGGCTGACTTTCCACTGTTATGAACTATTATTCCATTTGCTTCAAAATTATTGTACGGACTACTCATTTCTATATCATATGTCATTTCCTCCCCCCATTTTTCTATTAATACTATTTCATCTTTTTCAATTGACCTATCTCCAAAATGAGCAGAATGACCGTCTTTTCCGTGTAATCTACTATGTTCTTCTTTAGTTATCAATAACAAATTATCAGGAACATCATTATAATATACACCGTCTATATGATGAATATCCATCTTGGTATCTGAAAATATAAATCCGTGATTAGGATTTGTCTTCACTTGTTCTATAAAATAATCTAGAGATACTCTATTTAGCCACGCATCATAAACAGCCCTAGTTCTACTTATTCTCTGATAATTATATTCAACTCCTTTTGTTACTGTTTTTTTACTTGTAGCAGAAGGATAATAAGGCATTGCTGTAGTAATATTATATCTATAAGGTCTTGATTTTCTGCCTTTTGAAGATTTATTACATCGTACATACACAGTATCTCCAACTGAAAGATCTGACAGACTTTTATAAACTGAAGGAAGAGATACAAGAAACTTATGATCTTTGGTTGCTCTTATTTCTTTACCTTTAGCAGTTTTCAGTACAAAAGTCTCTTTTATTCCAGACTGAACTACATTCATTACATTGTTAAATGTTAAAATATCACGATCATGCTGATAGCAGATAGCTTTAGTCGAATGTTTACCACTCCACCTCCTACCAGTTTTCTTCTTTTGCTTCTTTATACTCTCCGGAACACCAAGGCAGTTGAACTTATAATATAATTCTTCTAGTGAATACTTTCTACTACAATGTCTGTTTGTTCCATGTAATATATTTATCACGGTATCACCTGACAAACATCCAGTTGCACCAAAGATGAGAGTCATTATTCTCTTTCTTATGCCTATGTACTTGTTCACCCTATAGAAACCCATAGGGATGCCTTCATTCAAACCTAACAAACCCTTTTCTACTTCTTCTCTGATTGTATCAAAACTCATATTTCTACGCTTCTTATAGGTTCATCATCAATTGCATCATCTCTGATACCTTTTTTAATCAATTCGATAAATGGCTCAAAACTTCTTTGGTAAAGATAGGTGAGGCTGTTTTGCATGTAAGAAAGCTTGTTATTTCCAGTCTTGAAAGAAGCCTCTTTCTTCTGCACCACATCATATTTGAGGGCCTCTATCAGCTCTTCTGCCGTATAATCTCCCTTTATGATTATCTTCTCAAACTTCACTCTGCATGCATCTTTGTTCTGCCTCAATGCCCTTGAACCAATGAACTTCTTGCCTTTATATTCAAAGGTATCAGTCCCTGGAAACATTTTCCACCATTCATCAAACTCCGTGGAAAGAACCTTCTTTTTCTCAAGCCTCCCTCTTTTCGTGGAGGACATGAAAGCAAGAAGGTCTTTTCCAAGCAGAGTAATCTTGTCATTCTCTGTAATAAGAGCTTTTCTCAACATAGCACTGCGTATGTTGGCTGCTCTCTCGCTTTCCTGATATAACCCTGACAGGTCAGCTCCTTCATCAATAAGCATCAGGAGATAAACCATGTCAAGACTATACCCTCTTTTCATCAGCTCCTCAAAGTGAGAGATGTTAATGTTCATCTTCATGTCAATACAATTTTAATGTTAGACCGTGAAAATTCGACGTACCCATTAATGGATATTGAATTCACGAATTTCTGCATTTTTCCACAACAAATTCCCATCATCGTCATAAACCTCGACAGTAGAACATCCACCGTTTTCAGAAACAGAGATATACTCCTCCGTCTCCACCATGGTTTCCCAATAAATATCACAATCCTCCCTGTTCCAAAGTGACCCAACACCACCCTCTTCGATTGTTTTCTTAATATCATTCAGAGTTGCTCCTTCTTCGTTGAGATGCATCCTCTGCCATACAGTAACTTTTACATCTACATACATAGCTTAACTATTTTTAATTTTAACTATATCATTTTCATACCCCTTCTTTTGGAACTGTCCACTTGTCTAGAAATACATCAAGCTCTTCAATATCCATGTCAATCATCACCAATATCTGCTTCACTGAAGAGTCTGCCAAGGGCTCCCATATCTTCACATACAGGTTTGCCTTCTTACCGGCATTACGACTCTCCTTTTCCTGAAGAGTACGATATGCTTCCAATACCTCCTCAGAAGAGGAGTAGTTCATGTAATAGCGTGCTACATATACAATCTTTGATTCTTCAAATGTCATAAGTCATCCTGATTAATATCATTATCATCAAAAATATCTATGACTATCTGACGAGCTTCCTCCCAAGTAGTCTCCTGAGTTTCAGAATACTTTTCCTTATTCCTGAACTCGTTCCATATCTCAGTCAATGCCGCTGCATACTTGCTTCCATTAATAGCTTGCGTGTATTCGTATTGATCATCGGGTAGGTTAAATTCTAATATTGCTTTCATTTCTGCTCCCTCCAATTTTTCAAATTGCTTACAATAGTGTCAAAAGACAAACTTTTTTCGTGTGGATAATACCACCGTACTAAGTCAATCATCACCAAATATCCTGTGGTAGAAATGGGTCAACTTTGCCCTTCTTATATGCAATCCCATCGACTCCCTCCATCTTTCCTGCAATGTATTGTGAATGGTCAGGATCAGGATTTACTTGTTCATTTGCCTTCAGAGGGGGATGCATAAATTTTTCAGAAATCTGTTGTAGTTTTTCAAAGTTCATCCCCTCTTGAAATCCAAGGTCATAACCTATTTGAAACGACTTTATGAATGCAGATAAAAGTTCTCC
>Ga0209201_1003407_pt1 | contig 13998 bp, 25 predicted proteins | sample AD_UKC055_MetaG_FD_184411 | JGI IMG/M metagenome (GOLD analysis project Ga0209201, IMG submission 184411) | Active sludge microbial communities of municipal wastewater-treating anaerobic digesters from USA - AD_UKC055_MetaG (SPAdes) (version 2) | ecosystem: Engineered > Bioreactor > Anaerobic >...
TATTCTTCTGGCGTGATTGATTCGTCAGGTTCAAGGAAGTTCGCAGTCCAGAGTTCGCTCATTTCGTCTCCGGTATTTTCGATCTCACGGCCAGAGAATATACCAGGCCTTTAATCTTTTTATACTCGTCCAGTGTTACCTCGAAGGTCTCGGGCAGGTTATATCTATCCAGAATCTTCTCAATCATCATTTTCTGCTTTTCGGTTTTGGCCTTAACCATCATTTTAGTTCAGCTCCAGAAAAAGATAAGGCAGAGGGGAGACCGCCCGAAAAAGCAATCTCCCCCTGCTTGTTCATTCGTCAACTTGCGGTATTGGCTAATACTCTCATGCCTTGCGGGTCAACAGGATATCCGCCCTTCAGGAATTCAAACAGGAAACCAACCTGTCCAGTAGCAGCATAGAGTTCGTCTAACCGCTGAACAACAACATAAGGATTGTCTGTAATCCAATAGCCCTGGAGGTCACCAAAAATCATCAGGTCTTCGCTACCGGAAGAGATTGCAGAGGTCATGTCAGGACAGGAAATCACTGGCCGGCCAAGAATAGTGTTCGGTTCGGGCCCAATAACATCACCAAAGGCATAGGAGTTCCATTTAATATTTTCAACTGGGGTGGCGCCGGTTGTCACGGCTGATTTGATTTTCGAGAGGAATAACATCCAGTCATCATGCATGCACCATACGCCTCTCGACCTGGCATAGGACGGCACTTTGTAATAGGCTTTTTTAACATCATCAAATGTTAAAGTATCGTGTGTGCCGAGAGTAACCCTGGTCAAAAGGGTGCTGTGTAAAAGACCTGTCGGGCAAGCGCTCCCATTGCCACTAACAAACTTCGTTCCTTCACTTTTAGCCATATAGCGGGCTACAATCCCAGCGATGAAATCTTCCAGGTTAACAATAGTATCCTGGGCCAGCATTTTCCGGCTAACCTTTATGAGGGCGGTCTGGGGGTGCTGAACGATTTTCTGTGTAGTTAAAAAGCGCTCATCGGTAGTAGTGAATGCATTTCTCGTCCCTGTTTCACCAGGCCACTCGACGGTAATCCCCGTTCCTTCTTTCACCACATCAATATCACCAGCCACCTGGTTAACGAAAGCATATTTCCGGATAGGGCTATACTCAGCCAGCTTCTCAACAATTTTCCCGAAGAGCTTTTGGGGAATAAGATACCCACCTTCGCCAGAATCTGTTTTGATAGGATAATAGGTAGTCGAATCTTTCATTTCCGGAGGCTCTTTCCCTGTCTTTGCCCATTCCCAGAATTTGGCCTCATATTTCTTTGCATCTTCATCTTTCTGGTCAAGTCCCTTGAACCCAGACGCCTTCATTTCCAGGATTTGCTTTTCCAGGCCTTCGATTTTTTCCTTAAGTTCTTTTCTTTCTAATTCTTCCTTTTCCATTTTTTCTTTCTCCTTTTCATTGTCCTTCAGAGGCACGTCTATCTTGCCATTCTGAGTGGTTTTCTCCGGCTCAGTATCCCGAGTGGTTTTCTCCGGCTCGGGCGGCTCAGTAGAACTAAACTCTGGAGGCTCTTTTTCAAAATCTTTATAGTGTTTAGCCAAATGATTATACACGCCTTTTCTGTCTGCTTCCGGAATATCGACCCCGCCCCTGGCCCCGAGTAATGCGGCCATAGCAGCGGCTACTCCACGCCAGACAGCCTTCAAGTCAGCGGCTCGATGGTGTGGTAGCTTGTAGCTCGTCTTGATATCCGGATTTTCTGAATCATACCAGGCACAGATTTTTTTCAGAGTATCAACATCGGCTTCTCTGACTTCCTTCCCAGCATCCCATTCAGTGTCTTCCGGCGCATTGCCGTAGTCCCGATATGGGATGACAGATTTGAGTTCGAAGTCATCCTGGCTCATATATTTCCCTTCAACGTCATCAATATCATCATCGGTTGACAATTTCGAAATGTCAAGAGTCTTGACCGTTTCGATCACCGCCGCCGGCTGGGCTGGGAAGGTCACAGCCGATACTTCCCAGAGTTTTATCTCAGTAATTATTCTGCCTCGACCTTCGTCAACATTTTCCCATTTGACCAGCTCGAACCCAATCGATAGGCCATTAACGGCCTGCTCTTTCATCAAGGCTCGGGCCTCTGCTGCTCTCTGGACGTCCAGGATTAGTTTACCATTAGTAATCTTCAGTCCTTTCTCATCCTCTTCCATCTCGACCCAGCCAATTGGCTCCTGAACCATGTGCTGCCAGAGAAACGGGAACCTCTTTTTTTCTGATAGTGTTTTCTTGAAGGCCCCTGGTTTGATGATGTCGCCGTCTAAATCCTCAAGCTCAAAAACCGAGGCATAGCCCGTGAAGTGTCCTTCATCGTCCGGCTCTGTGAATTTCGCTCGGAAGTTTTTGATCTGAATCATTTTTTGTTTTCCCATCTTTTCCTCCTAATATGGAAGCAGGGTGCATCTGCAGTTGCAAACTTGCTCTGGCCCTGCTTTCGGATCGCCTGGGTAAGCCATTGCCTGGCCCCCGATTATAAAATCTTCTGATATCGGTATAGGATTCTGGCTGTATTCTTCATCTGCCTGAATATGATCCTCTCTAGACGTTGGAAGCATTGAACACAGCCAGCCCTTGAATTCAGTTCCTTCCTCTTTCATTCCTTCAAGTTGACCGAAGTTGTCGAGCTTCGCTGTCTCTGTGAATGCCCAGAGGCGAGCCTTCCATCCGGCCCAATCAATCATATCATCCCAGATTTTCTCAGCAAGCTGCATGACTGAAAGCGGCGGCTCTGACATCTGTGCCTCTTCAATTATCTTCTTGATTTTCAGTATCGTAGTCTTCGCCACCTGTGTCCCGCTCTCTATCATCATCAGCTCAACCAGGGCGTTGAACTTTTCTCTCCAGGCCACAGGGATATCGTCAGGGTCGGCCTGTTTTTCTGAGAGAAAGTAATCAATGTCTTTCCTGGCCGCTCTCTGGCCTGCTCTGAATCCAAGAATCAACATCTCTTCATAGGCCGGCCGCATAAACTGCTGGTAATCACGGCTGAGTTCTTCCTGGCTAGCATATTCCAGAATTTTCGGTATTCCGCCCTTTTTGGCACAATAACTGAGTTGCCTAGCCACGTCTCTTAGCCATTGGTCAATAGCCGGCTCAAGCTTCGCAGCCATCCTATCTGTCCGGCCCTTGTAAGCTTTCCAGAGAATACTTTTCCTTTCCCGTGGTGCCCAGAATTGGTCACCTTTGGTTGTCATTTTGGTTGTCGTTTGAGTTGGCGATTGCTTGGCAGTTTTTCCCGAAGGATTAACGGTGATAAGTGGAATGTCGTTGAAAGTTCCCATCACTACATTTCCGCCAGGTATTTCCTCATGCCCGATATACTTTCGCTTTTCGTTTATCATCAGGAAGTCAAGCTGATTGACCAGCTGAGCCCGTTCTTTCCAATCATCTTGGAGTGCCTCAATGTTGGCTCTATCAATCTGAAGCCACATTCCCTTGCCCCAGAGCGGAACGATTGAGCGGTTGAATTCGTCAATGATGAAATCGCATAGTGGCAGAACTGTCTCCAGGTAGAAAGCCCGCCTGGCCTCTTTCATATTCGAGTATGTTTTGTTTTCAGAATCACCAAGCAATTCTGATGGCACATCGAATAGGGCGGCCATCTGCCTGAGATAGACCTTCATCATCTCGACCCAATCAGCATCCTTGATGGTCATGCCGGCTGGCTTCCACTCCAGCCCGCCTTCCAAAAATACTGACCGGCCAGCATTCGCAGCACCGGCCCACTCCGATTCGAACTTAGTCTGAATCTCTCGCTTCTTGGTCGGACCGAGCGGTTCATCTGTCACTATTATTCCTGGTGGCCGCATGTCATTGTGAAGAAGGGCTAAATTCCATTTTTCAGTCAGGGCCAAGATGTCGGCTAACTGCTGGCCAGGCAGATAGAACGGCAGGCCATAATAATCATTTCCAGGGTGCGGGTGCCGAATATGACAGATTTCCTCTTTTTTGAACTCTCTAATTCTTTTTCCCTTGAATTTGTATCCTGCAATAAGGCCCGTCTCGCTATCAATGACAACTTCCATCCCGATAGGATTGACAAGAAACAATGAACCGGTCTGTCCGCTTTTAGCGATATAGACATAGGCATTGCCGGCCAGAAGAAGATGAGTGGTTAGCCTCTGGTAGAATGACCGGCTTCCCTCAGATAGGTTCGGGTTATAGAGCATATCAAGAATCGGGTGCTGGTCAATCTTTCCTTTTGGCCCCCAAAGTTCAAATTCTAATCCACCGACCGCCTTTGCAATTTTCGTCACGCAAGCAAACAGGGCATAGTTCCGGCAGTAAGCGTCTATAGCATTAGAGAATTGGTCAGAATGATAGCCACCCAGCCCCCAGAAATACATTCCGGCGCTCGAATACGGCGGTTGTATTGTCTGGCTAGCCGCCTTCATTTCCTGAACCACTTCTTCTTTTTTCTTCCGTGAGAATATACTCATCTCATATACTCCTCACACCAGGCCAGGCTTCTCTGGTTGCCGCCCAGTAAGCCAGAGCCAAGCTCATCACGCAGTCGTCTGTCATTCCTTCCGGTGCCTGGTAGCTAATGTTTCCACTTTCACTTTGCTTGTAATCTAATGCCTTAAGCTCCTCAATCAGTATCGTGATATTAGCCAGCTGAATTTTTTTCTCTCCAAATCCAAATATCAGATTCTGAACCAGTGACCGCTTTTTCTCAGCCGTGAACGTGAAGCCCCTCACATACACGTCAGAAAGCAGAAGCTCTTGAACTATCGGATCCCCGACCCCCGTTTGGTCAACCAGAGTAAGCGCATCATATTTCCTCACCATCTCTGCTATTTTCTCTTTTTGAATATCCCAGTTAACACCGGTAAAGCGGCAGAAATCAATTAACCTGAGTTCATCATCCAAGATGGTGATGACGGTATAATCTCTTTTCCTGGCCAAGTCAATCCCGCCGTAATACTGACGTCCTGGCTCTTTCGTGGCTATTAATTCCGGCAGGACAATACAGACATCAACATTGGGGACTACTTCCCCGCCCTCCTCTATAAACTCAGCCATGAATTCCTGCTTGAACACATTTTCCGGCAGTGTCTTTCTGGCCAGCTCGATATCTTCAGGCCTGATTTTCGGGTTGTCAGATGACGGGAACTGCCAGCTCTGATATTCGGGATATTCGGGATTCTTTCCCATCAGCCAGAGATGATAGAACCAATTTCTTCCCTTCGGTGTCGAGATAAACATCACATCTCCGCCGGTATCGGATATGGCCGGCCTTAGCACCTCTTCCCAGGCCGCCTTCGGTATCCTGGCCGCCTCGTCAATTACTAATCGGTTAATTCCTTCAGCCCGCAAATTATCATAGTTCTCAGCCGTTCTGAAACTAACCAGGCTATGATTGATGAACTCGATTACCATGTCGCTCTCACTCACTCTGCTGATGATACTCATTCCACCACTCAGCCGCAGTGCTGACATCAATCGCTTGAATGCGTATCTGCTCTGTCGATATGTCGGAGCCACCCACATACAGTTCCACCCCCGATGATTCAAGGCTCCCTCTAATATCCAATTTAGGGCCGCTATTGTCTTCCCGAACCTTCGGCCAGCCGATATCACCTTGAACCGTGCCGGCGATAATAGAAACTCTTTCTGGCACGGCCTCGGTTTGAATCCCTGGATTTTCATTCATCCCCTTCTTCCTCTCCGCCGTCATCGCTTGAAGCATACTCGAAGGAAAGCTGGATATCATGAGAGAGTTCGTATTTCTGCGGTGGCTCGCCTATTAGATACTTCGCTATCATCTCCCTTGCTCCTGGCCTGCCCCGCTTCGCACTTTCGATAAGAAGCGCAGCAAATTCTTCTGGAGAGATTCCCTTGGCCAGAGCTTGTTTGAAATTTTTGGGATAGGTAAGAAGAAGCTTAGAACCACCACCTCTAAAGATGCGCTCGTCTCCCTTAGAAAAAGGCCTACCCTTAGGCTTTTTCTGCTGGTTGCTGCCATTATTCATTTCTCTTCTATCTCCGCTATTGCCACCGCTACGGTTCTATCGGCTCGGTGTAGTTCGTTCAGAATATTCAAGATCTGCGTTTTGTCCGAGCTGTCAAATTCAAGGACTATTCTGGTAGCCTTGTCTCCCGATACCAGGCTTTTGTTTTGAATCGATTTTATCATAGCTTCGAAGGCTACCTTTAATTGCGGCGATACCCCTATGTTTGATTTCATTTTGACAGCCCATTCACCTTAGTTTCTACTCTGGCCAGCCTTTCTCTGATGTCGTCAAGGCTTCCGAATATCCGGTCATGGTCAGAGTGGTTATTCTTTTCAAGCTGAAAGTATTTTTCCTCAAGCGTTTTCAATCTCTGTTCATTTGAGGCGCACCGCTCCGGATTGTTTTTTAGCCCGAGCTTTTTAGTCAGGCTTTTTTCCTTCCACCTCGACCAAGCTATGAAAGCCGCCAGAAAGATTACCGCTAAGCCGTTGATGAGTTCTACTAGGCTGATTTTTTCCATATTCTATTTCCCTATCAATGCCCCAAGGCCAAAGCCTATCAGGCCGGCCCCTATTGAGCCGTATATCTTTTTTCGTTTCTCAGAGTTGACAAGTTTCTGATATTCAGCCAGAAGACCGTTCAGGGTATTCTTTTCTTCCAGCCAAACCGTATTTTTCTGCCGCCACAACCTGTCTGTTTCCTTCCAGATGAAAACCTGATTTTCGAGATTCAATATTTCTTTTTCCTGAATCCTGACCTTCTCTTCTAGTGTCGGAATCTTGACAAGGCTGAATTCTCTCCACTCCATCAGGCGGGCGGTGTTCTTTTGAAAGGCGGCCAGGCTGAAGCGGGCTCCGGCGTCTATTTTTTCAACCCCTGAATCGTTCAGGATCGCCCTGGTCACCTGGACCAACTCGTCTGGAGTCATAGCCTCAACCTGGCCCTGAATGGCTGCCAGATTTTTCTCTGCCTGTTTTAGTTTCTCTGATATAATTGACTTTTCTGCCTCAAGGACTTGATACTTTTTCTCAAGCTCCTGGTTGAGTGAGACCATCTGTTTTATTCGGCCGTCGAGTTCTGTTGAGATCTTTTCAAGCTCTGCTATTTTCTCCTTTGATTCGGCTGTTTTCCCCTGAAGCTTAGTATTCGTTTGTTTCTCATGGTTATAGAGGCCGGCCATAATCAAGGCAAAGATTATTATGGCGATGATAATCATTTTGCCCCCCTTAGACATCACTGCCCCCCATTTTTCTGGTGAGTGAAATCATATATACCCGAGGCTGCTAACCAAATCGGAATTGACTCCAAAACAGCTAAACTAATTCGGAATTGGTTCGTCAGTAGAAGGAAAAGTGCGGTCACCACAAAGGAGACAATGGCTGAATTGATATAGTTCAGAATCTTTTTAAGCCGGCTGTCAGCATTCCGGTAGAACCACTTCAGCTTTTCAACGATGCCCAGGACGGCAGGAATCCCGCCTATCCAGGTAAGGATGAGTGTCTGAAGATTAGGGTCGTAGTTTACCATTTTTTGAAAGCGGCCTTCAGGTTATCAAAACCATCAATAAAAACGCCAAAAAGAAAAATAGCAACCTGCTTCCAGATTGATATTTCGACATCATTCCTGTTTAGCAGAACCAAAAGAGAGCAGTTGAAGAAAAGGTAACCAAAGAAAACAAGGCCAAGAATAAGGTCTAAAAGCATGTTTCCCTCCTTCGTGATATAAAAATAGCGGGAGCTGGGTTTGAACCAGCGGCCTCCTGGTTATGAGCCAGGCGAGCTTCCATCTGCTCTATCCCGCAATCCCGCTTCATTTTAAATGGCTCCTAAATCCAGGCTAAATCAATAATTTCTTGTGGCAGGTCGTCTGCGATGTCGACGTGAATATGTTTGTTTGTAATCTCGAACCGCTTAATGCCGAGAGAAAAGAAAATTGAGACCAAAAGGAATCTCGTCCGGCAGTCCTGGCACTTGATATCAACGGCCTTCGAATAGCCATCAGGCCGGACCAGGTGAGCAGAGTTTGGCTTTCCACCGACTTCTTTGTTGTGTTTCAAACAGCGAGTGCCTGACGTAATAATTATTGGCCGGCCCAATCTCTCCCTGGCCTCGTCAAGAATCTGGACAAGCCTCGGGTCAACGCTAGACAGGTAGCAGTCTGGACAGGCGAACTCCGACGGTTTGAAATATTTTGCCACGATTATATGATGAGCTGGAAAAATGAAATGTCAAGATGTTTGCCCGTTTTAGACAGGTTTAGGGGTGGTAAATAACTTTGAAGCCTTCCCTCGAATGCTGTTTGACCCAGATTTCCTGAACAATGTTCCAGGGAAGAAAATCATCAGTTATGTTTTGAAGCCTTTCGGTTTCGAGACAAATATAGATTATCCTTACTAGGCCAGAAAATCTGCCGATTGAAACCAATACGGGATGCTTTTTTCTGTCCGTAGCCTCGAAAACTATATTGTCATTAGCTTCAAGAATTTTTTTTGCCGCCTTCCTCGCCCGCCTTAATGCCAGCTTGTAGTTTTCAGGCTTCATCCTTTGCCTCGGTGATAACTTTGCCTTTTGGCCAGGCCTTCCCAAATATTGATTCGAGTTTTTCAAAACAGATCGGAAAATATTTCCCATCTCTTGCCTCATACACAGAGAAAATCCATTTGCCTGATTTTTTCTTGGCATGAAAGATAAGACATAGCCAGCTCGGGCCATAGGGGAATTTAGAGAATTCCTTTGCTTTCCTGCCAAGTCCTGAATCGGCGGTCACCTGAATGGCCAAATTCACATGGCCGGCCTTGATAGCCAGAATATCAGCACCCCAGATGTCTTGGGGTTTCGAAATCCAACGGCCGCCAAATTCTTTTTGGTATTTCTTTTCCTCTGCCAGCATTTTTTCTTTTAGCTTCTTTGAATACTTGTAATTCGGGATATATATCATTTTCGGCTGGACTAACCAGGCCTTCCAGCCAGCATCAGCCAAAAAATCCCTAACCTTCTTTTCGAGAGAACGTCCGAGTTCTTTCTTATTCATTTTTTACCCCTCAATGCTTCCAGCCGTCTGATTATTTTTTCCTGAGTATCGGGCGAAATATACATCAGATCATCTGAGATATAATCTTCAAGCTCTGGGAAAACCATTGATACCAGGCTCCAAAATGGCTCCCAGGTAGAAATGCTTTCCTTGGTATCTTCAAACTGCCAGCGTGTCTCCTTAGACTTGAACCAGATATTTGTCGGGTCTTCCTGGTCTCCTACCCCATACTCAATGTCTGGGATTATATCCTTGGCCGCCCCACAGATAGCCTCTCCAATTTTCTGGGCAGATGAAGCTATCTTTTCTCTCGACTTCAGGTATTCAGATATATCGTCCATGATATCTTGAACATTCAGTGACTCCAAAAGCAGTGTCAGATTGTAGAAGACCGGAATTTTCAGCTCGTCCGCCTTTTCTTTCTCTGTCCTGGCCCCTTCGCTTCTTTCCCAGCCAGGGAGAGCCAAGGCAACGTCGCAGTGGCTTAGCTTATCAAGCGATTTTTCTTTTGCCATCTTTTCGGAAAATCTGTCCTGGCCGATTAGAAGGGCGAAAATATCGTTGGCCGGATTAACAACCGCTACTCCCTCGTTTATCAATGCGGCCTCGGCTGTGAAAAACTGCTTGAGATTAGAAATCAGTTCCCAGACAGGGCTCGTTCCAAACCTGCCCGTCGGTGTGATAGGTCCCAAGAGAAAAACCAAAGCATTTTTCTTTTTCATTGGTTTCCACCGTCTTGTTTCTGAGCAAAAAAAGAGCGGACATGGCCCAATATTGTATTTCCAACAATTGGCATGTCTGGATATAGTCGGTTATGTTTTTCTACTGCCATTCGTTTAGCGGTTTCCATTTCATTTCCAAGCGAATCCGTAATTAGTGTTCCTATGCAGTAGAGATAATTTCTATCAGGCGATTCTATTTCTACAGCCCACCAATTATATGCTTTTTTCTTTTTCATTTCTTTCTCTCCTTTCCAAGGTAAAATTCCCAATCCGTGAATTGGTGAAAAAGATGAATCTTCCCCTTTCTCAGCATACAGAAGCCAGGATTCCAGAATGGGTGCGTCGTGCTTTTGAGATTGATATAGTCGATTTTTTCAACATCAAAGAGCCCGCCAAGGTCAATGACCAGGTTTTTCCCAGAAGCATCGTATCGAAGACAGAAAAAATGCCCGTGTGCATTGAGAATGTTTTTCCTGAACTTGGCAGCGAGCCTGAAGGCCACGTTTCCAGATATCTGGCTATAGGAGACAGGGTGAAGTAGAAGCCAATCATTCCCGACCGCAACCTTGTCATAGGGCGTGAAAACAAAATTCTTTTCCATTTCCGGAAAGTATCTGAGAATCATTGAAAATGGAATCGCACTTTCGAAGGCTCGATATATCCTTCTTTCATGATTGCCTGAAACAAGAAAGCTTTTCTTGAAGACCTTGTTCATTCTGGAAATCAACTCTCGACATGTATCAAGCTCAGCGGAAAAAGAAAGTTCATTACCGTTGTCTGTTATTGGGGGAAAACTTGATATGGCAGAGAATTCAAACAGATCGCCAACAATAATCTGTTTTTCAATTTCGAATTTCTTGGCAACTGCGAAATATCTGTCCACCCATTCCTGGCTGTAAAACGGGGCATGAATATCAGAGCAGATGAGATAATCATCTTCTGGAAGCTCGGGGCTATGGTATCTTTTCATTAGTTCTTCAGGCTTTCGAATGTCTTCACGTTTCACTTCACGATATTTGATTGATGCTACATCGGCTGGAGAGAATCCCCGCTTGAATTCTGCCGAGGCCATCATGGCAACTTCTATATTCCCGTATCCTTCTTTGATTTTCTGTTTGATATATTCCCGCTCAATCTGTCTCATCTAGTGACCTGCCCTTGAAAAATTTTCGGAGTATTAAAACCGAGAGGGAAAGAGACAATGTGTTCGAAAGTAAGGTCAGTGTCGATATATAGTTGGAAGCCGGCCCTTTTAGCCCGGAGAAAAAAAGCGATGTCCTCATTAAGGCTCTGGGTGTGGTCTTCAGAATCTCTTCTTTCGAACCAGGGCGGCCCGAAAGCTTCAAATACTTCCCTGGCGATAGCTACTCCACCCATCCCGCAGCCGGCAACCTCTACCAGCCCCATCCCTGGCCGGATTGAATCGTCCCTTACCATCTGCCCGTCTGAATCGAATTTGAAAGCGAGTGGCCGACCTGTTTTGTCTGGAGTTAGACCGGCTACTATTTTCAGCCCGCAGTCAAGATAATCAGCGAGGCGAAGAATTGTATCAGGCGGATAGACCTGGTCGGCGTCAAACCAGATAACATAATCAGCTCCGCTATCAAGAAATCTTTTCGTTCCCCGGTCTCGCATAGTATCAAGAAAGCCCTGCGATTCAACTATAAGGCCCAGGTCATATTTGTCCTTGGCCCTCATGACTGCTACAAATAGCGAAATCATGAATTGAGCCGGCGCATAAGGCCAGGAAAGCGGAATTGCCAAAGCTATTTTTTTCTTCAATTCTCACCCCCACCATCCGTTGATTTTCGTTATCTCTGGCTTGAGAGACCAAAAGATTTCTCTGGCTCGATAGAAGTCGTCTTCTTTCAATGTTTCTCTTACTAGGCGGCTAAAACTTTCGTATGCTTCACCTTCGTATTCTTCTTCATGTGTTAGAGCCGTCAACACATCAGATTCATCAGACCATTTCCAGAGGAAAGCTATCAAGAAAATAAGATCATCGTTATTTACCTTGTCCATATCGCTCCTCCAGGTTAGCCAGGTTGATTTTCTCAATATCTTCCTTGAGCGATGCGAAGATTCTACTTGCTCGCTCAAAAGTTTTTCTGTCCATCCACCCGTCAATTAAACTTTCACGAACATCATCATCTTCAAGGCCGTTCATTATATCAGGAAATCTATCCACCCAGTTCCATATAAAAGCAATCAAAAATACCAGGTCATCATAAGTTGGTTTAGGCATTTTAGACTCCTTTCTTCAATTTGCACAAATAGCCCTTCACTTCCTCTTGCTGGTCTCGGTTGAGGAAAATGCAGTCATCAAAAACCTTGCCATCTAGCTCTGGGAATGCTTCTGTTATCACCTGCGAGAGTGTTTTATAATTTTTTTCAAGGTCTTCGCCGCCCCCTGGCTCAGCAAGAATCAAATCAGAATCAAAAAATATTGCCCACTGTTCGCCGTCAGCCACATATGTTTTGATATCTGGAATCACAAACCGAATGGCAGCAATGAGCATAGAAGCAATCTCGTCGTGAAATCTCTGGGCCTCTTTTAGAAGGAAGTTCCATATGGTTATAGGGTCATCAAGGTTCAAATATTTTTCGTCGACATAAACAGGGCCTATTTTAGCCATTTTCTTCCCCCTTTCCATGAATTTTCCCCTCAATCTTTTTCGCCCAGCCAGGAGACAGCACCTCGGAAATCATTCTATTCCAGACACGGCTGGCTACTTCCCAACCAATGATGAAGCCCAGGACACAGCCAATGAGAAGCAAGGCAAAAATCCCGATGATAGATATTTCGGTGGTCATGACTTCTCTCCTTCTTTTTTCTCCCCCTCTTTAAAAGTTAGAACCAAGTCCATCCCTGCCAATATATCAAGCAATTCTCTCTCTGTAAGGCCGACCATAAACGGATATACACAGCCGAATTTTCTAAGGGTATAAATTGCCCCCTTTTTGACATCGACTACAATATCCCACATGGTGTTCTGAAGCATGTTATTTATTTCTGTTAATGTTTTTTCGATTAAGCTTTCAAATGTTTCATGTTTCTGGTCATTATTATTGGTCATGTCATTCTCTCCTTTCCTTCAACCCAAGGGCCAAATCAACGCAGAATAAGGCAGTTAGCAATTCATTTTCAGTGAGCCCCAAGCAGTGCCTATTAATATTTCTAAACTTCTCTATCACACTAATCGAGCCATCTACTATGTCAGCCGTCATAACATAGGGCGTATCCCTGAGTTTTTCATTAATGTTTTTCAAAAACCGCTCTACTTTTTCCTCGGTCGAAAACACTTGAATAGTCATATCATTCTCTCCTCAAACCCATGGCATTATCTCGCCAGCTTTCACAAAATATATCATTTGATGATTTCACCCAGAATGGCCGACCGACATAATTATCGAATACTCCTCTAGTCTGAATTTTTATCATTTTTTCTTCATCATTTTTATCCAGCACGATATAGAGCATATATCCTTCCCGAAAACGATAATAAGGGTCAGAAAAAATATCCCCGATTTTGATTTCACTATACGGAATCATATTTTTTTCTCCTTTCTTGAATCCTTCAAAAAGTCCATCAAGGCCCGACCGTAATCATCCCGCAGGCATTCGCTCGAGCCAAAAGCTTCCCGATATGATTCGCACTCATCAAGGAACGGGCAGGTAGCGCAGGCCTTAAGATATGACTCAAGAGAAAAAATCTGACCGCCATTTTTGACTACTGCTTCAACTTTTTGCTCATCTTGTTTCTTTTCCATCTCTCTATATCGCATTAGCTCTTCAAGTTGCTTGCCGTTTATCTCCATCATTTTCCTAATCATCTTTTCCCACCGAATGCTATCCAGCCAACAGCCGACCAGAAATCCGACAATAGCGGAAATAAAAACCCAACTCAGAAGTAAAAAATTGTTCATTTAAGATACTCCTTTTGCCTTAATTTTTCTAAAGCCTTGATGACCCTGTCGGCCTCTCTCGCCGTTAGTCTGAGCTCCGGTTCGGTCTCGACGATAAAACAGAGCTCCGGGAAATAGTGTTCTATCAACGTTTGAAGGCAGAACTGCCTTTCCGGATTCTCTCGGTCTGCCTCTATGGCCCGGGATTGTAAATGGACTTCATGGCCGCACTCATCATAATCTCCGACAGACCAATCAATGTCAGGAATAATCGGCTTCAATAGTTCCGTCAATTCATATCCGATGTTCATAGCAAAGGCGGTTTGGTGAATACCGATTTTATTTCGTTTTCTCTCGC
>Ga0209201_1003411_pt1 | contig 13992 bp, 8 predicted proteins | sample AD_UKC055_MetaG_FD_184411 | JGI IMG/M metagenome (GOLD analysis project Ga0209201, IMG submission 184411) | Active sludge microbial communities of municipal wastewater-treating anaerobic digesters from USA - AD_UKC055_MetaG (SPAdes) (version 2) | ecosystem: Engineered > Bioreactor > Anaerobic >...
TCAAGACATGATAGAAACTTGAAATACTCTCTTTTACTTTCATTTTCAAAGAAGTCAAGACTATCCGCATACTTAAAAAAAGCACGGTAAGGATTTTTCCGCCCGGCATACTCAAAAAAAACATAGATATACTGCCCTGCATACAGATGTCTTAAAGCATTGGAAATACCCTGCAATTCAAGTTTATTGGAATAAATAAACCGTTTTTCCTCATATAACAGTGAAAGCTTTTCCTGCCATGAACCGCCGCCGGGCTCAGGCAAAAGCTTTTGGATGGCATAGCCTATACTTTTGGTCATCCCGTCCATAACATATAGCATAAACTCCTTACTTGTGCAGAAGTTCCATCCGTTCCTGCATGCAAAAATGTTTTTAATCGGCTCAAGCTCAAAAGAAACAGCTTGTGGGATAGCTATGCTGATTTTACCTCTGGAAAAAGCACTAGAAAATCTTAATAATAAAGGTTTTCCTTCATCTAAAAATATGCTGTATACTTTTCTGCCGGTATCTAACTGCCGGTGTGAAAGCATATTATTTCCTCCACAGCTTTAGTAATAAGATCTATCGGCATAAAAGGAACACCGGCTTTTGCGGCCGCCTGTTCGGCAGAATAAGGCACATGTATGAAGCCGCTTTTTACGGAAAGACTCTTTTGCCTGATATAACTGGCACATCTATAAAAAAGATTATTACAGACATAGTTACCCGCACTGTTAGAGATACTCGCCGGTATCTTCTTATCTCTGAGCATTTTGACAATCCCATAGATATCAAGAGAGCTAAACAGACCGTCATAAGGACTTTGCTCTTCAATCTTTCCAAAAGGAGTGTTTCCCTTGTTGTCAGGTATCGTAGCATCATCAAAGTTCACTGCAATTCTTTCCAAAGAAATATCTGTTCTGCCGCCAGCCTGCCCAAACATGATTACATAGTCGGGAGTACAACTGTCCATCTCTTTCTTTAAAACCTCGAATGCCTCTGCGAAGACCACAGGAAGAAGAAGCTTGCTGACAAATTTCTCATCAACCCGGGCATTTTTAACAGCCTGCCAGGAGGGATTGACATCTTCTTTTCCGAAAGGCTCAAAGCCTGTGACAATAATTTTTTTCATAAACGCCTCCTTTTTCTTTTGTATCTGCTTAACGTTGATATCTAAATTTATCTCTGTACTATTTCCCACAGCTTATCATAGCTGCTTACCACGTCATACTTTATATTCTCACCGCTGATGGCACGGAAATGTTCACGGGCGCAGTGGGCTTTTGCTTTCTCAATTTCGCGTAATTCCATTGAAGACATATCGCCCTTTGTTTCCGCAACAAAATAGATGTGTTTAACCTTTCCCTCGTAGAAAGCAATCGCCCAGTCAGGGTTATACTTGCCGACAGGAGTATTGATATAAAAGCCCTTGGGCAGCTTGACATAAACTTCAACTTCTTTACTGTGAGCTTCAAGCTGCACAGCAAAGTCGCGCTCATTTGTCGAATCATAGATGACATAGTCATATAAATGCCTTTTCGCTTCTATAGCGTTTACACCCAAGGCTCCTTTTTTAAGGTCAGGTTCAGTGAAAATATTAGTACTAAACACAGAAGTCAGTTTATCGTAGGCGATATGCTCTATAATCGCCGTAGCTTTTTGCTCATTGATAATGTTTGCCGCACGTATGATAAACTCCTCGGGGTTATCACCAAACTTTGCAAAGACATCTTTTTCAATGTTGTGCAGTATATTAACAACGGTTTTTCGAGTCAGCCCGGTTTCGGCAACGATTTTGCCAACCAGATCATAACGAACCGAACTACTCGCTTTCATTTCCATATATAATGATGCTTCCTCACGCACCATATCAGAGCGGACAAATGCCTCACCCGCCTGCAATTGAGCTTTGGATTTGATGGTCTTTGTCTGTTCGCCTTTTTCCATCTTGAAATAAATCTTTGATACACTCAGTCTGAAATTTAACTCTGTAACAGCCTTCTTGATAAGCTCGTCCTCATCAAAGCTGACAGTGTAGTAGCTTCTGCTGTTGATACGCGACCAGAGCTCCCGGAAAGCACGGCTGTCCATCTTATCTTTGTCAAGCGTAATATCGACCGTGTTTTTGCGAGCATTCTCAGGCTTATTGTTGTTCGGATCGTATATAGAATCCAGAACAGCGATAATGTCAGCGATTCTTCCCTGCCCTTCCTCCGGTAATTTCAGAGTGCCGCTCTTCTTTTCCTCATAATACTTCTCGGTAAGCTCGCCGCGTTTTACATAACCGTTTTCAATGAGGCTCTCATAGATAGCAAGCGCTGTATCCTCGGCGAATTTCTCGTTAAACAACTTCGCCTCAACTTTACATGGTCTGTCAGCAACCGCCTGGGCAATCTCACTTTGCAAACCTTTGGCAAAACTTTCATAGCTTTCATTGGCGATAACGGTTAAAACATTGACATTGTGTATCTCGTCGCGAGAGAGGACATTCTCGTCCATACGCTCACCGTTCTGATTAACGGCAAGACGTAAACCGCGTCCGACTTCCTGACGCTTGCGTACATCGCTGCCGCTTTGCTTAAGGGTACATATCTGAAATACATTTGGATTATCCCAGCCCTCGCGCAGAGCGGAGTGACTGAATATGAAACGCACGGGCTCGCGGCGGTCAAGCAGACGCTCCTTATCCTTCATAATAAGATTGTAAGCATCGGCATCGTCGGATGTGCGCTCCTTCTTGTCGCCAAGCTTGCTGTCAATCATACGGCCGCTTTTCTTGTCTATGGAAAAGTATCCGGCGTGTGTCTGTTCGGCAGATATACTGTTCAGGTATCTCATATACTCCTTAGAATCCTCAAGCTGAGGCAGCATATTGTCAATGACGGACTTATACTCTTCCTCAAAAATCTGTGCGTATGCGCCGCCAATGGCGTTGCCATGCACATCATACTGCTTGTACTTAGCCACCTCGTCTATAAAGAACAAGGACAGAACCTTGATGCCTTTGGCGAAAAGCTGACGCTCCCGCTCAATGTGAGAGAGAATAGTTTCCCTTATTTGAATGCGGCGCAGCTGCTCCTCACTGACCGAACCGATAACGTCGCCTGCGAAAAGCTTTTTACCGTTTGTGAACTCCACAGACGAATCCCGCCCGTCAATCCTAAGAACAGTGTAACCATCCTTATACTCGGCAAGTTCTCCGGAATTTTCAAACAAACTGTAACCCTCGCTGACCACACGGGAGGCTTTGCGGATTCCCGTAATACCCTTTACGTCAAACTCAATGGTCGCCGTAGGGTTGCCTTTGGAAAGGTTGATGCTCTGTATGTAGACATACCCTTGCGTGGCAGTGCTCCCCGAAACCGATATGCCCTTGACGGCAATCTTCTTAACAAGCTTCTTGTTATAGGCTTCAAGCGCGTCAAGGCGGTAAATCATGTTATATACGCTATCCGCGCGGTGGGTCGCCGAGTAGCGGAGCGTAAACAACGGATTGAACTCCTTCAACCGCTCTTTGGTAGCCGCGCCCTCGACCGATTGCGGCTCATCGATAATGAGTATCGGATTTGTCTTCGCCAAGATATCGATGGGGCGGCGTGAACGGAACTCATCCAGCTTCATATAGATACGCCTTGCGTCCTTGCCTCTGGCATTGAACGCCTGGCTGTTGATAATCATCGCATTTATCGCGCTGTCGGAGGCAAAACGGTCAATCTCGGTAAGCTGAGCGGAATTATAGATGAAATAACGGATTTTCTTACCATACTCCTCGGCAAAATGCTCCTCGGTCATTTGAAACGACTTATACACGCCCTCGCGGATAGCGACACTTGGCACGACAATGATGAATTTGCTCCACCCATACCGTTTATTCAGTTCATACATCGTCTTGATATAGGTGTAGGTCTTGCCTACGCCGGTTTCCATTTCTACTGTGAGGTTATACCGCCCTTCCAGCTTTTCAGAGGGCTTTATTTGCCCCGCGCGCTGAATGGCTCTTATATGCTCCAGGACCTTGTCGTCACTGATAGCCACAGGCGCGTTATTAAAACCCGTCCAGCGGGTGGCTTCGTCGAGATTCATCTGACCCAGGCCGGGGTCTATCATATAAGTCGGCGCGTGGAACGGCTGACCTGCAAACACATCACATACGGCATTCGCCGCGTCAGACTGGAACTTTTGGTGCCGGAATTTCAGCTTCATCATCGCACCCCCTTATATCACTTTTACGCTTGTATTCGGCGCAAGAAGCTTGAAAATCTCAAACACGTTGATTTTCTCCGGCGAACTCGTAAAGCTGCTGTCGCGGAACACGGCACGAAGGGGCTGGCGGCTTGCAATTTCGCGGATTGCCTTTTCGCTGATACGCTCTTCAAAGCAGGCGATCAAGTCACCGCCGTTGTAAGTATGAACGGTGAAGCCGTCAATCTTCTCGTGGGTGTGCGGCATGGACAGCGGCAGGCCCCAGTCGAGCAGGCAGCCGAACAGCAGGTCCATATCGTTGCGGTCGGGCTTGATGTTGCTCTCCATCATGGAAAGCATATCCTGCGTGTAGTCGCCCGCCGCATAGTAGACGTCGTTCATGTTTGTATCGTCGAGTTTCAGGACACGGAAGCCAATGTCCAGATTTTCAATGCCGGGCTTGTCCTTGTTTTCCGCTTTGATTTTATCCCCGGCACGGCGGATGCGTTCCTTACCAATTTCACAGATGTTTTTATAGCCGGCCTTGGCGGCTTCCGTGCCCTCGGCGCAAATCTCAGGCAGCTGTACCATGATGAACTTCCGCTTGCCTCCGTCCTCGGCGTTAAGTTGCATTACTGCGTGAGCTGTGGTGGCAGAGCCGGAGAAAAAGTCGAGGACGATGTCTCCGTCTACGGTCATAGATTGAACGTGTTCTTTAACAATATTTACCGCTTTAGGAGTTTCAAATGGTATGCCTAAATTCGCAAGTAAATCTGTATCACTTCCGCCGTAGTAAAGCAAAGAAGATATATTGTCATACATATTCTCTTCGAGAAGGTATTTTCTACGTGGTTGAGTGGTTTCATCTATACCAAAAAGAATCTCTTCTTTTGCCAACAACACGTCCATTGACTTATCAGGGAATCGCCAACCCTTTGCAGGAACTGGACAAGGTTTCCCTGTTACTGGGTGTAAGAGTGGTCTATGTGAACGTGTTTCTGGCTTATCGGGAGCAGCCATAGAAACAGGCTGGTAAACCTTACCGTTAGAATCAAAGCTGTTATATGCTTTTTCCCCGCCTGTCAAATCCGATTGTTGTGATACCCACCTCCCATAATCACGATTAGCCTCTTCAAAAGTATATGTTAAGCTAATTTTACTGAAAAACTGTGCTGCTTTATCTAACATCATTTGTGCACTTTTCTTAGGACGTTTCATTTTACACTTTTCAGCAAAGAAAAGCGCGTTCTTAGCATAAACAAGAATATACTCGTGTTGATAGGAAACGCCTTTAACAGACCCTTTCGGGTTGCGTTTGTCCCACACAATAACGCCTAATTCGTTGCTTTCGCCAAAAACTTCCGCACAGATCTTTTGCAAATTCGTAATTTCATTTTCATCCATATTTATAAGAACAACTCCGTCAGACGACAACAGATTCCTTGCCAGCACCAGCCTTGGATAAATCATACTGCACCAGTCGGAATGAAAACGTCCGTTGCTTTCAGTGTTTCTAAACAGGCGGTCGCCTTCTTCGTCGTATACACCCGCTTCTTCCTCGTAGTCTTCGCGGCTTTTTGCAAAATCGTCGCGGTAAATAAAATCGTTGCCCGTATTATACGGAGGGTCGATATAGATCATCTTCACCTTGCCGAGATAGCTCTCCTGCAAGAGCTTCAGCACGTCTAGGTTGTCTCCCTCTATGTAAAGGTTCTCTGTGGTGTCCCAGTCACGGCTGCCGCTGCTGCAATACGGCTTTCCCGTACTGTCTGCTCCGGTAGGCGTAGTTTCATCCTCAACAACAGGGCGGAGCGTCTTGCGGATAGGCCTGCCCGCCTCGGCAATGGCGGCGCGCTTGCCAACCCAGGTAAATTCATAGGCTTCGTCCTTGAATATTTCCTCGCCCACATAGGAGCGCAAAAGGTCTACATTCACCTTGCCTTCTGTCACCACGCCTGGAAACAGTTCTGCAAGCTTTTTCAGGTTTTCGGCGGTAAGGTTTGAGGTTTCAAATTTCATTTTATTATCAGTCATTTGTTGTTCCCCCCAACTTACGATTTTTGTAACCCATGCGTATCTTTTTAAATTCAGCTTCATTTTTCTTTATTTCAGCAAGTTTATTTTGCAAAAACTGTAATGCATACTCGGAAAATTTGAAATTCGGTTTCCCAGTGCGTGACGTGGTTACACCAATGCTGTAGCGTTTAGCTTCTTTCATTTTATAGTAAAAGACGAGGGCATATAAATCTTGGCTGCTGATACCTAACTTTTCCGATAAATCCTTCTGTATGTATGGGTAGCCTTTATCAGGGTCAATCTCTGGCACACGAACTTCTTCTGCTAAATCTATATTTCCCGTGACCTTAATTACAGGAATGCCCTCTGTCTCATTGAAGCTACCTTCTTTTATGAATTTTGCCTTTCTTAGCACTTGTGTTACCAGTTTGCGGTCAAAAACCACATCTACGCCATAAGGGGTCGTAATCTTGCCTTTGCTATAATTTACGATTCCGAGGTTTGCGGTTTCACTCTTTCGGATAATATCAAATAACTTTAACAACCCTTCTCGCTCTTTCGCCACCCGCTCTTCAACAATCCGATTCATTTCGGCGAATTTTATCTTTTCGCTCCGAGCCCTATAACGATAATACACATCACCGCTTACTATCTTCTCGCCATTGTCAGTCTTTTGAGCGACGATAGGCTTCTGCTCGGATTCAGCAGCATATATCCAACCAATTTTATTCTCAATAACTTTCGTTTCTGATTCCCCAAAAGTATCAGGCACTTGTTTAACAGTCATTTGAATTGCAAGTGTACCGCATTCCCACTCAATTGCCGGCGCAAAAAGAGAGTTGATTGCATCTGTGAATTGCTCCTGGTTCAGGTTCTCAAAGTTATTATTCTTAAGTCCGATTATTTGACGTGGGTTGTCCTTTATGCCAAATATAATATATCCACCACGATTATTGGAATATGCTGCGAGCGTTTTAGCATACTTTGCCATGCTGTTTTTATTGAAAGATTCCTTAAATTCCACAGTATTGCTCTCGCGACTTTTTAAATTGCCAGAATTGGTAACAGCAGATAATATTTTTCTAACTTCATCATCATGACTCATAACATAAGACCCTCCAGTTCTTTTCTCAGTCGTTTTAAATCGCTGTTTAACTCAACCTGCTTTTTAAAATGTTTCTCGCGCAGGACTTTCTTTTCCAAAGCGGCGATTTCACGTTCGAGTTTTCGTCGTTGTTTATCTCTTTCTACTGCTTTGGCGATATCACCCTCGGCATTGAGCCGGCCGGCTGCAAGCTGTCGTGCCAAATTTTCATACACGGCATCCAGCTTCAGCCCTTCGAACCGCAGCGTGAATCCTTCGAGCGTAAACCATTCCGTGTTATAGAAAGTGTCGGAAACTTCCATCCACGCCTGTGCCTCGCCGCCGAATGTGAGCACGAACAAAATTTTATACGGTATAGCCTTGGCTATGGCAGGCAGGATACGTTTATCCAAAGCCTTTTGCCGGAGGACGACTTCAAAAATCTGAATTTCCTTTACTGTTTCTCCTTCAGCTACACTCATGGTGCTGTCGGCCAGTTTGTTTCGCCAGATTACTGACTCTATCTGGTCTTTTATCATATCCTTTGTCGAGGTATTCAGTATGGCATTAGCATAGAGTTTTTCTTTTGCCACACGGCGGTTTACCTCAGTGGAACTTGGTAATCCCAGCATGTGATCACCTCACTACAAGAAAGCAGATTAACTCGAAGTCTTCCAGTCCGTCAATACGCATATCAAGAGCGGTCGTACCACCCGGACTGAACAGGCTATCAATATCGCTTTCTGCTTTTACTTCTATTATAGAATCGATTGCATCCGTCAATTGTGAAGAAATTCTTCTCATATCTCGCCCGTTCTTCGTTTCGGCGTTAAATTCACGGCAAACATCCATAACTGGCAAGGTCTTACCTTTGCACAAAGATCGGATTTTATCGAGGAGTTCCTTGGGCGAAAGGTGGTCACAAACAACTTCGCCGTTCGTTTCTATATATACCATATAAAACGGATGGAGGCGGTTTTGTTTATCGATGTTTACGCTGTTGTTCCGGTTCTTGAGAACGAACACAACGCCCGGGGGACAGTCCCGGCAAGCCGGAACTACGGCGTGAAGCCCGAACGGAACTGTGTCCAAATCCCTGTTATGTTTTATATATTCAAGCAGGTCGAGCCTAAATTCATTCAGTCCCAAATCCATAATCGAAATGCCTGACTGCATATCTTCAATATTTACAACTTCTTCCTGAAGCTGTTTTAGCTGTGCCTTACGGTATTCAAGGTCACCCTTTTCCTCTGCATTTATCAGGTCATCATCGCCCGTGGCAGTCAAAACTGAGATACGCATCCGTGTTTCGACACGTCCTTTCAGTAAAAGGTACTCGTCTAAATCAACATCAGGCCAGAAATTTACAAGCTGAATAACTGCATTCCTGCTTCCTATACGGTCAATTCGTCCAAACCGCTGAATGATACGGACGGGATTCCAATGAATATCATAGTTGATACAGTAATCGCAGTCCTGAAGGTTCTGTCCTTCCGAAATACAATCCGTGGCTATCAGCACGGAGATGTCGTTTTGGTTGTTCGGCATCAGCAAGTCTTTGCCTTTGGAAATCGGCGAGAAGAGAGTCAGTACTTCATTCATTGAGGCACGTTGCCCTTTAATCGTCGTCTTGCCCTCCACGTTGCCAGTGATCATAGCACAGTCAAGTCCGAAGTGGGACTTCACAAATTCACTCACATGGGTGTAGAGGTATTCAGCCGTATCGGAGAACGCTGAGAAGATTAGAATTTTGCGGTTATCATCGTTGATCGGTCGTGTCAGTTTCTCCTCAATCAGACCTAAAAGAGTCTGGAGTTTGGTGTCATGCTGCGGCGTAATATCGTCAATTAACATTTTGAGCAGTTCCAAAGTTTCTGCATCCTCCGCAAGCCTGTCCCGCCAAGTCTTATAGTCCATATCAGCGAGGTTAATCTTAATACTGTGTTCGGCGGCAAAGTAATCTTTGTTGCGGTCGTCGTCATCAAAGTCTGTTTCGTCACCTGCCAGCTCACGCCCGTTTATTACCGAACCGCCTCCTGCAACAAAAGCGTCAATTTCGGCGATAGTGTCGTCAATAAGTTTCTTTACACGCCCGACCGTGAGCCGGAAGGACTCGACTGAGCTTTCGAGCCGCTTGAGAAGGTTGATACTCATCAGTCTGCGGATACCCATTTCTCGGCCGGCCCGGTTGATGTTCCGCGAGGTATCTACATACTTTATAAGCTGACTTGGAAATATGAAGTTTGTCGGTATGTAAACCGAAAGGTTTAGCTTTATAAGTTGGTCGTAAATGTCGGCGTAATTTATCGCGCTTTCTAAATCGGTCATGCGTGGTCTCATGGAAATGGGCTTTAAGCGTTTAGGAAAAGAGCCTATCTCGCTCATGTTGTAATACTTTTCTATATGCTTGCGGGAACGCGCAATCGTCACGCTGTCAAGCACTTCAAAGAAGTCAAAGTCTAGGGATTTAAGAAGCGTGTCTGTAGTGCGTTCACCTTCCTCTAGCTTACTCCACTGGTTAAACACCTTCTGGGCATTGCGGAAAATATCATCGATAGATCGTTTTGTTTTGAGACGGTTATTGATAAGGCTGGGGTTTCCCTCATAAGCAAGTTCAAGTTGATTTCGCAAGTCAATGAAGCGGTTGTTTACCGGGGTAGCCGAAAGCATGAGGACCTTCGTCTTCACACCAGTTCGGATAACACGGTTCATTAGGCGAAGGTAGCGGTTCTCACGGCAGTCTTCACCATAGACCTCTCCGCCGTTTCTGAAGTTGTGTGACTCGTCGATGACCACAAGGTCGTAGTTGCCCCAGTTCAGTCTGTCAAGGTCAAGCCCGTTTGACTTGCCTCTTTCCCTCAAAAGGTCAGTATGAAAAAGTACATCGTAACGTAAACGGTCGGAGGCTATGGGATTATTGATATAGTTGTCCTTGAATGTATTCCAGTTGTCAGACAGCTTCTTGGGGCAAAGCACAAGTACAGAACGGTTGCGGTTCTCATAATATTTGATGACAGCAAGGGCAGTAAATGTTTTGCCTAAGCCGACACTATCCGCAAGAATACATCCGTTGAAAGATTCAAGTCTATTGATAATTGCCAACACAGCGTCTTTCTGGAAGGTATACAGCATATTCCAGATTTTACTTTCCTTAAATCCGGTCGCCTCGTTAGGCAATACGTCTTCTGAAATATCTTCCAGGAATTCATTGAATATGTTATAAATCGCCACAAAGTAAATAAACTCGGGCGCATTTTCATTGTAAGCTGCCGTAATGCCATCAATAACCTGCTCGGTTACATCCTGCATCAGACTCTTGTCATTCCAAATCTGATCAAACATTCGGATGTATTCATCCGATACAGGTGCAAACATCTTTGTTACCGGGTTGATGATATTGTTGCCGCGTTCGCAGCCAAGGTCGGCGGTCGTGAATCCGTTTAGCGGCATATAGGTCATGTGTTCCGATCCAGCAATGTTAATAAAACTGCTGATGTTGCCGCCTGTTAGGTTAGAGCGGAACTTCACCTTCTTGCGAATCCAGTCGGCACATTCACGTGCAATAACCTTTTGTGTCAGTTCATTACGAAGTTTCACTTCAAACTCTGTGCCGTATAGGGAACGCTCGCGATCAAGGCGCGGGATGTAGAACTCTCGTTTTTCTTTAGGTGCTTTTTCTCGCAAAAATGTCGGTGAGGTAAAAATAAAGCGTAACTCATCAATGTTATCAAGCTGCTTCTTGAGTGCCTGGTAAGCATAGATGGAGAAACATGCCGCCGCCACGGACAGCTTGTCGCCCTTCTTAATCGTGACCATCAAATCATCTTTGACAGTTTTGCTCACATTGTCAAACATTTCTGGCATTTGCATACCGTTAGCTCCTTTATTCAATGATGAGACATTCTTAGGTTCGTTACTCATTTGAAATCTTTTTTTCCTTACATACTATTATATCAAAAGTAAGCTTATATTATTTTGTGACAAGCCTCACTTATTTTTTTAAGCTTTTGTAGTATATAATATAGTGCGGAATAATATTTTTGTATTAAAAGAGAGGTGTGTCAAATGATAGAAGTAAGCGGGATATCCAAAAAGTTTAAGACTAAAAAAAAGTCGTTTCAGCATTGGAGGATGTCTCATTTTCATGTGAAGACGGAAAGATCTTCGGTCTTTTGGGTCCTAACGGAGCGGGAAAGACCACGGCCTTAAGGATAATGGCTACTCTTCTTAAACCAGACAGCGGAAGTGTAAAAGTAAGTGGATACGATACCGTTAAGCAGTCAACCGAAGTCAGGAAAAGAATAGGATTTCTGACAAGCGATATGAAGCTCTCGGGAAATCTTTCACCTGATGAACTGATGAATTTTTTCGGTGAACTGAATCATATTTCAAAAGATCAGCTCAGTTCAACCAAGGAGCAGCTTGTTCATTATCTTGGAATGGGAGATTTTGTTAATAAACCCGTGGAAAAGCTTTCCACCGGTATGAAACAGAAAACATCTATTGCGGTAAGTCTTATACATAATCCGCAGGTGATTATATTCGATGAGCCTACCAACGGTCTTGACATAATCTCATCCAAAGTTGTCACAGACTTTTTAAAGGACTTTAAAAAACAGGGGAAGACAGTTATAATATCCACTCACATAATGCCTGAAGCCGAAAAGCTTTGCGATACTATAGGTCTCATCTTTGAAGGTCATCTTATTGAGTGCGGAACCAAAGAGGAGCTTTTTAAAAAATACTCCCAAGACAGCATTGAGGATATTTTCTTTGCTCTTGCAGAAGAAAGGGGACTGATTAAAAATGTTTAAGGATTCCATGATAATTTTCAAAAAAGAGATGAAAAATATTTTTAAAGATAAACGTTCTTTTTTCTCCATCATCATTCTTCCGTTTATTCTTATGCCGATAATCTTCGGTACTATAGGATTTGTATCAAACTCACAGGAGAAAGGCGCACAGGAAACAACCTATATTCTTCAGATAAAAAATGCTCCGGAGGAGTTCAAAAACATTCTTTCGCAGTTCATCAAATTTGAAGAAACTCAAACTATAAGCGAAGAAGGTAACTTTGCGGCACTTGAGTTTCCGCAAACGTACAATACAGACTCTCTTGAAAAGATAAACGTAAAAGTACTTTTCAGATCTACATCTCAAAAATCTTCGTTTGCACTCGGACAGATAAAAGCTGCACTAAACGCATATCAAAGTCTGATACTGGAGAAAAATCTTGAAAAGCATGGACTATCGCTGGATGACCTTAAGCCTATTAACGTATCCGAAGTCGACATTGCACCCAAAGAATCGCAGGGAACTCAGTTCTTATCAATGATGGTTCCTTATATGCTTCTTATCTATATTTTTGCTGGAGCTATGGGAATAGGAATGGATACTACTTCTGGTGAAAAGGAACGCGGCGGTCTTGCTGCCCTTTTAGTCAACCAGGTATCCAGAACATCTATCGCAATAGGGAAAATACTTTATGTTATTGTGACAGGACTGCTTAACAGCGTTTCCACTTTTGGAGGACTAATTGTGGGAATAGCTCTTATAGGAAATTTTTCCGCAGGAAGCAGCGAGCTTTACATACCTGCATTCTCAGCATTTTCAATACTAGGACTCTTGTTCACCATACTTTCAATGAGTGCGGTAGCGGCTTCTATGATAATTCTTATGGGGAGCTTTGCAAGAAACGTTAAAGAAGCCTCGGGATATATAATGCCTGTATATATTATCGCTATCGTTGTTGGAGTTGCTACCATGAACATGGATTTTACAAGTTCGATAGGAATCTCTGTTATTCCTCTCATAGGATCGGTTTTTTCTCTCAAGGGACTGCTGTCAAACCAGATATCGCTTTTGCAGGTGCTTTTGTCTATATTCAGCAACTTTGCTGTATCTTTCCTTTTTGCATACGTAACGGCTAAGCTGTTCAACTCTGAAAAAATTATGAACACAGTAGGGTGAGGCGGTGGAATGTCAATATTAAGAAGCTTCATAATTGGGAAAAGCGGAAAAAGAATCGTTGGAATAACAGAACGTCCTGACAGTCCAGGTAAGTATCCGGTAATTTTAATGCTCCACGGTTTTTCCGGTGACCATATCGTGTCAGGTTTCAAATTCCCCAGAGTATCAAGACTTTTAGTTGAAAAGGGTTTTGCTACCGTAAGATTTGATTTTAGGGGCTCTGGCGACAGCGAAGGAAGTTTTGAGGATATGAGCATACTTACGGAGCTTTCTGATGCTATGGAGGTATTTGGATATGTCAAGAAAAAAGAGTTTTATAACCATAAGCTTGGAATAATCGGATACAGTATGGGTGGAGCGGTCGCATCTCTTCTCGCTCCAAAGGTTAAAGATACAAGTGCAGTGTGCTTATGGTCTCCCGCCATATTCAACAAAGAAGTTTTCCAATCCGGTCCCATGATAAAAAAACTCTCAGAACAGCCTTTTATAGATGTAGGAGGATTGAAAATATCAACAGTGTTCGCACAGGACTGTGAAAAAGTTAACGCCTATGAAGAGCTTCTAAACTATAAGAAAAATCTCAGAATAATACACGGTTCCAAAGATGAAAGCGTGGATTTTATAAAAGTAAAGAGTTTCTGCATCCAAAACAGTATCAGTTTTCACCCGATTGAAAATGCTGATCACAAATATCTAACCGTTGGCTACATGAATGAGCTTTTCAACCAGACAGTTGATTTTTTCTGCGCAAGCATGAAATA
>Ga0209201_1003413_pt1 | contig 13981 bp, 9 predicted proteins | sample AD_UKC055_MetaG_FD_184411 | JGI IMG/M metagenome (GOLD analysis project Ga0209201, IMG submission 184411) | Active sludge microbial communities of municipal wastewater-treating anaerobic digesters from USA - AD_UKC055_MetaG (SPAdes) (version 2) | ecosystem: Engineered > Bioreactor > Anaerobic >...
CGGACCCCGGCACCGACCCTGGCACGGACCCCGGCACCGATCCCGGCACTGATCCCGGCACCGACCCCGGCACCGACCCTGGCACCGACCCTGGCACCGATCCTGGCACCGATCCCGGCACCGACCCCGGCACCGATCCTGGCACCGATCCTGGCACTGACCCTGGCACGGACCCCGGCACTGACCCCGGCACCGATCCTGGCACTGATCCCGGCACCGACCCTGGCACCGATCCTGGCACCGATCCGGGAACTGACCCTGGCACTGATCCCGGCACCGATCCGGGAACTGACCCAGGTGGTGGTGGCGGCGAGGATCCGTTCGAGCCTCCGCCGACCGATCCCCCCGGCGGTGGTGGCGACCCCGGTGGCGGCGTGGTCGATCCGCCTTTCGATCCCGACGCGGTTCCCGAGCCGGTTACCCTGCTGGCCGTGGCTGCCGGACTGTCCGCCCTGGGCGGTTACATCCGTCGCAGGCGCGACAATCGCTGACTCGCAACCCGACTGCAGACGACCGGGGCGGCTGAGACACACTCAGCCGCCCTTGTTGTTTCCCGGCAGCCCGCGATCACTTCGCCTGGGCGCAATAGAGATGCTTGGCCGTGCGGATGAGCAGGCGGCCCCCGTCGGCCGGCACGATCGTTGACCGCACGGGCTTCTCGCCCATCTCGAAACGGGCCAGTTCGCGATACTCGTCCCCCGCGGCCAGCACGATGGTCTCGCCGCCTTCGCTGATGAGGTAGACCTTGCCGTCAGCCCCGGTGGGAGAGGCCCGCAGCACGCTCTTGGTCTTCAGGGGCGTCTGCCAGATCGCCTTGCCCGTCTTGGGATCCAGGCAGGCCAGGTCTTTCTTCACGCCGTTGAGCACGTACAGCCGCCCGCCGTAGCACAGGGGGCTGCACGCGTCGGGCGTCGAGCCGTCGAACGTCCACGCCGCCGACTCCAGGGGCATCGCACCCCGCCCCGGGCGGACGGCGAACATGCCCGTGTGGCGCGGCAGCGAGCCGATGACCAGGTCCTGGCACAGCGTCGGCGTGCTGACGATTCGCCGCCACGTGCCCACCTTCTTGGGATTGTACATCCACCGCCACAGTTCCTTGCCGTCGGCGGGGTCGTGCCCGGTCAGGTAGTCCCCGCCGATCAGCACCACCTCGCTTCGCCCGCCCGCCTCGTAGGGCAGCGGCGTGGCGTAGGTCTCGCGGTGCTCGTCGTCGGCTTCCGTCTCGCGAGAGGCCCGCAGCACTTCCTTGCCCGTGGCCGGGTCGATCGCCACCAGCAGCGAGGGCAGGTTCTTGTACTTCTGCGGCTGATCCGTGTAGGCGTACGGCACGGTATTGCGCAGCAGCGGCAGGAACAGCTTGCCCTTGTACAGCAGCGGGCTGGCCGAGTAGCCCCACTTGATGGCCACCGGCCCGTACGCCTCCTCGATGTTCCGCCGCCAGAGGACCTTGCCCGAGTGGTCCAGCGCGGCCAGGTCGCCCGTGCCGAACAGCACGTACACCGCCCGCTCGTCCGCCACAGCCGACGGGGAGGCCACGTTGTAGTTCAGGATCTTCTTGTTGCCCGTCCCCAGCTTGACCTGCCAGAGTTTCTTGCCCGTCTCCAGGTCCAGGCACAGCGCGTAGAGGTCCAGCCCGTCGGCCTGCGCCGAGGTCAGGAAGATCCGCTTGCCCAGGATGACGGGCGTGGAGTTGCCCGGGCCCGGCATGGGCGTCGCCCAGGCGATGTTCTGTCCGTTGCCCCAGCTTGTGGGCAGGCCCGTCTGCCGGCTGGCCCCGTCGAACATCGGCCCGCGCCACTGGGTCCAGTCCTCTCCCGCGGCCTGTCCCGGCATCGTCGCCACAGCCAGCAGGGCCAACCCAGCCGCCATTCCACACGCACTGCTCATCCGCATGAGGTCGCCTTTCACCAAAGAGTCTGCCTGCCAAACGCGGAAGGGCCGCGCGGATTGTGGAGACTTCCCGGGCCCCGAAAGCCCGTCCGATTCCCCGCGGCGGCTCAACGCCAGGCCTTCCGGCCCTGTTTGCTGTCTCTCGACCCGCGGTCAAGGACGCGCTGCACCCGTCGCCGCCGGCGTCTCCCCGGGCTGCCTGGCCCTTGCGGAGGGCCGCCGTTGTGGTATGATAATGGCGTGTCCGAGCGGCGGGCGCCTTGACCCCGCCGACCCGGGCGCGGAGAAACAGCCTGTGTTTACCGCTGATACAAGCGTTCTCAGCAGCAACGTGCTGGTCCTCAACAGGCACTGGGCCGCCATCCGGGTGGTCAGCGCCCGCCGGGCCTTCTGCATGATCTTCAAGGAGATCGCCGAGATCATCACGTGCGAGGACAAGCAGTACCAGTCCTACAATTTCGAGTCCTGGCGCGAACTCAGCGAATTCCGCTCGAAGTACCAGCGCGAGCACCACGACTGGGTCCGCTGCGTCCGGTTCGAGCTGGCCGTCCCCCGCATCATCCGCCTGCTGGTCTACGAGCGCCTGCCCCGCACCGGCGTCAAGTTCACCCGGCGGAACATCTACGCGCGAGACCGCAACCGCTGCCAGTACTGCGGCAAGCGGTTCCCCACCAGCGAGCTGAGCCTCGACCACGTCGTGCCCCGCAGCCGCGGCGGGCTGGCCACCTGGGAGAACATCGTCTGCTGCTGCGTGAAGTGCAACGTCCGAAAGGGCGGCCGCGTGCCCGACGAGGCCGGCATGAAACTCATCGTCATGCCCGTCAAGCCGCGCCGTTCGCCCATCATCACCATGCGGCTGACCAGCGAGAAGTACGCCTCCTGGAAACAGTTCCTCGACGCCGCCTACTGGAACGTCGAACTCAAGGACTAGCAGCCAGTAGCCGGCAGCCTGAAGCCTGTAGCCAGGTGTCGGTTGTTTATCCAACGGGGCGCGGACGAATTCGGCGCGGCGAAGACTCCCGGGCTCCTGTCACCTACTGCCCAATCACGAACCACTGACTACCGCCTACGGGGTACGGGCTACTGGTTATTACGTCGTCGAGAGGCGAAGTACGGGATCAGTCCCAGTCCCAGCACGATCAGGCCCACCACCGGCGACCAGGTCTTGTACAGCACGCTGCGATACAGCATGTACAGGCACGCCAGACACAGCACGCCCACCGTCAGCGGGGCCCGCGGCGTGCGGAACGGCCGCTCGCGGTGCGGGTCCTTCGCGCGCAGCACGAACAGCGACAGCCCGCACAGCAGCAGGAACGTCCAGAACACCGGGGCCGTGTACGCCACGGCGGCTTCCAGGTCCTCGCCCAGCCAGTCGCGAAGCTGAGGCGAGAGGTTGGGCACCACGATCAGCGCCGCCGCGATCACCGACTGGGCCACGATCGCCGTCACCGGCGTGCCCAGCCTCTCGTTCCACCGCCCCAACCGCCCCAGCAGCGGGTGGTCGCTCCCCACCGCCGAAAGCGACCGCGCCCCCGTGAAGATACACCCGTCGATCGCCCCCAGCGCCGAGATCGCCACCAGCAGGCTCACCGCCGCCGCCCCCCCAGACCCCAGCGACAGCGCGACCACGTCGGCGGCCACCGCCTTCGACGCCGCCACCCCGCCCGCACCCAGCGCCCGCAGGTAGGCCAGGTTCACCAGCAGGTACAGCAGCGTGATCAAGCTGATACTCGCCCCCAGCACCTTCAGCATCGCCCGCGGCTGGCCGCGAAGCTCGCCCGCCACGTAGGCCGCCTCATTCCACCCGCCAAACGTGTACAATACGAAAATCAGGGCGAAGCCCATCCCCGACAGACTCGCCTTGCCCGCCGCCGGCGCCTGCTCGGCAGCGACCGGGCACGCCAGCAGCCCCAGTACGATCACGCCTGCCACGCCCACCACCTTGGCCGCCGTCAGCACGTTCTGCGTCCACGCTCCCAGCCGCAGCCCGGCCACGTTGCAGGCCGCCAGGACCGCCACCGCACCCAGCGCCAACAGCATCGGCGCGGGCGCTCCCAGCCCCGCCAGCCGGGCCGCGTAGATGCCGAAGATGTACCCCGTCGCCGCGATCGTCCCGCTCTGGATCACGCTCGCCCGCGCCCACGCGAACAGGAACGACACTCCCGGCCCATAGGCCCGGTGCAGGAAGCCGTACTCCCCGCCCACGCTGCCGTACGTGGTGGCCAGTTCCCCGTAGACCATCGCGCCGCACAGGCAGATGAACCCGCCGATCACCCACGCCAGCATCACCGCCCTCGCGGGCCCAGCTCCCATGGCCACCAGCGAGGGCAAGGCGAAGATCCCCGCGCCGACGACGATGCCCACGATCAGGCACACCGCGTCAAAAACGCTCAGGTGACGCACGACCTGGTTGGGCGGGGCGTTGCCGGCCGGCAGGGGGGATGGACATTCGGTAGTCGACGCGGCCGGCTCGGACAAGTTGTCGCTCATGGCGGCTCCTGCAAGGCATTGCTAGACACAACGCCGTCGCCCCGCCGCAGCTTGCACCCCCCAAAGGAGTACGACGCCTTCTCCGCCTACGGCGCCTGCAACAAGACCGCGTCCAGTCCGAAATAGTACTTCGGCCCGCGAGACTGCGGGTTGGCCCCCGTCACCTCCACCCGCAGCACGATCCGCCCGTCCCGCGGGTCGAACGTGCCCAACTCCACCGGCCCGCTCAGGACCGGCTCCTTGTGCCAGCCGTCGAATTCCTTCTCGACCTTCTTGCCGTTTACGCTGAAGCGGAGGATGCCGTAGTCGTGGCTCCGGGTGGCGTGCAGCACCACCTTCCGCGGGCCGGAGACGCCCTCGGCTACCTGCAGCTCGATGAACGCTCCGGGCTTTGTAGCCCGGACGAAGAGTTGCTCGTCATCGCTCCATTGGCCTTCGGCGAAGGGATAGCTCTTCTGCGTCGAGACGTTCAGCCCCTCGGACTTGCCCAGCACCTTCATCGTCTCGCACTCGACGGCCCCCTTGATTTTCGCCGGCCCGCCGGGCAGGGGGATCGCCTCGCCCGCCGCGGCAGGATCCGCCCGGGCCGTCGTCGTCGCGCCGGGAACCGCGTACCAGTAACATGCCACGCCGTACGCGACTTTGCAGTCCGCCCAGTGCCAGACCTCCATGTCGTACCGCAGGCTCCTGGTGAACGGGATCGCATCCAGCACGCGGATGCGGGTGTTAGTGCGGTGGCCGATCTCCCGGCTGGGCGCGGGCTGGTTGCAGAACGGGCCCTGAAAGACCGCCGCGTTGCCCCAGGCATAGCCGTAATGATCCTCCGTCCCCGTGCCGAAGTGCGACGGGAAATCCCCGCCGTCCACCCACACCTTCTCGTCGCCTTCGCCCCACCACGTCTTGGCCGTGTTCACCAATGCCAGCGTATCGCCCACGTACACGCCCCGGCCGGTCGCCGTCAGATAGTTCCAGTCGCTGAACGGCCGCGTCTGTATCGGCCACTGATAGCGCCACGTCGCGTGGAAGTGCATCGACCGCTCGTCCCACTGCCAGGGCTTCACGCGGGCCTCAGCCGAGAACTCCACCGCCTCCTTGCCGAGATTCTCGATGACGATCCGCCCGGCCCGGCGGTAGGGCATGACCCAGCGGCAGGCGAGTTGCCCGTCCGTCCCGGCAGAGCGGGTCCAGTTGTTCAGCGCGCAGGGCACGAGCCCGCAGCCGAAAAACTCGCCTAGCGGGGCCCAGACGGTCTCCTGTCCGTCGAAGCTCGCCCGCACAATCGTCGAGCGGAGGGCCTGGTTCGGCTGGCCTTCGACCAGGCCTTTGACGCGGACGACGAGATGGTGCACGGCCCGCGCCCCGGCTGGCAGGTCGATCGCGAGGCTCTTGCCCGGCTGGAGGGTCTGCGGTCCAGTCGCGACCGCCTCGCCGTCGGCCGGCGCCGTCGGCTCGGCCAGCGCCAGCGCCGTCCGCTGGACCAGATCCTTCAACTCATCAAACCGGGCGCGGGTGAAAGTCTCCACCGCCGTCCCCGCCGGCCAAGTGCGATACTCGATGTTGTACCATCGCCCGGGCGGGCGGGTCTTGGCGTCCTTGCCGCCCTGTTCGTAGGTGATCTTGCACCGCTTGGCGTAGGGAACGGGCAAATAGAGGTTGCCCGCATTGCCGGCGTTCTGGATCGCCAGCGGGGCCGGCGCCCACGCCTTGCCCGCCAGCAGATCGCCCAGGCGCTCGGCGATGACGGGCTGGTTCGAGCCGTCCAGATAGAACCGCACGGTGCCGACAGCCGGGCTGCCTCCCGTCCAGAACCGCACGACGCAGCCTGGCCCCTCGACGTCCATCAGCACCCATTCATGCCGCCCGTCGCGCTGTTCCACCGTCCAGGCGTTGAGGGGCTGGTCCATGTTGTCATGATTGGCGAACCACCCGCCCGCGTCGTCGGGCGTCTTGGATCGACGGTCGTAGCTGCTGGCCAGCCGAGCCACATAAGGCGGATCGGGCCAGCGGGCCTGGGCGTCGCGGTCCACCATCTCCCGCAGCAGCGACTCCAGGCCGATCGCCCCGCCCGCCCGCGCCGGCGGCGCCCAGAGGACCATCGCCAATACCGTCATCACGGGCCAAACGGTTCGTGCAGAAGGAGAGGTTGTCATGTTCAGTTCCTTTCCGTCTTGGAAGGAGCGTATCGGTTCTTTCTCGGCCCGACCGTTGAGAGGTCGATCGGCTTGAAGCCCAGCTTCAGCGCGGGCGAGCCGTCCGAAAGGCTGAAGTCGTCCCGGGCGGCGTCGCGGAACTTCGGGTCGGCCTCTATGCTGTGCTGCTCGATCCCGAAGGCTCGCTGGGCGTCGATGTGCTTTCGGCCCCAACCCGGCTGGGCGGCGTTGAAGTACAGGTTGTAGTCCGCCTGGCACGTTCGCAGGGCGGCGGGGGTTTTCAGGCTGGGGCGGCGGGCCGGGGTCTTGAGCCGCTCGAACAGCAGCGCCTGCCCGGCTGAGCGGGAGACCACCAGGTTCCGCTGCACCACCGAGCCGTCCACCGGCGTCGAGGGCGTGATGAAGTACCCCCGCTGGTGCGTGCAGGGCAGGCCCTCGGGCGTGGCGGGGCGGATGTCGTAGAGGATGTTGTTGCGGATGGTGTTGGCGCCCTTCCAGATGAACCCCTCGCCGCAGACCCGGGTGATGACGTTGTCCTCGATGATCGTGTCGTGCTGGTCGTCGTCGCAGCGGATGGAGGCGTTGATGTTCTGGGCTGGGATGTCGTGGATGAAGTTGTTGCGGACCTCGTTGCCCCCGCCCGTGCCCGAGACGTAGATCGCGTTGCCGTCGCCCATGATCTCCATGCAGTGGTGCATGTCGTTGAAGGCCACCGCGTTCATCCGCCCGTGCATGAGCGGTTCGCGGGCGCGCCACGTGGCGGGCGGGCGCTTCAGCACCGCGTCCACCTCCGCCCAGCGGATGGTCCGGCTGCACTCGCCCAGGCCCTTGCGGTCCATGTGCGTCCGCCCGGTGACCAGGATGCCCGTATAGGGCGTGTGGTGGACGTGGTTGTGCTCGATGCGGTTGTGCCCGCTCTGCCACGCCCAGATGCCCGCGGAATGCCACAGCAGCCGCCCCACGTGGTGCACGTGGCAGTCGGTGACGGCGTTGTCGCGATTGACATCCTTGCTGCCCAGGCCGTAGCCCGCCAGCAGCACGCCCGCGCCCCCAAGCGGCCCGACCTCGCACCGCGAGATCGCGATCCGCCGGCAGTGCAGGTCCAGACGCACCCCCGCCCCGCCGGCGTGGACGAAGCGGCAGTCCTCCACCCGGGCGTCCTCGGCCCCGCGGAACCGCAGCATCGCCGTCGGGCGGTCGAACATCTCCCAATCGTGCTGAATCCCCCAGCCCGTCTTGCCCTCCTCCCACGGCCGGCGGTCGCCCTGGGTGAACGTGATCCCGCGGAAGCTCACCCCGCGCACCGGCTCGTCGGCCGGGCCGTCGTAGTCGATCTTGCCCTCCACGCGGACCAGTTCCGTCAGCCGGGGCGCGACCACGTCCGCGCCCGGCGCCTTGCCGTCCCGCGGCCAGAGGTACAGCTTGCCCGCCCGGGCGTCCAGGGCCCACTCGCCCGGCGAGTCCAGGGCCTCGAGCACGTTCTCGATCCAGAGCGTCCCGTCGGGGAACGACGCGAAGTTCGGCTGGTTCAGCGGGTACGTCGCCGGCACGTCCGTCCGGACCAGTCCGCTCGCGCGGTCCACGTGGCTCATCGGCAGGATGTTCATTACCCACGGGTAGACCGGCACGACGACCATCTCCGCCTGGCTGAAGTCGGCTGTGCTGGCCACGGCTTCCGCCGGCATGTACAGGTGCTTGCAGTCGATTGGCTGTCCGCCGGAGGGGGGCTTGTTCAACTGTCGAAATCCGCGCGTTCGCGCCCGCGGCAGCATCGTCTCGCCCTGGAACAGCGTGCGAAATGCCAGCTCGTCCGCCGCCCCGCCGCGCGTCCGGTCGGCCGACCAGTCCGCCGGAACGTCCGCCTGCCAGACGTGCCCGCGGGCCTTGTCCGCCAGGCCAGGCAGGTCGCTCGGCGCCTTGATCCAGCCGCCCGGCAGGGGGGCGGCCCCGCTGAGCACCGGCTGCTCCCCCGGCGCCGCCGCCACTTCAACGTCCGCGTCGCGCAGGTCGAATACCACCGTCCGCGCCAGCCGGTGCGTTCCTCCGTGCAACACGATCCGCCAGGCTGCCTTCGCCCCGCCCGGCTTTCCAGCGTCCGGCGTTTTCGCCCGTGCGGCCCGCACCGCGTCCCGCGCCCGCTCCAGCGTCGCAAACGGGCGCTCCTTCGTCCCCGGCGCGTCGTCGCTGCCGTCCGGGGCTACGTGGAACTCCGCCTCCGCCGTCGCCAACGGAAGGAGAACCAGGATCGCCACGACGACGAACAGTCTCTGCCTTTCCATCACACACTCCCAGCAGTCTGGCGGACAACGGGTCCAGGAATGCGTATTCGTTCGGACTCGTCCACGACCCTGTCCCATTATGAAGGAATAGTCCCGGCCGTCGTCGTCGGTCATCGGGTGCGGGAGACCTCGCGGGCGACCTGGATGTTCTTGAGTTCCATGCCTTCCGGCCGGAAGAGCATCTCCCTGACGGTCAGGCCCGGCCTGTAGGTGATCATGGTGCGCTGGCCGGCGATCTCGGCGTCCACGAGCGAGCCGCCGATCTTATCGTCTCCTTTCACCATGACACGAACCGCGAACGGCGCGTCCACGCCGATGAGGTTCTCGATGGCGTAGTGCCCGACCCGGTGAGGCGCACCGCCCTCGCGCAGAGACTTCTGCCTCTCCGCGAACTTGAGCAGCGACCCCGGGCCGAATTGGGCCCGCCGCTCGTCCAGCCGGACCTGCAGCTCGCAGGAGGCCCGTTCGCCCTCTTCGCCCAGGAACGTGACGGCGAACCTGCCCTTGCCCGCCTGGGCTGGATGAACGTCGAAGCTCAGCACGAACGATTTGTCCTTGGTCGCAACGGTCGTGGTCTCGGCTGTCTTCGTCGCCAGGGTCTGCGGCGCGGCGGTTTCGGGCGTGATCTCCTTCATCCATTTCGAGCCGATCCTCCCGTCGGGGTATTGGACCAGCTCGCGGATCACCAGGTTGCCTCCCCAGCCGTGGATGGGGATCCAGCCGGCCATGAGAACTCGCCCGCCGGCGACTTCCGTGACCGCGGGCACGTTCAACCCGTCGTAGAAGTCGAGCCCCTTGGCGACGACGCTGGCATAGGCGGAGTTCGGCGCGTCGGCGGGTTTGGACCACAGCCCGGTGAAGCCGCCGATGACGTAGTCGAACCGGCCCCAGCGGAAGAAGAAGGTGCAGTCGCCCCCCGGCGGGAAGCCCGGATTGATGCATCGCCAGCCGCCGTCGATCGATTCGGACTCCCAGATCCCGTTGGAGCGGTAGTTGGCCATCATCCGCAACTCGCCGCCCGGCGCGGTGTACACGCTCGGGTTCTCGCAAGGATGGAACATGACCCAGCTCTTCTTGAACTTCGCCAGGCCGTCCTGGCTGACGGCGTAGGTCGCCCCCGCGGGAGCGCCGGCCGTGCTCTCGCGGCGGAAGGCGTTCGTCCGCCCGTTCTTCTTAAGGTACTCCCACTGGGCGGGCAGGGCGGTCTTCTCCTGCGGGAAGATGCGCGTGGTGTGCAGCCCGTAGCTGAGGCAGAGCTTGTCGCGGAAGACGAACGGCGTGCCCGTCCCGATGCACTCCCACTGCTCTTCGAGCGGCGTGGCCGCCTCGTGCTCCGTCCACGTCTTGAAGTCGGCCGTGGAGATGTGCTCGAAATAGTGCGCGCCCCTGCCGAACTTGCTCTGGTGGTGGCGGCGGTCGTACAGGTAGAAGAGATGGTAGCGGCCGCGGTAGAAGCATGTTGCCACGTCGCCGACCCAACTGTTGTGTCCGGGCGGCGTCCAGTACTGGACCGGCGCGAATCGGGGCGACGGCGCTTTGACCACCCGGGGCGCCAGGGCGGGACAATACAGGGCGGCGCGGCGGACGTACGTCGGGTAGGCGGACAGGGTGGCGGGCGTCGGCCAGCGCGGGTAGCCGAACGGGAAATCGTTGTCCATCAGCTCGCCGTCCACGTACATCGTCCATCGCGCGCCGGTGAAGTTCAGGACGACCTCGTGCGGGCCTTGCGGCTCGCTCAACATCGCCAGGGGGATTCCGACGCACATCTCCTTCCAGTCGGGGTGCTCGGCGGAATGCAGCGTGACCGTCGCCTCCAGGACCGGCAGCGACCCGTCGGGCATCTTGAAGGTCGGGTAGTTCTGCCTGCCGCGATCGCCCGGATTGTGCTGACGCAGACGGACGCTGAGCACGCCGGGGACCTGGAGGATCTCCGGGCTGGCGTCGAACTTTTTGAGGTCCACCGTGAAGGCGAGAGTGAAACCGCCCCCAGAAGCGTTCGCGGGCCCGCCGGCGGGACTCGCCGGCGCCTCGAACCGGACACCCGACTGCGGCGGCGCCCACTGGGCCAGCGCGGGCTGCTTGGCGTCAAACAGGAACAGCAGCGTCAGTAATTCCAGCATGGGACCTCCTCCTGCCGGACAAAAGGAGTATCTGCGCGTGCGGACTGCACGCACCGCACACCGGGGTGCGGCCTCTTGGAGCAACGCACCGATCCGCCTTTCCTTGTCAATCGGGGGCCGATCGGCGGCCGGGACCGGGCCGGTCCGCTGACGAACGCCGCTCTCCCGGCCTGGTCAATCCCCGTCGCGCTGTTCGCCGCCGGACGGGCTGTCGCCCAGGAGTCGTTCGACAGTCGGGACGGCCTGCTCCGTCGGCAGGCGGCGGGCGCGGAGGTCGGCCAGGGCGGGTCCGCAGCCGAGTTGGCCGCCGACGTAGAGGTCGAAGGCCTCGACCTTGTCGCCGGACTCGGTGGCGGCCAGGCAGCCGGACAGGCCGATGGGGGCGGCCTGGCTGTACGAGCAGCCGTTGGGACAGCCGCTGATGGAGACGGTGAGGTCCGCAGGCAGGCGGTCGCCCAGTTCGCGGCGAAGGCGGTCGGCGAGGCGATCGGTGCGGATGATGGCCCGGCTGCACCATCGCGTGCCCGGGCAGGCGAGGATGGTGGCCTGCGGGCGGGCGGCGTCGGCCAAGGCGGGCCGGGCGGCCAGCAGGTCATCCAGCGGCACGTCGGCTCGTGCGAAGACCTCGACGCGGTGGTCCAGGCCCACGCGGACGCGGAGGGCGCCGCTTGCAGCGTCGATCAATTCCGCGAGGGCGTCGGCGGCGTCGGCCCCAAGGTTGCCGTCGGCGAAGTGCAGCGTGCGATGCCGGGGGAGGTCGGCGGCCGGGGCGAGTTCGCCCTCGAACGGGGCGACGCTTCGCCTGGCCTCATCGAGGCCCCGTCCCAGCAGGCTAAGGAACTCTTCGTCACCCATGCGCTGGCGGACGTGTCGCAGGCGGGCCTTGGAGCGGTTCTCGCGGTCGCCGTGCCCGGCAAAGACGGCGAAACCCGCCCGCACCATCGCCGGCACGTCGCGCGGGGACAGGCGCTCGGCCAGCACGATCCCCGCGGCTGGGCGGGGCCCCAGCGAGCCGGCGCCGATGACGGTGAACTCCCACTGCCCGTCCCGGCTGCGTCCCAGGACAAAGCCCAGGTCGTTCACGAAGGGCCGGCCGCACGCCTTGCTGCACGCGGAGAAGGAAATCTTGAACTTGCGCGGGAGGTTGTAGGTCTGGTCGTCGGCCTCGAGCATGCGGCGAACGTGCCAGGCCAGCGGGGCCAGGTCGGCGGTGTCGGCGTTCAGGCCCGCGCACGGGCAGACGGTGACGTTCCGCAGCGTGTCGCCGCACGCGCCGAACCCGGTCATGTCCGCCTCGGCCAGCCGTTGCTGCGCGATCGGCACCTGCTGTTCGCTCAGGTCGTGTAGTTCGATGTCCTGGCGCGTGGTCAGGTGCAGCGGACAGTCCGGCGTCAACTCGCGGACGACGGCCCCCAGCGCTCGCCACTGTGGGGCGGTCAACTCGCCGGCCAATACTTTCACTCTCTGCATCCACAGCCCCTTCTGGCTCTGGGGGTACAGACCAAGCAGGCGCTGCAGGCGGGGCTCGCCGGGCAGGGCCTGGCACGGAAACGCGATGTCCTGTCTCGTGATCATAGTACGGTCATGGGGCGGCGATTCAGATCTGGTACTCGGGTGGCTTGGTCCGGCCGAACTTGACCTTCAGCCAGAGCCGCTCGTGGACGTAGAAGGCGAGGAGTTTCACCGCGGTGTCGGTCAGGCCGATGGTGGCAGCCAGGTCCGCCCGTCGGGTCAGCACCCAGGCGACGCCGACGGTCATGACAAACCCGCCCAATCGCCAGGTGGCGGCTTTGACGATGCTTCTTGCATGGCTTTCCATACCGGCTCCCAGTCACGGTCGATTCTGCACAAATCATAACTGGCCGGCCGGGGAGAATCAAGGTATAATCCATAATTCCGATTGGAATTATGTACAATACTTCATCCAAGACATAAACCCTTCTAAAGAAACCAGCTATTCATGTTGAAGATGCCGAGCCTTCTGACTCGGCCAGTCGGCCGAGCCAGGGCGACAAGAGTCCGGACGGCCGCTATCCGACCTGGGCCACCGAGTTCAGCGTCCCGAACGGGTTGAGGGCCCAGGAGCTGTGGTCGGGGTCCACCTGCCAGTCGCCGTCGATGATGAACTTGTATTCATACGCTCCGGGCGGGGCGTTGACGGTAACGGCGAAGGAGCCGCCCTTCTGCTTTTTCATTTCCAGCAGGGCCCAGTCGTTGAAGTCGCCTGCGACCTCGACCTTCCGCACCGCTGCGGCTGGCTTGAGCGAGAAACGGATGGTGCCCTTCTTTGTGCCTTTTTTGAACATAGGGTTATCCTTATTCTGATCCGGCGCGAGCCGCTTCCTCCCGTCCGTGGGGGGCGTCTTCTGCCGGAGGTTTCTTCTTCAGTTATAGCCGGTTTTCATCCGGCCCGCCGTCCAATATTCTTCCCTCGCGTCGTCCGCCCTGCAAGACCTGTGTTCACACGTTCCTGCTCAGCAGCGTGAGCTTTCCGGCCTTGATGCCCCGATGAGCGATGATGGCGTCGGCCACCCGCCGCAATTGCTCGGATCGTCCCTGCATGAGGATGACTTCGAGGCAGCGGTCGTGGTCGAGATGGACGTGCTGACTGCATAGGATGCAGTGGTGGTCCTCATGCTGGATCTCGGTCAACTCCTGCGTCAGGGCGTGGGAGTTGTGGCTGAAAATGATGCTCAGCGCCGCCACCACCTGCGCCTTGGGGTTGGTCCATTCCTCTTCGATCAGCGCCGCCCGCACCAGGTCGCGCATGGCCTCGCTGCGGTTGGTGTAGCCGCGTCCGGCCATCCACCGGTCCAGCCGGGCCAGCAGGTCCTTCTCGATCGCCAGGGTTGTTCGCGTCAGGTCGCTCATGGGGGAGGTATTATACGGCCCGGGGTCAAGCAATACCACATTCCCGGGCCCCGGATGCAGGGCAATCGCATGTACCACTTCGTCGTGATTTTTCTTGAAGTTCGGCGCATGTTCGGGTTGCGCTCGCGCCGCGCAGGGGGTATGGTGCTTCCCACAAGCCTGCAGGTGGCCACGCAGGGAC
>Ga0209201_1003417_pt1 | contig 13960 bp, 10 predicted proteins | sample AD_UKC055_MetaG_FD_184411 | JGI IMG/M metagenome (GOLD analysis project Ga0209201, IMG submission 184411) | Active sludge microbial communities of municipal wastewater-treating anaerobic digesters from USA - AD_UKC055_MetaG (SPAdes) (version 2) | ecosystem: Engineered > Bioreactor > Anaerobic >...
GAAAACCTTGAAGACTCCGCTGTCAAAACCTGCAGTTTTTTTATTAAGACGTGTACTGAAAGTTTCCAAAAAAGATTGGGCAATATCTGCTATATCTTCCTTTCTGTCCTTGAGTCCCGGAAGAATCATATTAATGACATTAATTCTATAATATAAATCCTGACGGAATTTGTTTTGTTCTATGAGTTCTTCCAAATTTCGATTAGTTGCACTGAGAATTCTTACATCTGTTTTTGCGGGCTTTATTGCTCCCAGCGGTTCGTATTCATGTTCCTGTAAAACACGCAGGAGTTTAACTTGAAGGGCAGGACTTATGTCCCCTATCTCATCAAGAAAAAGGGTCCCTCCTTCTGCCAGCGCAAAACGGCCTGGTTTATCTTTATCTGCACCGGTGAAGGCGCCTTTTTTGTAGCCGAAGAGTTCCGACTCTAAAAGGCTCTCAGGAAGGGCTCCGCAGTTTATAGCAATAAAGGGTTTATTTTTTCTCGGACTAAGTACATGTATGGTTCGAGCGAGTACTTCTTTTCCGGTGCCTGTTTCACCCTGTATAAGAACTGAACTTGAGCTTTCTGCAACAGAGGGAAGTATAGAAATTATATTCTGCATAGATGGGCTTTTACTTTCGAAGACAGGATGAGGTCCGCGCGACAAAAGCTCATTTCTAAGTTTTTCAAGCTCGCTCAAATCGCGGAATGTTTCGGCCCCTCCGAGTAATACGCCGTTTTCATCCTTAAGCAGGGCTGTTGAAACACTAATAGGAATCCTGCTGCCTGCTTTCGAAAGACAGTAACCGTTCTTATCTATAAGCGGTTTTCCGCTTTTCATGGTTTTTCTCAAGGGACAGTCTTTTTCGCACATGTTGGATTTAAAAACCTCAAAACACTTTTGCCCGAGTGCATCTTTTTTTTGTACGCCGGTTATAAGTTCTGCCGCCCGGTTGAAGGAGGTTATTTCCCAATCATTATTAACGGTAAAAACACCGTCAGAGATGCTTTCGAGAATGTTAGACGTGAACCCTTCTTTTTCCATAACATAATAATACGCAAACCATTGCAAAAATGCAATAGTTGTTGTGATAAATAAAAACCTTATTGTCTATATTCACGGGGGGACATTCCGGTGTGTTTTTTAAAAATATAACTGAAGTAATGAGGGTCGGAAAATCCTATTTCGTATGCAATATCGGTACTGCGTTTTTGTGTTGTTTTTAACAGTTTTTTTGCCATGGTCATTCGTATTTCGGTAAGATATTCAATAAAGGTCATACCGCATTCCTGTGAAAAAACTGTACTAAAGTGATTGGGACTCAAACATACATGAGCAGAAACTGTCTGGAGGCAGACCGAGGGATTATTATAGTTTTCTTCAATATATTTTTTTGCCTTTAGTATGACATCTGCATATCTGCCCGATGACCGGTTGTCTCTCCACTGAATTATTTCATGAAGAATGCTGTTAACTTCCTTAATGAGAATATCAGGGGTTTCTACGGAGTGTGTTACAAAATCGCGTGTTAAAATTCTAGGCATAACGTTTTGAATATTATCACCAAGCTCCTCGACTAATTTTGAAACGGCCATAATTACTTCAATGAGAAGGTAGGATGCAATAATGCCGAAGTGCCCCGGGTTTTCTCCTAAAAGACTGATATAATCTTCTACAATTTTATCAACTTCATTAACGGATGCATACTTAAGCTGTTCAACTACAGGATCATGTTCCTGTAGAATAAGACTTGAGTTTTCATGAGTACGAATATCGCCGTAGCAGAATATGCGGTTTTTCCCTGAAATCCTGCACATGTTTATTATGTTTTCCGCTTCAGAGTATGATACCGATATTTGCCCGGGCCTTTCAGCCGGTGATCCAATAGCAGTAATCACTGTACTGTCTTTTTCCAATTGAACTTCATGCTGAATTGTCTGCGCAAAGGAGAAGGATTCTTCTTCAATTTTTTCTCTTGTGCTGCTTTTTAATATAAAGGCAAAACGGTCAAACGATATTGTATATAAAAGTACGTGAGGCATGTTTTCACAAACATCATGTATACGGTGCTTTATGTTTTGAAGCGTCTGCACATCTTTATCTGCATTGTGAATGCGGCTTATGCAAACGATAAAAAATGGTGAGTCTAAGTCGAGCGAGAGTGCTGCAGATTGTTGAATTAAGGAATCTGTGCTTTGCGGTTCAGTTAATAATTTATGAAGAAAGCTCTGTTTATGAATGTACTTTGATGTGTTTATTTCACTTTCCAAATTTGGATTCTGCATTCTATTTTTTTGCTGGTCAATTTTTCTTGAAGCCTTTAGCATAGATATCATTAAATCTTCAGAAGAGAAGGGTTTTAATATATAATCATCAACTCCAATTTTAATAGCTTCTTTGGCGTAGTCAAACTCGTCATGACCGGAGAGTATAATAATCCGTATCCACGGCTGTATGCTTTTAACAATCATGGAAAGCTGGAGCCCGTCCATGAAAGGCATTTTAATATCGGTAATAAGAATATCGGGCTTTATTTCCTGGATCATTGAAAGAGCGATTTCCCCGTCTCCGGCTTCTCCTGCAAAAGTAAAAGGTGTTTCATCCCATTGTATTTTATTTCTGATTCCTTCGCGTACAATTACCTCATCATCAACAATAAAAACTTTATACATGGTTCATCTCCGCAGGTACATTGAATGAGACAACTGTTCCGCTGCCGTATTCACTTTCAATTAAAAGTTCGATGCTTTCATTATAATATAATTCCAGTCGTTTTTGAACATTAAATAAGCCGTAAACATTTTTCAATATTTCTGTATCGGGCTTCGATTCGAGTTCTTTGTAAATACTTTTTATTTTTTCTTCTGTCATACCAATGCCGTTATCGGCAACAGAAAAATACAGGCGGTTGTTTTTTTTCTTTGCATTTACTTCTAGAATTCCTCTGCCGCGTTTATTTTTGATTCCATGATAAATTGCATTTTCTACGAGCGGCTGCAGTATCAGTTTGAGAACAGAAAGTTCTTTCATATCCTCTTCTACAGAAATACTAAAATCAAGTATGTCGCGGTAACGGATTTTTTGAATTGTCAGGTAGCTTTTTATATGTTCAATTTCCTGCTCTACTGTTATCCATTCATGTCCCTTGCTTAATGAAATTCTAAAAAAATTGGAAAATGCTCTAGTAATTTCAATTACCTCGTCGGTCCGCTTGGTTTCGGCAAGCCATATTATAGTGTCAAAGGTATTATATAAAAAGTGAGGTGTTATTTGAGCCTGTAAGGCCTTCATCTGGGCTTTTTGAAAATTCTGCTGTTCCCGTATATTTTCATCTATAAGATCCCTTATTTTTTCTGCCATAATATTCAAGTTAAGTGTCAGGTTATCAAGTTCCTTGACAAAGGGTTTAACAGCACGTGCTTCAAGATTTCCTTCTGCAATTTCGGAGGATAGAACTTCAAGGCGCATTATTGGTTTTCGAATTTTTTCAGAAACTGATGTAAGAGTAAAGAGTGCTATTCCAATTACAATGGCAGTAATAAGAATTTGAATTAAAGATAAGAACGAAAAAGATTTTTTTATATTGTCATTAGTTTTCGCTGCAGATTCAATTTCTGCGACAATGAAATCCTGAAGTATATCGTATATAAGTGAAGCAACGCCGCGGACTTCTTCAAGAATAATTTCATTTTCTGCAACAGGAGCAGACGTTTTAATTTGGTCTCCTAGAATATTGACATATTTTTCCAAGGTTAACAGCGCACGGGATGAAACTTCAAGGTATTGTCTATTTTGCCGCAGCTCTGTGGAAACTGCCATTTCTTCTATTCCATTGCGTATATTTTGAATTATTTCGTACTGTTTCCCCTCAGAGAATAATTTTTTCCCTGCAACAATATCCCAAATCTCATTTGATATTTCAATTTTTACCATCTGGTTCAGCCGGTTTGCCTTGCTTACGTTTGTAATAATTTTATCATAGCGGTTTGTGTAAGTTCGTGAAACTGAAAATGAGTAAATTGTCGGAAGAATCATAAGGCTAATAATGAGTACATACGAAAACTGAATTGTCTTTTTTATACTCCGGCTGCTTTTTTCTTCCATACTAATACCCGCGGAGAGGTAGAAGGCTTAGATCGTCCCATTCGGTAAAAACATTTTCATTAACATATGTTACTCTCGGTATACTTTTGCCTTCTGTTAATTGTTTTACCATATCAATAACAAGATCCCCGATTTTTGGATTGCATTCTACAACACAGTTTATCTTTCCTTCTTTTAATGCATCAATCGCAGCCTGTTCTGCATCAACACTAACTATTACAATATCTTTTCCTGGAAGTATCGGTGTGTTTTCTAGAACATCTAAAAAACCAAGAGCCATGCCGTCATTGTGAGAGTATAAAATATCAAAGGGAAGCTTAGTGTTTTCCATCAGGTACGTTTCAGCAATTTCTTTACCCCGTGATCGTAAAAAGTCCCCGTCTATACTTGTTGTTATAGTAAATCGTTTATCTGTATTAATAATTTCACGAAAACCTGTATACCTTCCGTCGGCTACAGAAGATCCTGCGGTTCCGAGTATTTCAAGTATTCTATAATTTTGGTTTTCATCTTTAAACTTTTTTAATAAAAAACGTGCCGCATTTCGCCCTTCCTCTACATGGTCTGCTCCTATATATGCTGTAAATAGGGATTCGTCTGCGACTCTCATTTTTCTGTCAATTATTATAACGGGAATTCCTGCATCCTTAGCCTCTCTCAAAACGTTATCCCATCCGTCCTGTACAATGGGTACGAATACAATAACATCTACCTGATACACAATAAATGAACGGATAGCCTTAATCTGGTTTTCCTGCTTTTGCTCTGCATTGTCATAGAGTAATTGTATTCCAGATGCAGATGCAGCATCTCTCATTGATTGCGTATTGCAGGTGCGCCATGCACTTTCGGCACCTATCTGTGAAAAACCTACAATAATATTTTTTTGAATCTGGTTAAGTTCTACTTCTTGTTTTTTTGTACATGAAAAGATAAGAAGAGTACAAATAAGTGGGAATAGCATCCGCTGTATTATTGTACTCTTCATGGCTGTACCTCTTTTCTTAGTTTCTTAGTTTCTTTGTTGTCCGTAATATGCGTTTTTACCATGCTTACGATTATAATGTTTTTGCAGAATATACTCAGGTAATACGTTCATCTGAGGATTAATAGAAAGACTTATCCATGCCATTTTAGCAATTTCCTCGAGTACCGCAGAATTGTATACCGATTTATCTGCTGTCTTACCCCAAGTGAATGGACCGTGACCGGCAACAAGAACCATAGGGTTTTCCTGCGGATTAAGTACCGGCTGTTTCAGACCAAGCGATGCAGGTTCTAAAAATGTCTTAATTATAAGGAGCCCTGTTTCTTTTTCATAATCCCGTTCAACAGCATCTTTTTGAATAAAGGGGGTACATACAATTGAGCCGGTACTGTGATCCGCATGGGTTGTCCCAAATACGGGAATGGATCTGGAGGCCTGTGCCCATGAAGTTGCATATGTCGAATGGGTGTGTGTTATACCGCCTATGCCTTCAAATTTCTTATACAGTTCCAAATGAGTAGGTGTGTCGGACGAAGGATTTCGTTTTCCTTCAACGACACGTCCTTCCAAATCAAGAACAACCATATCGTCAATTGTAAGTTCATCATAGGGAATACCCGAAGGTTTTATGGCAAATACTCCCTTATCCTTGTCAAAGGCGGACACATTGCCCCATGTGTAAAGCGCCAGTTTTCGCTCAGGTATTTGTAAATTTGCCTTCCATGCTTCTTCTTTCAACGTACTATATGGTGTCATAATTCTTCCTCTTAAAATGCTTTGTCATTCCAGCGTATTTCATTTCTAAAATCTGCTATTCTGGTGCCGTCTGCGATTACGAGTAATTCTGTTCCTGTCATTTCTGCATAATCACGAAGGTATTCTGTTGTAATCGCGTCGCTGTATGCAGTGTGGTGTCCGCCGCCTGCTAAAATCCATGCCTCTGCAGATGTTGTAAAGTCCGGCATCGGCTTCCATAAAACGCGCGCAACCGGGAGTTTCGGGAATGGTTTTGGAGTTTTAACTGTCTCAACTTCATTCAATACTAAGCGGAACCTCGCGCCCATGTCGACAATCGCAGCACACAGAGCTTTTCCCGGTCTGCCGTCAAATACAAGGCGTGCAGGATCATCTTTTCCGCCAATTCCCAGCTGATGTACTTCAATAAGCGGTTTTGTGTCAGATACTGAAGGACATACTTCAAGCATGTGAGCGCCAAGAATTAACTGGTTTCCTTTTTCAAGGTGATAGGTGTAGTCTTCCATAAAGGAGCTTCCGCCTTTTAAACCGTGAGCCATAACTTTCAAGGTTCTTACCATCGCAGCAGTCTTCCAGTCTCCTTCTCCGGCGAATCCGTACCCGTCTGCCATCATGTTCTGGCATGCTAAGCCGGGAAGCTGCTTCATACCGTGAAGATCCTGGAAATTAGTTGTAAAAGCTTTTGCTCCTATATCTTGTAAGAAACTTCTTAATGCTTCCTCAATACGGGCTTGTTCCCGAATATGCTCCATCGCAAAGGAAGGACTGTTTTTTGCATCAAAAGAGTAGCGTTCAAGATACTGCGCAATCCGCGCATCAATGGCCTGGCTCGAAACCTTATTCATGTATTCTACAAGGTCTCCAATTCCGTAATAGGGAACCGACCATCCAAGATGCATCATTGCTTCTACCTTATCGCCGTCTGTAACAGCAACTTCTCTCATATTGTCGCCGAAACGTGCAATAACAAGATTTTTACCGTCTATGTAAGCGCTTGCAGCTCTCATCCAGACACTCATGCGGTCCTGAACTTCTTTATGAGACCAGTGTCCTGCAATTACCTTGCGTTTAATATTCATACGGGCTGTTATATGACCAAACTCTCTGTCGCCGTGGGCCGACTGATTAAGGTTCATAAAATCCATGTCCATGGTATCGTAGGGAATCTGCTCATTAAATTGTGTATTTAGATGAAGAAGGGGTTTTGCTAAAATGGAAAGTCCCCGTATCCACATTTTAGCTGGAGAAAAAGTGTGCATCCAGCATATGATGCCGGCGCATAGAGGATCTGTATTTGCTTCCTGAATTACAGAAACAATGGCGTCACTGCTTTTTACTGTAGGCTTCCAAACTACAGCAAAAGGAAGAGAACTTTTATTTAACTGATTCACTATCTGGAGTGAATCTTCTTTTACCTGACGGAGTGTTTCGTCTCCGTATAAATCCTGACTGCCGGTAATAAACCAGAAGTTCATGTTTTCAATGTTTTTCATATATCCTCCATAAAATCTAAACTCAAAACTATCAGTATTTGTTTATATAACTTACTTTAAAACTGATAATGATTCATACGCCGTTACTGTGCTTTTTCCTCAAAAGCACCAAGGGCTTTATACTTTTCATATAGTTTATTGTATACAGCATTAACTGCCGGGTCCGGCTTGTGAACTCTGTCTATTCCAGCTGTCAGTTTTTTCTGTGCTTCAAAAACAGAACTGTATAATCCGGCTGCAACGGAAGCAAAAACTGCGGCTCCAATTGCAGGAGACTGATCGCTTGCCGTTACGTGAATTTCACGGTTTGTAACATCGGCAAGAATCTGCATTCCTATTTTGCTTTTTCGTGCAACGCCGCCTATAGCTACAACCTTTTCTATTTTTATACCGCCCTGTTCAAAGCATTCAATAATAGCGCGTGCACCAAAGGCCGCTGACTCAAGAAGTGCTTTTAAAATAGAAGGCGCATCGGTACCAAGTGTAATTCCCTGTATTGCAGCGGTGAGACTTTGATCAGCATAGGGTGTTCTTCTGCCGTTTATCCAGTCAAGTGCAACAAGAGATTGTTCACTTACCGGAATTTTTGCAGCTTCGTTTTCAAGGGCAGGAAGAATCTTCTTTTCAAAAACTTCCAGTTCATCCTCTTTCATGACTGCAAGGGTTTTATACGGCCACATGAGAAGATTCCTGAACCATCCGAAGTAATCGCCGTAGGCAGACTGTCCGGCTTCATATCCTATCCATCCGTCTATAACAGAGCCGTCTACCTGACCGCAGATGCCGGGTATGCAGACTTCTTTTTTTCCGTCTTCCGGTTTTGGCCCGATGATTATATCGCAGGTGGAGGTTCCTATGCTTTTTACCAGTACGCCTTTTTCTGCATCTCCGCCGACTGCACCGATATGCGCATCATAGGCTCCGACGCAGACAGGAATACCTTCGCTGAGCCCTGTTTTTTGAGCCCACAAAGATGTTAAGTGTCCCTGAACTTTTTCTGTAGTCCATGTTTCTTTTCCAAGGGTTTGTGCAATGCTTGAAAGTTTTGGATCCAGGCGGTCAAGAAAATCTGAAGAAGGGTAGCCTCCCCAGCTTGCATGCCATAAGCATTTATGACCGGATGCACAGCGGCTTCTTTTAATGGCTGCAGGCCCGGTGTTTCCGCAAAGTTCAGCGGTAATCCAGTCGCAGTGTTCAACGGCTGTGTAAGCCTTATTCTTTACGCGTTCGTTTTTCCGTATGGTATGAAGTATTTTTGCCCAAAACCATTCAGAGGAATATACTCCGCCGCAGTAGGTGGTGTAGTCAATGCCTCCCCATGTTCTGCACAGTGTATTTATTTCTTCGGCTTCACTAACCGAGGTATGATCCTTCCATAAAATAAACATTGCATCGGGGTCTTCGGCAAATTCACTCTGTAATGCAAGAGGTACACCTTTTTCATCTGCGAGTACCGGTGTTGACCCTGTTGTATCAATGCATATTCCCCGTACTTTCTTTGCACATGACGCGTCTTTTACTGCAGCTTCTGCAAGGGCGCCCTTAACAGCCTTTGTCAGGCTTTCGGTGTAATCATCCGGGTGCTGGCGGAACTGATTATTTTTCGGATCGCAAAAAAGCCCTTTTTTCCATCTCTCATAATAGGATACACATTGCCCCATCGATGAGCCATCGGCTGCATCCAGAATAACAACGCGGACAGAGTCAGAGCCGAAGTCTGCTCCCAGTACATAATGTTCTCCAGGTAAAAAACTCATGGTATACCTCTCTTATAGCATACAGTATAAATTCTTTTGCTATTTAGTGAATAAAAAAACTTACGTAAAATGGTTAATTTTTCCTGTCCTTTTTTTCTTCGATTTGAAAAATGGAAACAGTCGTAAAATAGTCTACTTTAATCGTAAAATAATACACAAAAAATCAAAAGGCTCTTGGCTTATGATAATGCCTGAACATCATTTTAGTCAAGTAAATGCCGATATAAAACGAAAATAGTTGATATAAACACATGTTGTTATTTACAAATTATTAAAAGTATGAGTATTATGAATAAAGAGGTAATCTTAAATAATGTGTAATCCAAAACAAGTAGGTACAATAGATTTTTCAGCTGCAGGTAAAAACTGCAAAGTCCTTTTAGGCGACATAAATAACGACGGCCGTATGGAAATGATAATGGTTCAAGCCGACAGCGGCATAGATGACCGCTACAAACCTCATCAAGTTGAATGCATTACAGCATTTGATCTTGATGGAAACATGCTGTGGCAGAACGGTAAACCGGTAATAGAGCCGGGCAAGTTCGGTTCAGATTTCCCTGCACAGGTTCACGACATTGACGGCGACGGTATGGATGAGGTGATGGCAGGGTATGATATGCTTGATCAAGACGGCAGCGTTTTATGGAGCTGCAAAGATTTAGAAGATCATGCCGATTGTATATGGATTGGAGATGTTAATGGAGACGGCAGGGTCGAAATTGCTGTAGGCGGCAGTGTGACAGTACTCTATGATACAGAAGGTAATGAACTCTGGCGGTATGCAGATTCAATTGAGTCTCAGCATATTGCCTTAGGCAAATTCAGAGATGATCTATGCGGTCTTCAAATGGCAGGACTTGACCGTATTGTCCGCGGAGACGGGTATAAAGGCCAATGGGACGGGAAGGACGGCATGTTTCTGGTTGATTCGGCAGGTAAAGGTATTTGGAAGGAGGATCGCAAAACAAAGGGCTGGCTTACAATTGTAGATACTTACAGGAATTGGAACGGTGAAGGCAAAGATTATATAGCAGCTTACAGACGGGGGGGCGGGGTAAACCCGGCCTTATATGACGGTTTTATGAACCCTGTTGTAGTATTTCCGGTAGACGGATACCTTGTTCATGGTGATCTTTTTGGCAGAGGTATAGAAGATGCAATTGTTTATACAGAAGATACCGCCTATATCTTTTCCGGTACACAGACAACAAAGACTCACGGTGGAAAAAAAATAACTCAGCCTAAGAGACTTTCTCTGTCGACGCTCTATCCCGGCGGGGAATATTGAACAGATTATGAAGCAGCAGCTACTTCAACAGCTTGAAGAAATTTCTCAGGAAGAAAAAGTATATTTAAAAGATCATGCCTCTGTTCAGAAAGAAATTTATACAAAAACAGATTTCTTTGAAATAGACTCAAAGAAATTCATAAAAGAAAACAGACTCATTACCGTCCGTACACATACCCGGTTTGTCGATTTTCCTGTTCATAAACATAACTACATAGAAATTATGTATGTATGTCAGGGATCTATAACGCACTGTATTGAGGGAAAAGAAATTGTAATGAATCAGGGCGACATTCTTTTACTCAATCAGCAGGTAGCTCACGGGGTTAAGAAGGCAGGCCATAAGGATATAGGCATAAATTTTATTGCACTTCCTGAATTTTTTGATATTCCCCGCATCATGCTCAAGGAACATAATATTATTGCAGATTTTCTTTTAAATATTTTCCAGGTCAAGCATCAGGAGCCTCATTATTTACTGTTCCGTCTCAATGATAAAATTTGGATAGAAAATCTTATGGAAAACATGATTTACTCAATCAAGAATGAAAAAACACAGGAAGATAATCCAAATGAAGATGTTATTAATCAATATTATATGGGTATTATTTTTTTATACCTTGTAAATCATATGGACACCCTGCAGCAGAATTCTTCGAAAAGTTATAAAGATATTGCCGTAGAAGCTACTCTGAAATATATTGATTCATGGTACAGAACTGCAAATCTGCGCAAAGTAGCAGGGGATTTTAATTTATCTGAATCCTCGCTGAGTAAAGTTATTAAACAGTACACAGGGCGCACATTTCAAGAACATCTCTTAGAAAAAAGATTTCAACAGGCCCAATCGCTGCTCCGTAAAACTGATATTTCCATTGATGAAATATCAGTGAGTGTCGGTTATGAGAATTTCAGTTTTTTTTACCGTAAGTTTAAACAGCTGTATGGTGTAACCCCACGGGAATACCGAATTCAGCAGAATGGAAAATAAAGACAGTTTTTAGTAAAAAAAGAACCTACCATTTTAAATTATTCAATGTTATCATTTATCATAGAAGATTTCTCAAAATATAGAGGGTTAACTATGTATAAGTCGTTTAAAATGAAGCTTTTCAAAGGATTTGAAAAAGAGTACGAAAGACGCCACAATCTGCTCTGGCCGGAAATGAAAGAAATGCTTCATAAGTCGGGCGGAAAAAACTATTCAATTTTTCTTGATGAAGAAACAAGTGTCTTATATGGATACATAGAAATCGAAGATGAGGAAGTATGGAAGAGCGCTGCCGACACAGAAATCAACCGGAAATGGTGGGACTATATGGCAGACATTATGGAAACAAACCCGGACAACAGTCCTGTAAGTAAAGAATTAAAACTAGTATTTCACTTGGATTAATAATATTTTAACCCCTATATAATAGAAGGAAATAATGAAAAAATATTATTTAGCAGTTGATATTGGTGCTTCGAGCGGCCGGCATATATTAGGCTGCTTAGAAAACGGGAAGATCGTACTGGAAGAAATTCACCGTTTTGCTAATGGAATAGAAAAACAGGGTAATGCCTTATGCTGGAATTTAGACAGACTTTTTGAAGAAGTATTGTATGGAATGGCTGTCTGCAGAAAAATGGGTAAAACTCCCTGTTCTATAGGTATAGATACATGGGCTGTTGATTATGTACTTTTAAATGAACAAGGCCGGCCGGCAGGTAAAACCTATGCATACCGCGATCATCGTACCGAAGGTATTGATGCAGAGGTTAATGCTGTCATATCAAGCACAGAGCTTTATACACGGACCGGAATACAGAAGCAGATTTTTAATACAATGTATCAGCTGGCAGCAGCAAAAAAAGAAGAACCTCATGTACTGGAAGAAGCCACTACGCTGCTTATGATTCCCGATTATTTTTGCTACCGTTTAACGGGTCAAAAAAAAACAGAGTACACTAATGCAACTACAACTCAGCTTTTAAATGTGGAAACTAAGACGTGGGATCATGAATTACTGGAAAAACTTGGAATTAAGTCTTCACTTTTTACAGAAATTTCTTCACCCGGTACTTTTTTAGGAAGGCTTACTCCTGTTATACAGGAACGCGTCGGGTATGATGCGGACGTAATACAAGTTGCCACCCATGATACCGCATCCGCAGTAGCTGCAGTTCCAGCTAATGAAGCAGATTTTGTATATATCAGTTCGGGTACCTGGTCACTCATGGGTGTTGAGCAAAGCAGGGCCGACTGTTCTGAAGAAAGCCGGCTGGCAAATATGACAAATGAAGGCGGTTACGAGTACCGTTTCCGGTTCTTAAAAAATATTATGGGATTATGGATGATTCAGTCTGTAAGACGGGAATTTGACAAACGATATACCTTTGATGAATTATGCGCTCTTGCAGAAGAATGCAGTTCTATTACTTCCAGGGTGAATGTTGACGACAATCGTTTTCTCTCTCCCGAAAGTATGATCAGTGCTATACAGGATTTTTGCCGTGAAACAGGACAGAGTGTTCCGCTGACTCCCGGAGAACTAGCCTCGGTAATTTATCACAGTCTTGCAGAAGGGTACTGTTCAGCGCTCGAAAACATAGAAAAACTTACGGGCAAAACCTACCCAAGCATCAACATAGTAGGCGGCGGATCAAATGACACCTATCTTAATCAGATGACAGCCGACGCTGCCGGAAGAATTGTGTATTCCGGACCGAAAGAAGCCACTGCAATAGGCAATCTTTTAGTTCAAATGATAGAGAAAAAGGACTTAGCCGGTCTGCCGGAAGCACGGCAGGCTGTCCGCGCTTCTTTTACCATACAAACTTATAAACCAAGGAGTGTAAGATAAAAACTGTCTAATATATCGCCAGTTTTTATCTTTGACAGTTTGCGTTGCAAACTTGCATTATTAACTGTGCTTCCTCGCTTTGCTGTGGAAGCACTAAGAAAGTCATTTTCGAAAGTTAAAACTTTCTCACTGACTTTCTTTAGGGGAAAAAAATGAGCTATCAGGAAGCAAAAGAAGTATATGCAAAAATCGGGGTAGATACTGACGCTGCTATGGAAGTATTAAAGAAAGTACCGGTGTCGTTACACTGCTGGCAGGGCGATGATGTAACCGGCTTTGATCATGAGGGTCCTCTTACAGGCGGAATACAGGCAACAGGAAATTATCCGGGGAAAGCCCGCACTCCTGGTCAGCTGATGCAGGATATGGATAAATCTTTTTCTCTTATGCCGGGAACTAAAAAATTAAACCTCCATGCCTGCTACGCTATTTTCGAAAAAGGTAAGACCGCAGACAGAGATGCATTGCAGCCTGAACATTTCAAAAAATGGGCGGAATTTGCAAAAGAAAGAAATATGGGAATTGATTTTAACCCGACTTTTTTTTCGCATCCCATGGTAAAAGACGGGCTTACGCTGTCCAGCCCCGATGAAAAAACCCGGAAATTCTGGATAGATCACGGGAAAGCGTGTATTAAGATTGCACAGTACTTTGCAGAAGAAACAAAAATTCCCTGTGTAATGAATATTTGGATCGGAGACGGGTATAAAGATATTCCCTCAGACCGTCTTGGCCCCCGG
>Ga0209201_1003421_pt1 | contig 13954 bp, 10 predicted proteins | sample AD_UKC055_MetaG_FD_184411 | JGI IMG/M metagenome (GOLD analysis project Ga0209201, IMG submission 184411) | Active sludge microbial communities of municipal wastewater-treating anaerobic digesters from USA - AD_UKC055_MetaG (SPAdes) (version 2) | ecosystem: Engineered > Bioreactor > Anaerobic >...
CGCTAATCATTAACAGTTTATAGCAGGAGATATTATGCGCTATTCAAAGATGTTCATTCCTACCATGAAGGAAGACCCGAAAGAAGCCGAGATTTTAAGCCACCGCCTCATGCTACGGGCAGGATTTATACGGAAGCTCGCGTCAGGAGTCTATACTTGGCTGCCCCTGGGTCTCAAATCCCTCAAAAAGGTGGAAAACATAATCCGCCAGGAGATGAACCGCAAGGGTGCACAGGAGATTATCATGCCCTTTGTACAGCCCAAGGAACTCTGGGAAGAGAGTGGAAGGTGGGAAAAATATGGCAAAGAACTCCTGCGTATCCGCGACAGAAATGACAGAGAATTGTGCCTCGGTCCTACCCATGAAGAGGTTGTCACTGACCTGGTCCGTCGCGAGGTTAAGTCTTACCGCGAGCTTCCCCTGATCCTATACCAGATACAAACGAAGTTTCGGGATGAGATACGGCCGAGATTCGGGGTCATGCGTTCACGGGAATTCTCTATGAAGGATGCCTACAGCTTTGATATAGATGAGGCTAGTGCGGAAAAAAGCTACATGGACATGTACGATGCTTACATGAGGATATTTGAACGATGTGGATTCAATTTCAAGGCTGTGGAGGCGGATACTGGCCAGATTGGAGGGAGTTTTTCCCACGAGTTCATGGTCCTTGCTGATACCGGCGAGGATACCATTATCTCTTGTGGAGGCTGCGGGTATGCAGCTAACCTGGAACGTGCAGAGGTTGGCTTTGTTGACAGGGAGGTGCCACACACAAAGGGGCAGCTTAAGGATGTAGAAACTCCCGGTCAGAGAACGGTTGAAGAGGTGTCGGAGTTTCTGGGTGTTAAACCGGACAAGCTTGTTAAGACCATTATATACAATACAGACAGGGGAACCATGGGGGTCCTTGTTAAAGGCGACAGAGAAGTTAATGAGGTAAAACTCCGCAACATGCTCAACCTCGATGTTATAGAGCTTGCTGATGAAGAGACAATCGAGAAGACAACAGGAGGACCTTTGGGCTTCTCAGGGCCTATTGGCCTTAGCATCCCCCTATACGCTGATCGTGATGTCCTTTTTATGGAGGACTTTGTTGTGGGTGGGAATGTACGGGATGTGCACACGGTTAACGTGAACAATGAAGACTTCAAAGTGGAAGGATACTATGACCTGAAGGTAGCCGAACCAGGCGACTTCTGTGCCAGGTGCGGGGGCACCTACTCTTCAACAAGAGGAATCGAGGTAGGCCACATCTTCAAGCTTGGTCTCAAGTACAGCAAAGCCATGAACTGCACATTCCTGGATAAGGGAGGAAAAGAAATACACGCAGTCATGGGTTGCTACGGCATTGGGGTGGGTAGAACTGTAGCGGCAGCCATAGAGCAAGGGCACGATGAGAACGGCATGATCATGCCCTTTGGCATTGCTCCTTTTGAGATTTGTGTTTTACCGGTGAACAGCTCGCATGCTGAGAGTATGGAATTGGCAGAGGCTGTCTATAAAGAATTACTTGATAAGGGTATGGATGTTATCATAGATGACAGGTCGGAACGGCCCGGGGTCAAATTCAAAGATTGTGATCTCATCGGCATACCCATAAGGGTCACCATCGGCGAGAGAAACCTGAAGGATCACATGGTAGAGATAAAACTGAGAAAAGAAAAAGATTCTCAGAAAGTTCGAAAAGAAGAAGTAATAGAGAGGGTTTTAAATTATGCTAACGAATTTAAGCGAAGGTAGTTTCACTCCCAGGGAAGAGTTAGAGGATCGAATTAATCAGTTGAGGAAAAATATGGAGAGGGCAGGCATAGCTTTTTCCATAATTCTGCAGAATGTTGATCTGTTTTACTTTGCCGGCACAGTCCAGAAAGGTGTGCTGGTTGTGTCCGTTGATAACGGACCACTGCTTTTCATTGAAAGAAATGTCGACAGAGCTGCTGTTGAGTCCGGTCTTGAGATTATCCCAATCAAGCGGGACAAGGACGTGGGTGAAATCCTGATGGCGAAAGGGATACTGAAAGGCAAATGCGGAATGGAGTTTGATGTTGTGCCTGTCTCTGTCTTTGAGCGATGGAAGAGCATCGTTGGCCTTGATGACTTCACGGATATATGGCCTGCAATCAGGGACCTCAGAATTATCAAAAGCCCCTTTGAAATTGAGCAGGTGAAAAGATCTGGGAGTGTGTGCGATCATGTTTTTGAAAAGGCTAGGGATGTGGTTCGTGAAGGGGCCAGAGAGGTTGACATAGCTGCCTTTTTGGAAGCGGAAGGTCGCAGGGTTGGACATCAGGGTTTTTTGAGGATGCGGGGGCTGAACCAGGAGATGATGAATCTCTACATTACCCACGGACGGTCAGGCACCATACCGTCGAGCGGGGATGTACCCATAGCTGGGGCGGGTGTTACCCACGCCATTGCCCAGGGACCATCTCTCAACAAAGTAGAGAAGGGTGTGCCTGTTGTTATCGATTACGGTGGTGGTTATAACGGTTATATTACAGACGAGACGAGAACTTTTGTGGTGGGCGAGTTGAAAGAGCGGTTCAAAAAACCATACGAAGTCGCCAAAGAGATTGTGGAAGATGCCACGGTATATGGCAAAGAGGGCATCGACGGAACAGAGCTTTTCTTAAGGGCAGAGGAAAAGGCGAAAAAAGCCGGACTCGACGAGTATTTCATGGGCTTTGAATCTGGGAAGGTGACATTTATCGGTCATGGCCTCGGCCTTGAAATCAATGAACTTCCGGTTATAACCCCTCGACACCATATTATCCTGAAAGAAGGTATGGTTTTCGCATTCGAGCCAAAGTTTATCTTTCCCGGAGAAGGGGCCATCGGGGTTGAGGTGGACTATGTTGTTCGGAAAGATAAGCTTGAGCGTGTAACCAGAACCTCCATCGACCTGGTTACAATCTAACATTGTGCAGCGGAAACATTTTGTTTATACAACTCTTTTCATTATCCACGCTGTCTGCAACAACGCCCAGCCCAGGCTATCAAGGGTTTCTGAGGATGTCGTTATTCTTGCGTCTGGTAAGAGCATCACATCTGGTGTGGGGTGAATCAAATTGATAGCTTACGGTAAATCCCCAAAGACACGGGGGTACCATTGGAAGGTTTATTGCTGCCATACATTTTGACAAGCAACAAGTTAAAAGCAGACCATGTACATAAACGAAAAAGAATACCACTTTCGTTGGCAGGGCATAGCTGATTTCCTCAAAAAAGCTGCAGGTGTCACATAAAAAAGTTAAAATATTTATTAAATTGCAATTCGGCTCAATGGGGGCAGAAGGCTGCCCTGAATGCCGGGAGCCTTCTGCTTACAGGGGGCAAACGCTGGTCATGGCATTGCTTTTTTTACCTTGTCAGGGGTTATGGGCAAGTTGCAAACCCTTGCCCCGCAAGCATTATAAACTGCGTTTGAGATTGCCGGAACTGTTGCTACAAGGCAGAACTCTGCCATTCCAGATCCACCGAACGGCCCATTCTTCCTTGGAACCTCAACGTAGTAAACCTCAATTGGCGGAATATCCTTTGCCCTTGGCATTCTAAATTTTGCAAAGCTATTCGTTTCGTTATACTTGTATTCTTCGTATAGTGCGTATCCAATGCCCTGGACAATTCCGCCAACAGTCTGACCATCCACGTTGATCTTGTTAATTACCGTACCAGGATCGTGCACCGCTGTGATTTTGACCATATCGACCTTGCCTGTGGTGACATCCACCGCCACCTCTGCCATCTGAACGCCAAAGGAATATGTCTCCCAGGGCACTCCATGGCCATCGACAGGATCAAGTTTTGTTGTTGTGGTATGGTGTACAAGTTTTGAAATGGTTGGTATATCCTTTGCCTTCATGTCAGCATAGGTCTTGCATCCGTTCTCTTCCATTGTTTTTTTTAACTGTTCCACAACCAGTTGGACAGCCCTGCCTGATACATAGGTCTGGCGGCTTCCTGCGGAGAAATTACCGTCAGGCGTAAAATTCGTGTCTGTTGAGCAAATCAGTACCTTGTTGAGAGGATAACCGAATGTTTTTGCTGCTATCTGGAGAAACATCGTGTCTGATCCCTGGCCCATATCAGCTGAACCTATCCATACTTGGAGCTTATCGTCAGGTAGAAGTTCTGCCCATGCCTCTGATTGATCAGGGGCACTCCTTCCCGGGCCAAAGAACACACAACCAAGGCCCACACCGCGTTTCACTTTGTCGGTTGATGCAGCCTTTGCTTCCTTTACTGCCCTTTCATAGTGGGGTCTCATCTGGTCTAAACATTCATGAAAACCAAAGTTATCATTCAATTCTTGGGCACAGATTGTTGTATCACCCGAAACATACCCATTCTTTTTTCTGATTTCGAGGGAATCCATCCCTATCTTTTCTGCAATTTCTTCCAGGAGCGATTCAGTGGCAAAGAGTACCTGGGGAACCCCAAACCCACGCATGGCTCCTTTGATGGCAGAGTTAGTGTACACAGCTTTTCCCATTATCTTGGCGTTCAAAAACCTGTATGGACCGCTTGAGTGGACCAGACCCCGGGTCACTACGCTGTTTGAGAACGATTTGTATGCACCTCCGTCAGCAAGAATATCCATCTGGAGGGCTGTTAGGGTGCCATCTTTCTTAGCACCTACCTTGGCTTTCATGTAAAAGGCATGTCGTTTCGTTGTAACTGCAAATGTCTCCTCTCGGGTGAACACGAGCTTTACCGGCCTTTGAAGGGCAATGGCAGCCATACCTAGGAGACCACCGACTGATACGTCAAGCTTCCCACCAAACGCACCGCCAGTAACGGATTGGATCATTCTTACCCTTGCTGGATCAATCCCCACCGCAGCTGCAATTGTGTTCTTGTGCTGATGGATGTTCTGGCTTCCTGACATGACCACAAGCTGGCCATTTTCATGGATGTAGGCTACTCCAGAATCATTTTCAAGGTACCCATGCTCGATGATTTGAGTAGAGAAATCACGCTCTGCCACCACATCTGCTTCTGAAAAACCCTTTTCAATGTCACCAAATATAATCGGTTGTTCAAAGAACACATTCGGCTTACCATCGTGTACCTGTGGTGCCCCATCTTTAAGGGCCTCTTCATATGTGATCGCTGACGGCAATTCCTCGTAGACAACCTTGACCTGGTTCATACCCTCAATCGCTGCCTTTTCTGTGATTGCAACAACAGCAGCAACAGGATCGCCTATCATGCGCACCTTGCCTCCGCACAGCACAGGTTGGTCATCACCAGCCATCTTCAGGATGTTTGTTCCCTTGACATCTTCCGCGGTGAATACAGCTAGGACACCAGGCACCGAGAGTGCCTGAACCTTATCGATGCTTATGATTTTAGCGTGGTGATGGGGGCTCCTTACCACCTTCATGTAGGTGCAATTGTCAATGGGGATATCATCAACAAAGAGCGTTGTTCCGGTTGCTTTTGCAAGAGAATCCCGACGCGGAACCTCGTCACCAATGATCTGTCCGGTTGTCTTTATTTCCAGGGACGGAATCTCTTTGCGAAGAAATGCGCCTGCATTTTCTATGGCCTCAAAGACCTTAATATATCCGGTACATCGGCAGAGATGAGGCTGAATAGCCTTCGCAATTTCATCACGTGATGGTTTTGGATTTTTATCAAGCAGTGCCTTGGTTCTGATAATCATGCCAGGTGTACAGAAACCGCACTGGATTGCCCCATTTGCAGCAAAAGCAAGCTGAATAGGATGGGGGTTTTCAAGGGTGCCGATGCCTTCGATGGTCACTATCTTCTTGTCTTTTGCTTTTTCTACTGGGTACCTGCACGACATAGTAACCTCTCCGTCAACGAGAACTGCGCAGGTCCCGCAATGTCCGGCTGAACAACCCTCCTTTGTTCCTGTTAGGTGAAGATCCTCACGAATTACCTTTAATAGTGTTTTTTTCGGATCTACAATGATCCGCTTAGGGGTCCCGTTAATGTTCAGTGTAATCTCCTCCATGCTTCCTCCCTCCTTATGATTAATGCGGTACGGAAAATCTCTGTCTCATGCACAGAAATTTAACTTAAGTAATCATGGTTGTTAAGGTCAGTCAATACAAATAGTTTTACGAATTACTAAAAATAACTTATAGTTATTTTGTGAAAAAACAGGTTCTGAGCAGTTCCGGGAACACCATGGAGTTTTTTTCTATGGTGATAATATCGGATAGGGATGACGAGCAAAAAAGGTATCATTGGAAGCATCGTTACTGTCAGACATGCTGGCGATGAACACGTTAAAGACGGGCCAGATTCATCAAAGCGGGGAAGGATACCGTTTTCTTGCACAGGAAATAACTGCGTTTCTACGCAGAGTCGGTGCAGTCCCATAATTACCAAGCTGTTAGTTTGATAGTTTGTGGGTTATTTAGCATACTAGCTGGCAATAAACATTTCAACATTTCAAGAACGTCCCTGAAACCTGAAACCCTGAGGCCAGAATCCACGGTGTGTGACGCATAATCAGTAAGCTATTTTTTTTACCCTTTATCCATTACTGATCACGGCAGAAATAATATATAATGACAAATTATTAAAATTACTAACTAAATAAAACTTATTGTGACTTGACTGGACAATCTTCAAAAGATATAATGTGGCTACAGAATTCAAAGAGAGTAAGATTTTTTATATACCGAGGCGGTGTCGATTACAAAGGCCGTGTAAGGAAGCACATGAGATTGTAAATTTTTTAAGGAGGAACAACGAATGAAAAGTGGTGTCACTCGTATAATGAGGAGAATTGACAGTAAGACGGTTTTTGTTGCGTCGATAATGTTCGCTCTCGTTCTTATGGTTAATGTAAGTACGGGTGGAGAGCCGACAAAGGATGGTCTGGTTGAATATATTGGGGCCCAGAAGAATATGTTTGAAACAGGGAAGGCAGAGGGGGTTCTAAACCTGAAGTTCTTTCAGGGCAAAGAGAACATGTATGCTGTGGGTCCTGCAGCCTTGCTGAATGGAGAAATTACCATATTGAATTCAAAGCCGTATGTCGCCAAAGTCCGTGAAAACGACTACCATGTCGATAACACGCTGAACCACGATGCACTTTTTATTGTATGGGCGCAAGTTCCCCGCTGGAAGGATATCCCTGTTCCAGAATCTGTCAACACCTATGTTCAACTTCAAAATTTTGTTAAGGATCAAGCTGCTGCGTTGGGAATGGATACCTCCAAACCAATCCCGTTTCAGTTCAGTGGAACACCGGTAGAGATAGTATGGCACATCAATTGCGACAAAACAGACAACAAACCGATTACAAGAGAATTGTTTGCCAAATCGAAGGCCATCTATACTATGAAAAATGAACCGGTCGATATAATAGGTTTTTACTCCGAAAGACATTACGGAATATTTATCAGCCAGTATGCTCCTGCTATAAAACCTGGTTCAGGGGATAAGAACGCAGTGCATATGCACCTTATTTCACGCACAACGAAGGCTACGGGACATATTGATGATATTACTCTTGGAAAAGGCATGACACTTCGCCTGCCCGATAGATAAATAATGTTTCTAGGAAACTGTACTCACCACAATGGGTTTCTGGAGTGAGAGTTCCAGGCACTATAGAAAAACACGATCCTGAGCATCAGGCACATGTCTGTCGCTTTCTCGGCATTCCCCTTCATGAATATGAAGACTGGTTAGCGTGCTATAATATCATCCACTGGAGAAGATTTAACAACTTCTTAATGGAGCTGAGGGACAAGATAGAGGAGTGCAAAAGAAACAAAGATCAGCTATGTCTAACACTAAATGAAACTCTGAGATTATATGGGATAGAAGATCGGATCTTAAATCCAATACAGGAAGAGCACCTTTTAGAATTGACAAATCGGATATTGGACGAACATGACTTAAACTGGTTCTTTGAAAATCACGAAAGAATAATAGAAGAGTTGGAAGAAACCTTCGAGAAGCAAAGCTACGAGCAACATCAAGGTTCAGCATAGTATTAATCTACTCAACTCTGATCACTGCTTCTTTTTAGGACTATCAAGTTTCGAATTTCCACTGAATAAAATGTTGCTTATGCGGAGAGGTTAAAATCAACGCTGGTGTGCCGAAGGTTTTTCTCTCGGCTGTAGGGCAATGCTCCTCCCTGGCAGCCAGGACAAATGGCCCCATCCTCACTGCGGTATGCCTCTTCACAGGACGGACAGATGGTAATGGAAGAGTTTTTCCGCTTGTTTACGGGATCAATAATAACCGTGATTTCTTCAAGGCTGCAGATATCTGATCCTGCTTCCATTATTTCTCGAAGGAGTGAATCAGCATCTTGTTCCTTCTTCGGAATAAGCTTTAGATACCAGCCTTTGATCTGGGGAAACTTTTCAAGGAGCTTCCAATCAAGGTAGACCCGGATCCCCCTTCCCGTGTGTTTTTCGTAAAAGGTTAGGGCATAGCGGCCGACATCCACAATCTTGAGCCATTGATTTCCTATAGAGCACGGTGTGAGAAGCTGAACTGCATCGGGTAAACACTTTGACGTCTCGCATATGACATCGTACTCGCCCCCTTTGGGAAGATGCTTATACGCATAATCCACCATAAAACCACCTATTAAAACACCGGGGGCAGGACTTCCGTGAAATGAAGCAGCCATTTTTATGAACTCATTCAAATTATATGAAAGGATATTCGACACTATTTTCTCCTATGTTGAGAAGCAAAAGGCTTACATCCAAAAATGCTTTGCCTTTTTTTATCATCTTCGGTCGAAGATATCATACTGAATTTAAAGTCTTGTGCCCGGAGTGGAATAACCGGGCACAAAGTTTCAAATAGCAAGAAAGCGTCACTCAAATGCGCAGCTTGACAAGGCGACAGGCATTGCTGTTCATTGTTATATAACCTGAAACGGGATCTTTTAGCTGCGCGTCCAAGAGTATGTTACAGTTTGCTTCAGCCCATCCATGAGGCACAGATACAACCCCTGGTTTAATGTCCTGGGTGACATTTGCTTTCATCCTTATGGAACCCCTTGGGGTTTCAATACCGACTAACTCACCGTGACTGATGCCATACTTTGCAGCTGTGATAGGATTCACTTCCACTTCTGCATCAGGTATTCTTGCTCGTAAAGCTGTCACATCATGCATCTGTGCGTTGATATACTCAACCTGTCTGTTGCCGGTGAGTAAGATCTCGGGGTATTCCTTTACTATTTCAGGATTCGCTACTGCGCTCTGGTGTGGTTCCATGTGAACAGGCAGCCCGGAATGGCCCAACTCCACCATTCGCGACGAAAACAGTTCTATTTTGCCGCTCGTGGTTGCAAAAGGTACCTTTTCAAAGAGCCTGTATTCCTTTTTACCAAAGTATACACCTGCGGGATGATCAGTGAGGTCCTTCATGGTGACGCCGCTGGTTGAGAAAAAGTGTTCCGCCACTTCTTCATCTGTATTCCAGGGAAAATGTTCAGCGTAACCCATTTTACGGCCCAATTCAGTCCAGATCAACCAGATGGGTTTGCTCTCATAGAGCGGTTCTACAACTTTTTTGCGCAGCATCACATAAGGCTCACAGTAGGATATGCCATAGGGGAATCCGCCAATACCGGTTTCTTCCAGAAAGGTACAGGCAGGCAAGACATAGTCAGCGAGGTACCCTGTTTCAGTCATATTGGGGTCAATGTTGACAAAGAGTTCAAGGTTTTTTATTCCTTCCAGGAACAATTTGGTATCAGGGAAGGTCAGAAGCGGGTTGCTGCCTGAGCTGATAAAAGCTTTTATGGGGTAAGGCTTCTCTGTTTTCATGACCTCGGTCATCAATCCTGCTGAACCATAGGGGGGTGGACGTTTGGAAAACTGATGGAATACGGGAAATTCGTCCCATCCAAGGTTGTTTTCCTCCTGGGGCAGACGCAGATCAGCCAGCCTGACCTGCGGACAGGTTACCCACCCACCAGGCACATCAACATTACCGGTTATTGCCATCAGTATTGAGTAAGCCCTGTTCGTCTGGAGGCCATTGGCGAACTGATTCATATGGCCCACCCCTTCAAGGATACAAGCGCTTTTTGTCGTGGCAAAGATCCGTGCTGTACGTACAATCTCTGAAGCAGGAACACTGCTGATCATCTCAGCCTTTTCAGGGGTAAACTCCCGTACATGCTCTGCCAGCTTGTCAAAACCGAAGGTATATTTTTCAACAAACTCCTTATCCCATAGGTGTTCCTCTATGATGACATTCATCATGGCAAGGGCTATGGCGCCATCAGTACCGGGACGCGGCTGCAAATAGATTCCCAATCTGGAAATGGGAATGCGACGGGGGTCAATTGTTACGAGTTTTGCACCGGCTTCAACCCGTTCACGAACAATCCTGCCTACAGGGGGGTAGCTTTCATCCGGGTTGCGACCCCAGAGTAGAATACAGTTAGCATTCACAGGTTCTTCTACTGGATAGCGTCCGAAGGTTATTTGCCGCGCCAGGATGCGGGTGCGAAAGCACATACCTTCGGGATTAAAGAAGTTAGGTGTGCCGAAGGCCCCTTTGAAACGCTGATTAAATGCTGCCATCTCGAAATGTTCAACGCCGACTGAACCAGTCCAGGTTGCAAGCGTATGTGCGCCATACTTGTCTTTCAGTTGTTGCAGTTTGGTAGCTATCTCTCCTATAGCATCATCCCAGGATATTCGCTGGAAATGGCCGTTAACCTTTTTCATTGGGTATTTTAAACGGCTGGGTGAATAGAGCATATCCATAAGCCGATCGCCTTTCGGGCATAATCTCCCCTTACTGATGGGATTCTCTTTCGTGCCTTCCACCTTCACCAGTTTGCCGTTCTCAACGTATGCGTTTACACCGCAACAGTTAATGCATAAACCACAATCTGTCTTGATCACTTCCATAATTCTACCTCCAACGATTTTTAAACCTTCTGACTTGTTGGTTCTTGTGCACTATGTTTTACAAACGTCTACCCGAATATCCTTCTGAATTCTGACTGGCAATAACCCATTGTTTGTGGCCATATATTTCGTAAAAGTTTATGCCATCATAAAGTTAGGGAAATTATAACCAAAAATAACAGGAAAGGCAATAACAAAACTATTAATGCAATTATGAAACATCATCATACGAATGCTGTGGTGTAATCAGTATGGTCATAACAACACGTACTGGTTATTGAATGCAACCCTGTATCATCCATGAATGGCAGGGAGAGAGAAACCGGGTTCTATTTATGAATATTGTTGCGTGTTCTGCGTTACAGTACGCCGAAAATAATTGATAACCCATTGAAAAAGTAGAGCATTCTAACGTATTTCCCGTGCTGGTCAAGGAGAACCCAATCCTCAGTGCTCCTCACGATACGGATTAACCTCAAAAAGATAGGGACTGTCATGAGTGATAAGAGACCAGGCCATGCCAGAAGTCCGGTTGCAACGAGGGCGATGATGGTAAGGTAAATAATAGTTAGCCATAGAATTAATACGATGAAGGACCACTGTTTACCGAGACGTACCGCAAGAGTCCTCTTGCCGGCTGACTCATCAGTACCCATATCTGGAAGGCTTTGATAATAAAGGATAGAGGCCACCATCAGACCAACAGGAACAGAAACAAAAAAAGCATCCCAACTTGGCTTGTCAGCAATAACCCAATAGGTCCCCACTACCATGATAGGTCCCATATTGACTGCAACAAAAAGTTCTCCAAGGCCGTGATAGCCGTAACGAATAGGAGGTGCAACGTAAAAGAGGCTACTGAAAAAGGCAAAAAGGATGAGTGGCGCAAGACCGTAGAGCCGGAGGCCAAACACAATATAGAGAGAAATAATAAACCCGATAAAATAGAGAAGGATGATTGCCCAACCGAGTTGGGACAGGGTTATTTTATCCTGATGAATCACTCTTGACCCGCCAATGGCATTCCCTAAGTCAGCGCCCTGGATGTAGTCAAAGTAATCATTTGCAATGTTTGTGACAAAATGGACCACAAAACAGGCGATAAGAACCAGGAGAAATCTCGTCCCACTCCATCCATGGTCTTTTGCCATAAGAAATCCAATGATAATCGGGATAAGGGTGGCAATAAAAAAAGGTGGTCGGCTTGCCTGAATCCATGCTTTTATTTTCTCTTTATCCATATATCCCCGGAAACATGCTTATAGTTGTAAGCTCATGGCAAATCCGAAATCTTTTGCTTAGAGCTATAAACTACAGGCTGGTTTCGTTCCCACATGCAGGTATGTTACACCAAAGGTAAGGCTGTATGCATCAACATTTTCAATACCGGTTTCCTCCATTAGAGCAGTGAATTGATCATGAGTGGGAAAGTTCATAATGGAGTCGGCAAGGTAATGGTAGGCACCAGGGTTTGAAGAGAAACGCTTCGCAAGGCGGGGCAGAATGTAATTCAGGTAGATATTGTAGAATATTTGAAAGAAACGATTACGGGTAAAAGTCATCTCAAGAATCATGATTTGCCCCCCGGGCACGATTACCCGACGCATTTCCCTCAGAGCTCCCTGTCTGTCAGGAATATTTCGGATACCGAAGGCCATGGCAGCCACATCGAATGTGTTGTCTCGAAAAGGCAGATGGAGAGCATCACCTGTCATGAACTGTATTCTTTTGGTGAGCCCTTCCCGGTTGATTTTTTTCTGGCCTGCCCGAATCATTTCTGAAACAAAATCGACCCCACATACAGTAATATCTGGATATTTTTGTGCTGCATCCACAGAGAGGTCGCCGGTGCCACATGCAATATCGAGAAGTTGTTTCGTCTTGAAGAAGTGCATTTTTTTTATGGCAAAACGGCGCCATGCCATATCCCGCCTCAGGCTCAGGAAGTGATTAAGAAAATCATACCGTGGAGTTATAGTGGAAAATATCTCCTTTACCATGCCCACCCGTTCTTTTTCAGTGACATCACGAACTGACGGATATACCTTGTTTATATGTTTTTCCATTTGCAGAGCTTTCTTTCGAGAAGGTCGAAAACCTCATACAGAATAATGCCAATGCAGGATAAGGCGATAATACCTACAAACATAGTAGAATAATCTGCACGCCCCCATGCGTCGATGATGTAAAAGCCAAGACCTTTCCTTGTTGCAATCGATTCGACAAAAAAGAGAACAGCGACAGCTGTGCCTGTTCCAATCCGCAGCGATGTAAAGATTCCAGGAAGGCTTATGGGCCATACCACGTGCCGGTAAAAGTGCCACCGGTTTCCCCCCAGAGATTGTAAGGAGTAAATGACTTCTTTACTAATCTTCCGCGCACTGTCTCGTGTTGTGATAAGCAGTTGAAAAAAGATAATCATTGTGATGAGTACAATTTTACCCATATCTCCAAGACCAAAGAGCACGAAGATTATGGGCATGAGAACAATCTTGGGGATAGGATACCCGAGATAGATGAGAGGGGCGAAAAGGCGGTCAAAGCGCTCATTGCTTCCGAGAAAAAGGCCTATTGGCACAGCCAGAATAAATCCAAAAAACAGACCAGCAAGGATGCGGTAGAGACTCAATCCCACGTGGCTCCAAAAAGGGGCCTTGTCAAGCTCCAGAACGCCTTGCCGAAGGACAACAAAGGGGTCTGGAAGCAGATTACTGCCAAGAAGCAGGGAAAGTACATACCAGAGCCCATAAATAAGGATGATGGTGACAAGGTATGTGATGAGAAGTTGTCTCTTCTTCAATCCAATCCCTCGAGAAGGTTTCTGAGTCTTGTGCTCAGCTCAAAGAAACCCGGTTTAGTACGATAATGTAAATCGCCAACGCCAGGATTCTCCAAAATGGTGCACAAGCCGCATGCTTTGTTATTCAGTATGAGAATCCTTTTGCCAAGAAAAATGGCCTCCTCTATGTTATGGGTGACAATGATGAAGCTAAATTGTCGGTGACCGAAGACAGCCAACAACCGGTCCTGCAATCGTTCTCTGGTGATGGCGTCAATCGCAGCA
>Ga0209201_1003438_pt1 | contig 13887 bp, 29 predicted proteins | sample AD_UKC055_MetaG_FD_184411 | JGI IMG/M metagenome (GOLD analysis project Ga0209201, IMG submission 184411) | Active sludge microbial communities of municipal wastewater-treating anaerobic digesters from USA - AD_UKC055_MetaG (SPAdes) (version 2) | ecosystem: Engineered > Bioreactor > Anaerobic >...
GAACCAATCCAGTTTCGTTTATTTAGTATCGCCATTTTCGCAGTCGTACCCGAACCCATAAAAGGGTCGTAGATTAAATCACCTTCATTGCTCCAGCTAATAATGTGGTCATTTGCTAATTGTTCTGGGAACTGTGCTGGATGCTTGTATCCGTCTGTATTCATATGCCCACCACCTGTTGCATATCTCCATATATTGTATCTCTGCCCCTGTTGGTTACGTTTTTTTGCTCTTCCTGTTTTTACTATTTCACCATCTTTCTTACGATAAGATGCACCACCTCCAGCAGAGTATTTGTTTTTCCTATCGAATATTTTATTAAATGTTTTTGGGTTACCTTTTGAAAGCACAAACATATATTCAAAGACTTGATGGCATCTATTTGTTGATGGATTAGAAAAACCAGATTTTTCATAAATCATCGTATCATGCAGATTAAAACCACATTCCTTAAAAAATAATGCTTGTCTAAATGAAGTCCCTGTTTCACTTCCTTTGATTGTAGCATCACCTACCACCCAAACAACAACTCCGCCTTGTTTTGTGACTCGGAATAATTCTTTTGCAACTGCCTCAAAATCGAAACTGTAGCCATTGTATGTTCTAAGATTGTCGTATGGCGGGCTGGTAACTGTCAGGTCAACAAAATTATCCGGCATCCTTGCCATAGTATCAAGGCAATTTTCGTTGTAGATTTTATTTATTTCCATAAAGTATCTCCAACGCTGACCAGCCAGATATGTACTCCATCAGGCCGACCGTGATTGCAAATCCGTCCTCTCGATGCTCAAGCCGGTATCCGGACGGAAACGCCTATGCTTACCAGTCGTCTTGAAAGATTTTATCTTTCCGTTGTTGGCAAGCGTCTTAAGCGTATTTATTGACACTCCAAGATATTCGCTTGCTTCTGTGATTTTATAGATTTTCATTTATTCGCTTCTCTGCTATTTTGAAATACTCTGGGTCAAGTTCAATGCCTATGAAGTTTCTGTTTAGGTTCTTACAAGCTACACCTGTTGTTCCAGAACCCATACAGTTATCTAAAACAGTATCTCCTTCGTTGGTATAGGTCTTTATTAGATATTCCATAAGGGCTACTGGTTTTTGAGTGGGGTGGAGTGAACATTTTTGCTTATCGCTTGGGAATACTAACACACTTCTTGGGTATCTTTCTGTTGTATCGTAGTCTGTAAACTTATCAGCCTTATGATATATTTCTGCTTGATTTTTTTCTGTTTTTTCCTTATGTCTTGCAAGTGATACTTTCCTTTTATGCCCTTGTGTTTTTTGAAAATTATAGATTGGTTGTTTGTTGTAAAAAACTAATATGTTCTCGTGTGCTTTCATTGGCTTTCTTTTTGCATCTAAATGTCCAGTTGCCTGTGTTTTCTCCCATATCCACTCATACTTAAACATTTTCATATTACTCATAATCAAAGCACTCGTGAAAGGTTGAGAAGCAGTTAGAACTATCGCTCCATTATCTTTAATAATCCTCTTGTATTGTTCCCATAATGGCTCAAATGGAATAATTGTGTCCCACTTACAAGCAGTTGTCCCATAAGGTAAATCGCAAAGTATCATATCTATACTTTTATCAGGTATATCCTTCATCTTCTCTAAGCAATCACCTTGTATCAGTTCAATCTTTGGCATCTTTCAACTCCTTAACTAATTTTTCGTTTGCATCAACACTCCAAGATATTCACTTGCTTCTGTGATTTTATAGATTTTCATTTATTCGCTTCTCTGCAATTTCACAGTATTCTTGGGATATTTCAGAACCAATCCAATTTCGTTTATTCAAGATAGCCATTTTAGCTGTAGTGCCAGAACCCATGAAAGGGTCATAAACCAAATCACCTTCATTACTCCAACTCAATATATGGTCATTTGCTAATTGTTCTGGAAAAATAGCTGGATGCTGACTTGCTATTTTATCATTTGCTCCACCTCCTGCAAAATATCTCCATACATTACGCTTTAATCTTGTTTCATTTTTTGATGAATAACCTAAATCTACACTATTATCCTTATTTCTACCAAAGGATTTTTTTGTTCTATTGTCTGTGTATTCTCTTGACTCTCTTAACCCATTGAATGTATTTGGTTTCCCCTTGCTCCATACGAACATATACTCAAAGTTTTGCTCATATCTATTGTGTGTTAATGGTGGTGTGCTTTTTTGGTAAATCATTGTGTCGTGTAGGTTGAAACCACATTCTATTGCAAATAAAGCTTGTCTAAAACTCGTTCCTGTTTCGCTCCCTTTAATTGTTGCATCTCCAACTATCCAAACAACCACGCCACCTTGTTTAGTTACTCTGTAAAGTTCTTTTATAGTTGCCTTCCATACATCTTCATTCCATACCATTTCTCCAGTGTATATCCTAAGATTATCATAAGGAGGACTTGTTACCGTCAAATCAACAAATCCATCTGGCATTTTTGCCATTGTATCAAGGCAATCCTCATTGTAGATTTTATTTATTTCCATCTTTCACCTCCTTAACTAATTTTTCATTTACATCTATCCGCTTCTCTGCAATCTTGAAATACTCAGGGTCAAGTTCTATTCCGATGAAGTTGCGGTTGAGGTTCTTGCAAGCTACTCCTGTTGTGCCACTGCCCATGAATGGGTCTAAAATAGTTGCCTTGTCTTGTGAATAAACTGTTATTGCCCACTCTGGCAATTCTATAGGAAAAGCGGCACAATGCGTTTTCAACCCTGCTGTTGATGTCCATGTTTCACCAACTACCCCTCTCTGGGTAATCTTTCGGTCAACTACGATTTCTTTATTACTCCCATTCTTTTTTCTAAAACTCCAAATATGCTCATAATCAAACACAGGTCTTGGATGTGAATTACAAACGAAAGGTATGCCCATTTTAGCAAACTGTTTTCTCCATATTCGTGTTGCTTGTAAATCCATTCCAGCCACTTCAACTCCCCACTTGAAGTAGTTTATTGTTGCAGGATAGCAGGAAGGGACATCTGCTACATAAAACCTATTCCCGGAATTAAAATAATCGCCAAAATTGACTACGACATAACCACCGCCTACCAAAACCCTATTCCATTCAACAAAAGATTTCTCCATCATCAGGCAATAATTTTCATAAGATATTGTTTTTTCATATTCTTTGTTCAGGTAATAAGGCGGGGACGTGACAATCAGGTCAACACTCCCATCAGGGATATCTTTCATCTTCTCCAAGCAATCGCCGTGTAGCAATTCAATCTTTGACATCTTTCAACTCCTTAACTAATTTTTCGTTTACATCCACAATCTTCTGCATATCCTCAACGGATATTTCTTTTTCCAAAGGCTCGAAAAAATAAACCTTCTCATCCTCTGTCTCGTAATAATCTTTCGTTACCTTTATAACTTTCATATTTCACTCCTATAATATACTATATTTTTGGTTAAAAAGCAATTGATTTTAACCGATTTCCTTTGTTTTTGGTGGATTTTTATAAGCAGTTATAACCTCGTTTCCACTGTACAGTCCGTGTTTTTCGTCACGGCGGGTTTGCTCATCCTCCCTCTTTTTCAGGGATTCCCGGAGGACAAATCGCAATTCCGTTTCGTATTGTCCCAGGGCATCATTGAGGGCATCGTTTTGGGGGACACCGTTGTCTATGTCATCCAAAATGTTCTCTACGGCTTCTTTAACAGCCTTGGCCAGATATTTGGTTTTATTTTTCATAGCATTAATTTAGCATACAGTCGTTGCTTTGTCAAATGGAAAGTTGACTCTATTTTTTGTTTTGGTGTTTTTGCTTTTTCAACGCTTTATGGAGAGCATATCGTACATCCTCTTCGAAGCCTGCCAAGATTTGGTCGGTAGCATCTTCGACATTCATTCCTTGCTTTGTGGCAAACAAGATGCTTTCCACCATTTCGTTGACGGCCCGGGTATAATCACTCATTTCGGATTTAGTATTATTTTTCATGGCATCAATTTAACATACATTTGTTGCTTTGTCAAATGGAAAGTTGAAGTTTTTTAGTTTTTGTGCCTTGGCTGTTTCAAATCTTCAGAGAAAGCATCTTGTTCATCTTTTTCAAATCCTTCTGAATTTTGACGGGTGGTGTATTTTTCGCGTAGTCCTCGTTTTATTGCTGCTATCATATTGCCAACCATTTCGTCAATGGATTTAGGAAAATAGTTCGCATTATTCATGGCATCAAATTAGTGCATTGAGAGGTGAGATGGGACCCAGGTTGGTATATTCCATGCTGCGCCATCGGGGGATGCGGAATAAGTTACATCCCCGAGTAAAGTAGTTTCCTCGCATCCATTTGAATACATCGTAGGATTTACCACTTCGAAAAGTGATGGGGGAAGAGAATTGAATCCAGTCTTCGGGGTTGACTTTGGGATTCTTTTTCTTTTTTTCTATATTTTCCCAACAACGAGCTCGCCACTCCAGCGATAACTGGTTGGTCGTTTTGGTCAAGAGTTTCAGGATTTTAGCGGGACATTCGCTCGCGGTTGGTCCCATGTCTTCGGATATGTCTTTATATCCGAACGTTAGACCATCGGGGTCCTTGGGGGAATGTCGCAAGAGGCAGACCAAGGCAATAACTTCCGTTTTTTCGGGAGTGACGCTTTGGTATGCAATATACGCCACGTTGTTCTTGGTGGCACACTCCAGCACGGTACCACTTCGGCCCTCTTCGGGTTTGGTGAAGTTGAATTCGCGTTTGAAGAATTCCTTGGTGGTGAGTAATCCTTTATTACAGAATGTCCAGCCCATATTTATCTCCGGGGGTAAACGTCAATGTTCCAATTGTTTAGTTTAGAGTCTGACCACTTCAATTTGAGTTGTGGCACGGGACGTTTTATTCTTGCTTCTTGCAACGCAAACACAATTAGCTTGCGAATTTCCAGCAACAGCGAAATGTCCTGGTTCAACGCCTTCAAAATCCCACCATCGGAATTTGAAGCACTATCCGTATTTGGTCCCGATAGAATTATTGATGCAAATAGGTTGCTATTCTTATCTTCGGGATTGTCAATCCAATTAACGTGCGTCAATTCCAATCGGTTAATTGAATAAATATCTTGTCCCTCGTTTTTTCGGACTTTGAGGTCCCGTTGCTCAATATCTCTAATGATACTTTTATGCATTGAGTCAAATTAGCACACTTTTTATATTTGTCAAATCCTTTTTATCGTTTCGAAAAAGAGCCGTCACCTACGTACACCTTCCGTTTCGAAAATGTCAAAATTCCATCCCGTTTCCGGTTGAACCTTGTAATCGGACCAGCCCACCTTTATTTCCGGAACGGGCTTGTATATTCCCCGTTCCTTTATCGTACTCTCTATTAGACTGCGAATTTCCGATAGCATGTACTCATCCCGGTTTATGCCTTGTACAATCCCTTTATCAGTATATTGTTCACTGCTGGTATTAGGACCATACATATTTATGGATGCAAATAAGGATTGGGTTAGATACTTCTCTTTAGCCAGCCAGTTAACATAAACTAGCCGTATCCAGTTTACTGCATAAGTAATGCGGCGAGTAAAACTGTACAGAGAAGAGCCGTCACCTGTGTACACCCTCCGTTTCACTTTTTTATTTATCTCTAACATCATGCCTTCAATATAGCACACTCTCTTCATTTGTCAAATTTTTATTGCAATTTATTTTAATATCGCATTTCCATTAAGCACACTTTTTGGGATTTGTCAAATTATTTATTAAAAATCTTTTATATTTTATCGCTTGACTTTTTCGGAAGATTCTTTACTGGACATTATTCTTTTTACACGGGAGTTGGTCAAGAGAGAAAATAAAAATATAAAAAAACAATTTGACAACTCGGAATAGTGTGTTATATTGTGGCATGAAAAAGTTAAAAATTGGACAGCGGGTCAAAGTGGATGGACCATCAAATCAATATCCGTTTGAGCGGATTGTCGATGAGGGAGTTATTATTAAAAACTCCCCGGTGTATTTGGTACAACTTAAAGCCCTTCGGGAAACGCTAACTTTTCGGCGAAGGGATTTGACAATTCAAACAGATGTGGTATAGTTGTAAATTGTGATTAAAAAATGGACAATTATAGCGCATCATGTTAATGATGGGTTTAAGGTAATAAATACGCTTTGTAAAGATAAGCGCGGATGTACCCTTGAATTTGATACGCATGGAGCGGCACAATCGTATAGAAGATATTTGATTGAATTGGCAAGGGACAATGTTTTTTATACGGTAAAACCTAAAGAAAAAATTTGACAACTATACAAAAGTATGCGAGGGTAAAGGCATATCGGATGAAATATAAAGTACATAGAATAAAATGGAATTGTGACTGCCAGAAGACAATTTCCCGTCTGCCTAAAATGTTTGAAATAGAAGTTCCCGAGTACATACGAAGGGAAGAGGAAACCTTTGAATATCTCGCGGACCAAATCGAACAAAAAACTGGATGTGGTATCTCTTCGTACGACTACGAAGAACTATATCCTGATTGGGATGATATGTATGACTGAAAAAAAGAACATTGACAACCCGAAGAGCTATAAAGTCTATAATATCAAATGGGATTGTAGCAGCAAGGAAACAATTTCCCGCTTGCCCAAAGATATTGAAATAGAAGTTCCTAATGACTTTCAAGAAGAGCCGGAAATTTCGGATTGGCTGAGTGACCGTATCAGTGATATTACTGGCTGGTGTCATTTTGGATTTGAATATGAACCATTGATTGATAAGGAAAAATTTGACAATTCCCCCAAGGTGTGCTAGGATAAAAACATGAATAGAAAAGTGACTATTGAAGTTAAGTACCGAATAACACTGACCGCAGAAGAGGGAGTTGAAATTTCGGAATTGATGGATGACCTGGAGCCAAATTTTCAGATTGCCTCTGGTCAGGCAACCATTGATGACGAGGAAGTAATAGATTACGAAGTGACGGATAGCCGATGAAATATAACGTCTATAATATCGTATGGAATTGCCGCAAGGAACTAGCGTCTGAATTGCCTAAGTCCCTTGAAGTGGACCTGCCGGATGATGGGCAAGATGAGTCCAAGGTTTCTGATAGTCTAAGTGCCCGCATCAAAGATATTACTGGTTGTAATCATTTTGGATTTGAATATGAGGCTCTAACCCCTTATCGGTTGGCCATAAAAGAACTAACTCGTAGGGTCATAGAATATCAAACCAAAAACAAGAAACCAGAAGAAACTGCTCTCTATGAAGTGCTAGGCAAATTGGAATACGATGTGCGAGACTATTTGACCGAGTTCTATAAATGAAAAGGGCATTGATTATACCTCCCCTTAAAAGTCAGGGAATTAAAACTAAACTTGTTCCTTGGATTTCGGGAGCCGTGCCGGCTACCAGTGGTACTTGGGTAGAGCCATTTTTGGGAACGGGGGTTGTAGCATTTAATATGCAATTTGAAAAAGCAATTTTGAACGATTCAAATCCGCATATAATTGCTTTTTATCGGGATATTCAAAATGGAAAAATTACCTCTGCTACTGTGAGAGAATATCTGGAGCAAGAGGGCAAGCAACTCGTTTCCGCCGGGGACTACGGATATGACCATTATAAATTTATCCGAACCCGATTCAACACTAAGTATAACCCACTTGACTTTCTCTTTCTTTCCCGGGCCGGGTTCAACGGGTTAATGCGGTTTAATGGTAGTGGTAAATGGAACGTCCCCTTTTGCAAAAAACCTACCCGCTTCAGCCGTCCATACATTACTAAAATAACCCGTCAAATAAAAGATTGCTCCAGTGTTATTAAAAGCAAATGGCAATTTTTTAATACAACCTTTGACAAAATTATTCCAATGGCCAAAAAGGGTGATGTAATCTATTGTGACCCTCCTTATTATGGAAGGCATACGGATTACTACAATGGCTGGACCGAAGAAGATGAAAAATTGCTGTCTGAATTGCTTTCAAATACTAAAGCATTTTTTATCTTGTCCACTTGGCATCACAACAAATATCGCCATAATGAAATGATTGCTAAATACTGGAATAAGTATAACATTTTGACTAAGGACCATTTTTATCATGGCGGCGGGAAACTTAAAAACCGAAACTCAATGGTAGAAGCCTTGGTTCTCAATTTTAATCCATAAACACAATTTAACCCTTTCCGTGTGTAGGGTTAATCCTCCCATAGGATGAAAGATTTCCTATGGGAGTTTTTTTCACCGAACCTTCCTCTCACCGAACCCTGAAGTATTGTAATCAATACTGGCCAGTAAATAATGAAATAATAATTTTAGAATATGAATCAATACTGGCCAATAAATAATGAAGTAAATAAAATTAAGGTTGTCTCAATTTGAAAGTCTTTTCATTGAAGAGGCATTAGGAAAACTTACTGTTAGAGATAAGAAAAGATTAGAAGGATGGAGCAAACATTGATGAATTGCTAGGGAGAATCCATCGGCAAGAAGAAGAGTCGTCGTCAACTAAAAAGTAGCGGCAACATCCATCCCCATCCCCTGGGGCGAAAACATCATGTGGGCTACGGCAAAGTCGATAGCCGCCAATAGACCAGGTTGATAGTATAGTTGCTTGTGGGCCTCAGTTACCGTGAGAGTTTCCCAACTATCATTAATTCTCATTGAAGCCTTAATAACCCCCGTATCCGACCGGAACAAGGTCAGGCAAAAAGGGGTGCAAGTATGAACAGGGGGAACAGGATAAAGGCACACAGGATTAAGAACGACACAATCCGAGACATTTTGGATAATAGCTCGGGTGCTAACATAAGCATCCGCAGGAATAATTACGTTTTTACCAATAACTGAACCTTCAGCAATAACAGCCGCTGGACCAATTTCACATTTTGCACCCAGTACACAATTTTGATAAATTGTTACATTGTGCCCTATGCTAACATTATTTCCAATTTGGCAATTGCATTCAATACGAGTATCAGTGGAGATATGTACCTGGTTACCAATTCGACAATTCCAGCTTATAGTAACGTCTTTACCAATGTAAGACGACGGTCCAATCTCAACGTTGGCATGAATACGGCGAGTAGTGTCCACCCACACCCCCGGATTAATTTTTACAGACGGGTCAATGTTGGAATTTTCACAAATAGTGATGTTCTGAATCTCTAATTGACGTTGGAGGCGCTTCTCAGAAAGCTGAGTCCATACGCCCTTCTTTTTGAGGTGTAATTTCATTTTTTTATTTTACTGACCTTACTCTATCATATGCGTAGTTCTTTGTCAAGAACTCTCTGAAAAAATTTTTCAGAATAAATTGGAGCACCGTGAAGGAATCGAACCCACGATGTTTATATTCTGCTTTACGAAAGCAGTGCAATCGCCAACTCCCCGAAAAATCTAAAAATAAAATTTGACAACTTGTCGAAGTGTGCTATGGATTAGTGTATGAAATTATACTCTATATTGAGAGATAAAAACGGAAATGTTGTTCAAAAAGAACGAAGCAATTTGTTGCCGGACGACATTCAAGCTCCCATCAAATTGAATTTGAAAAAACTCCGTTGGTTTGACAGAGACTATGATGAGGGGGGAGCATACTGGGGGTGCCCGGGCCGCGGCATGTATGTATGGTGTGCATGGGCCATGTACTTTAAGCCGCTTGACTTTTGGAAGGACATTATGGCAGACAAGAGGATGGAAGTTTCCGGTTCTCTTGTCCGCGTATTAGTGAAGGCAGTGTCAAGGGAAGATGCCAAGGAAAAAGTGAGAGCAATCCTGCCCCGGGCCACTTTCTTCAAATAAGTATAAATTGTGGAATAAGAAAAACCAACATAAAATAAGCACTAGATTCCAATGAAAGCGAAAACATTCCGAACCTTCACCTGCCAACAGTGCGGGGGTGAAATGCACCAGACTACCAAGAGAGAGCATAGCGGCACAGAGTTTGTTTTAGGAGTAATCCTGTTAATTATTGGCATTGTATTGTGTTCTACGTGTTTGGGCGCAATCCTAGGCGTGCCCCTCATCATTATATCCCTGTTCATGGGCGCAAAAACTCGCAAGGTATGGAAGTGTGGTCAGTGCGGTTATTTTGTTGAACGGTATTAGATATTGACGGAATATCTTCCTATTGTAGTTTCTCATTAGTAAGTTCTAACGTAAGTTCTCACCGAAAATGTTTACTGGCCAGTATTAAATCTCATTTGAGTTTCTCTCATAAGTTATATTTTCTCTCTTGACACAAGAAAATAAATTTTTATCTTGACATTTAAGATGTAAATATCTGAAACGATTGCACTTAAAAAAGTTAAAAAAGAATTTGACAATTCAGTATGGTGTGCTATATTGTGGCATGAATAAAAAAACTAAAATGCAAACGACAGTTGGAAATAACTATATGAAGGGTCTGGCCCTTCTGGCTGGGTTGGAATTCGAAGTTCGCTCTGAAATTCTTGATATCGAGCAGGTGGATGACACGGTTGACCTGGCGTATCCCAAGTCGCATTTCGAAATCGTTTCTTTAGGTCCGGTAGAGCTCGATAGTGAATTGAGCGTACGGGAATTAGTCATTGATGAGTTGAAACGGCGCGGTGTGACCAAACGCAACCGTCGATGGTTTAAGCGGGTCCATCAAATGGAAAGCGGCATCGAAAAAGACCTCCGCGAGCTCAATCCTTATACGCTCTGGTCCGCTTTTGAAATTCAGAAGGCTGCCAATAAATGGCAATCCGAACAAGATTTGGATGACCGGAGTCTTCATCGGTGGAGATACTGATACGAATGCTGCCATTGCTGGTGCGCTGGCGGAAGCATTTTATGGACTTAGTTCCATTCCTACAGAGATGCTTGACGAGATGTATAAACGAATCACACCGGAGATGAAGGGTCTCATTGAACAGTTCTATGAGCGAACACGTTAACATCTGCAATGACGAAGTAACAGTCCCGTATTACGCTGTCCATGCGGATGGCAAAATATTCGGGTTCTTCGGTCCTTTCCGCTTTCTTAGCAACTTCTACATGCTGGAAGAGGGCGGGGTCTGTTTGGACGAAGTTTACTATCCATCTGTAGAACACGCATATCAAGCGGCAAAGTGGCCTGCCAATATGCGGGACGTGTTTCAAAACATCACGCCGGGACGTGCCAAGCAGCTTGGCAAAGAAGCACCCAAATTCAACAAGAAGAAGTGGGACAAAAACAAACTTTCCATCATGGCGGCACTCTGCCGTCAGAAGTTCACCAACAATTGGAAGATGAAGCAAATGCTTCTCATGACCGATGGGTGTATTCTCCGAGAGACGAATAATTGGGGAGACGTGTTTTGGGGGTGCGACGAGAAGGGAAATGGAGAGAACCATCTCGGCAACATTCTGATGGATATTCGAAACGACCTTCAACACAATCGGGAGATGTTCTAATGAAAGTCACGAGTAAGAAATGCATTCCAAAGTGGGTTCCGCCCGAAAAGCGGATGCGGAAGTATCGCAAAAACATGAAAGACCCCAGTAAGGTCAAGTGGACCAAATTCATGATTGTGGTCCCCACACAGGAAGACAAAGAGCAACTTCAAGCGTGCTTCGAATATCTCCATGACAGTGAGATTATGGACTGTCCCGAAGACTTCATTGTTCTTAATCAGATTGCCCATTGCTATCTGGATGAAGAACGGGAACCGGGGTGTGTCAGTCTAATCTCAGTCAATCCAGAACTCTACAAAAACCTCTATGACAAAGCAAATCAAATTCTACAGAGCAAATGAACCCTACGGGTTGTTCAGCAATTTCGATACGAAACATCCTATCACAATTGACGGGGTGAAGTGGCCAACGACGGAGCATTATTTCCAAGCACAGAAGTTCGCTGGAACTGGACACGTTGAGGCAGTGCGTCAAGCAGCGAAACCTATGGACGCTGCCAACATGGGGCGGGACCGCAGTCGCCCTCTCCGTAAGGATTGGGAGGAAGTCAAAGATGCCGTTATGCTTCGTGCCATTCGTGCCAAGTTCACTCAGCACGAGGACTGTAAGAGTATGCTCATGAGCACGGGCGATGCTATTTTGATTGAGCATACCAGCAATGACAACTACTGGGCAGACGGTGGGGACGGAACGGGAAAGAATGCCCTCGGAAGAATCCTCATGCAAGTTAGGTCAGAAATTGAATTGGGAGTTGACACAAGCGAGGAATAGTGCTATAGTCCCGTCATGCAAACGTTTCTGCCTTTACCCGATTATTACGAATCAATGAAGTGCCTTGACCCGAGTCGTCTTGGCAATCAAGTTTACCGTGAGGGGTTGACCCTCTTACGTGGCGGTTGGAGCAAGCACCCAGCCTACAAAATGTGGCGTGGGCACGAGTATCATCTCGGACTGTATCTCTTGGCGGGTATGAAAGCCCTTAACGAGCGTGGCAAGTTTTACCCCGAGTCACAAGCCAAGATTGAGGCCGAAATGGCCAAGTTCAGTGATACTGGTGCCCCGCCTTGGTTTGGCGATAACCGTTTGCATTCGTCGCACCGTGCGGCATTGCTCAAGAAAGATTTCCAGTGGTATAGCAAGTTCGGATGGACCGAGCAACCCGACCCTCTCAATGCAGAGGGAAAATTCAACTACTGGTGGCCCGTATAAGGAGTTATGGAAATTAAACATACAGATGGTCGTTCAGTTGAGACAAATAACCTTTCGGATGTTGATGCTCAATTGATGGAAGAGTGTCAGAAACTTCACGCTTTGTTCAAGAAATACAACCGACAGCTTTTCCTCGTTGGTGATATGAAGGGTAAGGAGGAAGCAAAGTTCCGAGGATGCGTTTTCTTTCACATCATGGCGGAAGACCCCGAAGACCCCAAGAAGGTTGACCAAGAGGAATACCGCAAGGCGTCGGGCGTGTATTGGGGACGAGTGGATGGGTATATCCGTGGAATGACCAACTATCAACTTGGTATCGGGATTATCCCGCCCCCACAAGTGCAACCCTATCCTCAAAGCGAATGACAGACCGAGAAACCATTCAGAAGTTCGGTGAGGCGTTGGAGAAGATTGCCAACTACGACCAAGAGTCCATATGGATGGATGACAGAGATGATGCCGCAAACAATATGCTTTCAATAGCTCGTGTGGCACTCGGTTGGGAAAAAGACGATGAGGGCTGACCTGATTTGTTACGCCATCATCGGCGTGCTGCACGGGATTGCTGACTGGGTTTTCGCCCGTCAGTTCAATCCCGATATGAATACAAAACAGCGAATCATCAGCGCAATCAAACTTGGAGTGTTATGGCCGCTCTATTGGATTAAGGCCATTTTGGAAGAGTTTCTATGAGTTACCGACCTATTACAGACATGTGGTTCCTCGCCCGTGCAAAACTCAAAGGAGGAAAGAAATACTATGGTGCCTATCTTGGGGGATTTCCCGAGCGTGCGAGAGCATTGCTTGTGTGTTATATTGTGGCATGAATAAAAAAATTGAAAAACGACTTAACACTTTACTCCCCGGCGGAGTTCCTAAATATGTTCGCTGCTATGACAACGGCGGAAAAACGGCGGACCGCTATATTGCCGTTTATACAGGCAACTATCGTATCCGGGGATTGAAGCGGGGGGAGCGGGTGAATACTAACTATTTGCACGTCTGTATGTCAGAGTACCCCTTTCATCCGCAGGGGGTTGGGCTGCACGGGGAAAGCCCCTCGCAAATAGATACCAATTCCTTCGGGTTTGCACCTATGATAGGGAAACGCAATCACCTCGGCCGGCGAATCGCCTTTACGGATTTGCCGCCCGATTGCCAAAGGCTGGTCCTGAGTGACTATCGGGAAATTTGGGGGTTGCCCAAATCCCCCTGACGATTTGAGCTCGGCGTCCGTTTGCTGCGCCTAGAAGCTCGCCCCCGGCCCCCTCGCCGGGGGTTTTCTTTTGTACTCACCGAACTCTC
>Ga0209201_1003444_pt1 | contig 13875 bp, 4 predicted proteins | sample AD_UKC055_MetaG_FD_184411 | JGI IMG/M metagenome (GOLD analysis project Ga0209201, IMG submission 184411) | Active sludge microbial communities of municipal wastewater-treating anaerobic digesters from USA - AD_UKC055_MetaG (SPAdes) (version 2) | ecosystem: Engineered > Bioreactor > Anaerobic >...
CCGGCCGGGTTTTACCCACAGGGCCGATCCAGGCGTCAATACGCCCGCTTGGACTGCCCGCTCAGCTGCGCTGCCGACCCGGCCACAATCCAAATCCGCCCAAATCACTTTCTCGAATCCGGCGTGCACCACCAACCTGGTCGGGCATAATATCATCGCGGGCAATCTGCTGGTGACCGAGTATCCGGGATTTGACTACGCGACCGGCAACGACAACACCAACGCTATTGTCAACTGCACGCTCTCGATCAATGGCTTCGCGGCGGCGGGGCCGGCGTTCAACCGCGGCGACTTCACAGTCTATGCCTACTCCAATGCGCTCGGCGCCGACGATGCCACCAAGGGCCTGTTCATTGGCTCCGTAATGCAGAATGGCCGCACCAACTTCAATCCGACTTATGGAACCAACTGTTGGCAGATCTGCCAGACGGCCACCAATGCCGGCAACGTCTTCCGGTTTGCCACCTGCCAGACCGTGGGAAGCCTTGGTGCTGGCGTTGTCATCGAGTGCAATGCCAACGTGGCAGCCGCGCTATTCCCCTACTCGAACTGGCTCGCAGGTTGGGCGCAGAGCCGGCCCTACACCAACGGCTATCCCAACAACTACCTCCTCGGGTCGCCGGGCATGAAGAACTGGAGCGAGGGAGGTGCTTACACCAACGTCACCGACCTCTACGGCGTCACGGGCGCAAACGGCGGTGAATTCATCGTGGACCTCAGAAGCTTCGGCGTTTGGAACACCAACGGCATCCTGCTCGTCGCCGGCGGCAAAGACGAGAACAACTTCGCGCAGTCGCAGGCGAACGCCGACGGCACGTGGAACGTATTCGTGCATGACATCGGCAAGGACAGCAGCGGCTATGAGCAGGATCAGTGGCTGTTTGTTTACGTCGCCAGGACCAACGCGGCCGTGGTCTCCGGCGCTTTTCAAAGCGCCGCAGACGGGAGCCCTTACATTGCATTGTCCAGCGGGCCAGCGGTGGGGGTTGCCCATTACCCCAGCGCGACCGGCGGCGCTTCAGTTTGTCCAGTGTTCACCATAACCAATCTCGGCACCGGCCGCTGGGCCTTGCGGATGAACACTTCCAACTACACCCCCACCAACGGCGTGCTCATCGTGTCACCGGCAGGTGGGGTCTCCCGCAATGTTGACAACATCGTGACCTACGCGGCTCTCCCGGACAATTCCGGCTGGGAGATCCAATCGCGCGACCTGCCCTCCGGCACTTTGCAGAACCTCGGCGATAGCGCCGGGTTGGCGGATTGCTGCTCGTTCGTGTTCATCCCGGCCGGCGCGCCCCCGCCCGGCGCCACCGTCACCCCGACCAACACCCTTCACACCTCCTCCACCGGGGGCACGGCCACGTTTGCCGTCGTCCTGCGGAGCCCGCCGTACAGCGATGTGACCATCCCGGTCAGCTCCAGCAACACCAACGAAGGCACCGTCAATCCGTCCAGCCTGACCTTTACCAAGAACAACTGGTCCACGCCGCAAACCGTGACGGTGACCGGGCAGCCCGGCACCAATACCGCGCCGCGCGTGGCTTACGAGATCAATCTCGGCCCCGCCTCGAGCGCCGACTTGCGCTACGACGGGCTGGCCGTGAGCAGCGTGGCGGCGCTGAACTTCAAGGGCGGCGTGCCCGGCGTCGTTCTCAGCAAAACCAGCGTGACGACCAGCCAGTCCGGCCAAGCGGACTCCTTCGGAATTTCCCTCACCATACCGCCCGCGGCGCAGGTGGTGATCGACCTGTCCTCCAGCGACCTCAAGCAAGCGACCGTCGCGCCGGCCAGCGTGACTTTCACGCCGGCCGACTACGCCACGCCGCAGCTTGTGACCGTGACGGGTGTGAATGACTACATCATCCACGGGGACATCCCCTACACCATCTTCACCGCCCCGGCGGCGAGCGATGACCCGGCCTATGACGGGGTGGACGGTGCGGACGTCTTGGGGATAAACCTGGGTGACTTTACCACCACCAGCATCACTAAGGCCAATAACAGCACCGCGCTGAACCTCAGCGGAAGCTGGGTGAGCGGCGGCCCGCCCGGCATTGGGGACACGGCGTTGGTGGACAGCACGCTCGCCAGTTCGGCAACCGCCAGCCTGGGGGCCAGCATGCCCTGGTATGGAATCCGGCTCGTCAATCCCGGCGGCACCCTGACCATCGGCGCCACGAGCGGGGCGATGCTGACTCTGGGGGCCGGAGGGATTGACATGACGGCGGCCGCCGGCCAGGACCTCAAGATCAACTGCCTCCTCGCGTTCGGGAACCCAAACGCATGGGATGTCGCGGCTTCCTCCACCCTCACCGTAGACGGCAACATCAACAACTGCGGGCACCCGCTCAACGTCCAGGGGGATGGCAACACCTTCATCACCGGCACCCTCAGTGGCGGCGCGGGCTTGACGAAGCAAGGTGCCGGCTCGCTGGTCATCGCCAACAGCGGAGCCAATGATTTCAGCGGCGTGACCACCATCGCCGGCGGAACGGTGAGCATTACCGAGGACAGCGCCCTGGGCGCGCCGCCCGATTCGGCGGTTGCCAACCAGATCACGCTCGACGGCGGCAAGCTGCAGACCGCGGCGGACATGACCTTCAACCCCAACCGGGGGATCACCCTCGGCGCGGCGGGCGGCACCCTGGAAACGATCTACGCCTTGGGCGTCGAAAGCCTCCTCAGCGGGGCGGGCACGCTTACCATCAGCGGCGGCGGAGAACTGTGGCTCAGCCACACGAATCCCGCTTTCACCGGCAACGTGGTCATCTCCGATGAAACGCTGGTCAGCACCTTCGGCGCCACCCGTTTCGCCGGGGTGTTTTGCAAGGCCGGGACCATCACGATCACCAACGCCACGCTCTTCGCCGAGAGTGGCAACAACGGGCCCTTTGGGAATCCGGGAACGCTCGTCGCCGGCCAGGTTGTTGTCCAACCGGGCGGCTACCTCGACATCGGGAGCGGCGTTGTGGCGCATATCCCCCGGGTGCTCGTCCTGGCCGGCGGCGAACTCACCAGCCGCGGCACGGTCAACGCCACGTACGGCTCCTGGAACCTGGAACGGGGGGTGATCGTCAGCGGCGGCACCAACACCTCGGTGATTTCCGCCGCGGGTGTGGCGGTTAACCAATCGGGCGGAACGGTGTTCAACGTCGGCAGCGGCGCGGCCAGCGGCATTGACCTGGACGTGACCGGCACCATTGACTATTTCCCCAGCACTCCCGACAACGGGCTGATTAAATCGGGACCAGGGGTGATGCGGTTGGCGGGCGCCAACACTTATACCGGCGCCACCACCATCAGCAACGGCGTGTTGCGGGTGGACGGCGCGACAGGCGCCGGCGCCCTCACGGTCAAGAGCAACGGCACGCTGGCGGGGATCGGGGCCCTCGCCGGCACTGTCACGGTGCAAGTCGGCGGGTGCCTGGCCCCGGGAGATGACGCCATCGGGACATTGACAGTGAACAACACGCTGACGCTGGCGGGCAGGACAGTGGTCGAGTTGAGCAAGTCCGGCACGATCCTGGCCGAGGATCAGGTCGTCGGAATCAGCACGCTCACCTATGGGGGGTCGCTGTGGGTGACGAACATCAGCGACTTTCAGGCCATTCCGCTGGCGCCGGGAGACAGTTTCCCCCTGTTCAGCGCCGCCACATACACCGGGACCTTCACCAACGTCGTGGTGCCGGTTCTGCCAGCGGACATGAGTTGGGATGCCAACAACTTGAGTCTGGACGGTTCCATCACCGTCGTGGGCAGCGGAGCCGCGCCAGTCATCACCAGCCAACCGCGGAGTCTGACCGTTAACAGCGGCAGCCCGGCCTGGTTCACTGCGATTGCCGCCGGGCCCAGGCCGCTGGGTTACCAGTGGCGCAAGAACGGGGCGAACATTGCCGGCGCCAGCTCAACCACTTACACCATCCCGAGCACGGACGCTGATGACGTGGCCGGCTACAGCGTAATGGTCACCAACGCCTACGGCAGCGTCACCAGCGCCGTGGCGCCCCTCGCGCTGAATGCGCCGGCGCCCCCAACCACCGTCACCAACGGCTTGATGGTCTATTTGAACTTCGACAACAACCTCGATGGGCAACTGGGCACAACCGTTGACGGGACGCTCTATACCGGCGGCGCTACCAACGGGCCGCGCTACAAGACGGGCGTCATTGGCTCGGCGGCCAGCTTCGCCAACACCGGCAGCAGCGGCCAGCCCAGCGATTGGGCAGTCTCGCTCGGTAGCCTTGAAGCCATCTATTCCAACAGCTTCAGCGTTGGCTTCTGGGAGCGCAGCGCCAGCGGCGCCGGGGCGCTCCTGGGCAACAAGAACTGGGCCACGGTGACGAATATTGGCTGGGCAATCTCCACGGCCGACAACAAGAACGTCAACTGGAATGCGGCCGGCGGGACCAACCGCATTGTGGACTTGAACCCGCCGTTCTCGGACGGCGACTGGCATTTGGTAACCGTATCCTTCAACCGCGCGACCAACAGCGTCGCCTGCTACCTGGATGGCGTGATCAGCCGGCTCAGTGATATCAGCCCCTCCAGCCTGGCTTCGTTGAATGCCGGAGCCCACACGCTGATTGGCGGCAGCGGCAACGGCACTTACGCGGGTGCCGGGGACATTGACGATCTGGCGGTGTGGAACCGCGTGGTGACGCCGGATGAGGTCGCGGCCATCTACGCCGCCGGGCTGATCCGCAAGCCGCTGAATTACGCGGTGCCGAACCTGGCGCCGGTCATTGTCACCAACCTGCCCGCCACCATCAGTGTGTCGGCGGGTGGCGCCGTCACTCTCAGCGTGACCGCCACCGGCCCGGGCCCATTCAGTTATCAGTGGCAGTTCAATGGCGCCGCCATCGCGGGCGCGACCGAGGCCACGCTGGTTCTGGCGGGTCTGGACGCCTCCGGCATAGATTCCTCCAGCGACGGAACTTACACCGTGCTGGTCAGCAACGGCTACGGCGGCGTCAGGAGCAGCAAGGCGGTGCTCACGGTCTACAGTCGCGCGGTCACGGGCCAGTGGGATTTCCGGTTCGGGGACCTGCGGGCCACCGTGGGGGCGGACCTGGAATACGTGGGAGATACTACCAACCATACGGCGTTTCAGCTCATTAGCCTCAACGGCGACGCCGTTCCGGTGATGGCGTTTGGCGGCAACACCTCCAGCCAGGGCTTCACGATGTGGCACGGGGCCATGCCCAATGGGGGCGGCCAGTTTGTCAACCAGTACACGCTGATCCTGGACGTGATGTTCCCGACGTCCAGCAGCGGCCAATGGCGGGCCTTGCTGCAAAGCGATCCGTTCAACCACCCGGGCAACGATGCGGACTTCTACGTCGGCGGCGCCGACGCCAGCCCGGCGCCCAATGGCATTGGGGCCGAAGGCCAATACGACGGCCCGCTGGCGGCCAACACCTGGTATCGGGTGGCGTTTGCGGTGGACCTCACAGCCTCCGCCGGCCAGCAGCTCAGCAAGTATGTCAACGGCTTGCTGGTCGGCAGCCAGTCGTTGTCCGGCGGTGTGGATGGCCGTTTTGCGCTGGGCCCGGCGGCGCAGCTCTTCACCAGCGGGCTGAGCGAGGGCGCGACCCAGCCCGGTTATGTCAGCAGCATCCAGTTCGTAAATGGCTGTTTGTCCGCGGCGGCCATCGCGGCCCTGGGCAGTCCCAGCGCCGACAAACTGCCACCCGGAAGCGCCGCCATCCAAATCACCAACCTTTCGCTGAACGCCTCGCAGGTGACCTTGAACTGGGACGGCCCCGCGGGCCGGTTCCAAGTGCAGAACTCCCCGGCGGCCGCCCCCTCGGCCTGGCAGCCGGTTGGCCCCCTGAGCTCCAATCACAGCCTCACCCTGCCCGCCAGTGACGAGATCGGTTTCTACCGGGTCACCCAGTTCCCCTCGGAAATCCAGATCGGCCAGTTGCCTTACGGAGAGCAATGCATTTCCTCCAAGGAGATCATTCGCGCCGCCGGCCGCCAGGTTCAGTTCTTTGGATTGCCGGGGGACCTTGTGCTCTCGCCGGACGGCACGACGGTTTACATCAAGAACCACAACAACATGTGGGTGGTGGACGCGGCTTCGTGGACGCTGGTGCAATCACTCGGCTACCCGGCCAGCGGCGCATCCATGCATGGCATTGCCGTCAGCCCCGACGGTTCACATGTCTATGTAACCAGCTCCGCCAACCAGCTCTACGATTGGGAAGTTGCCGGCGGAATGGTCTCCTACTCGCGCACCATTTCCCTGGCTTCGGGTTCGGATCCGTGCGGCCTGGCCATTTCGGCGGATGGGACCAAGGCCTACGTTTGCCTCTCGATCAAGAACAAGCTGGCGGTCGTGAACCTGGCCAGCGGCACGGTCAGCCAGCAGATCAGCGTCGGCATCGCCCCGTGGGACGTGGTGCTCTCGCCGGATGGCAACACGGCTTACGTTTCGGACTGGGGCGGCCGTCACCCGACCACTGGGGATCTGACGATGAAGTCGGCCGGGACGCCGGTGGTAGTGGACGAGCGGGGGGTGCACACCAGCGGCGTGGTGTCGGTGGTCAATCTGGCCAGCGGCGTCGAAACCGCCCAGATCGCAACCGGCCTGCACCCGTCGGACCTGGTGCTCAGCCCGGATGGCAACACGCTCTATGTGGCCAACGCCAACTCCGACACGGTGACGGTGATTGACACGCAAACCAAAACGGTCCGGGAAACCATCTTGGTCCGGCTTTCCTCCACGCTGCCGTTTGGCAGCTCCTCAACCCTGCCGTTTGGCAGTGCCCCGGGCGGCCTGGCCTTGAGCAAGGATGGAGCCAGCCTGTTCGTCGCCGCCGCCGGCAACAATGCCGTTGCGGTGCTCGAATTGCCTAACGCCCAGCACACTCACAGCGTGGTGCAGGGCTTCATCCCGACCGACTGGTATCCCGGCGCGGTGGTGACTGACAGCAACTCCATCTATGTGGTCAATGTCAAAGGTCTGGGCACCCGCTACGGACAGCCCAACACCCTGGCTTACACCGCCACCGGCTACTATTTGGGCACCGCTAATTGCATCCCCATTCCCTCGGCCGAGGCCCTGAGCAAATACAGCGCCCAGGTCAATAGAAACGGCCGCCTCAGCCACATGCAGCAAGCCCTGCGGCCACCGCGCGCCGGCCAGGCGCCCGTGCCGGTGCCAGCCCATGCGGGCGAGCCCTCCGTCTTCCAGCACGTGGTCTATATCGTGAAAGAGAACAAGACCTATGACCAGATATTCGGAGATATGGCCCAGGGCAACGGCAATCCCAGCCTGTGCATCTATCCCCAATACTTCAGCCCGAATCATCACGCCCTGGCCCAGCAATACGTCCTGCTGGACAATTTCTACTGCAACGGCGTCAACTCGGCGGTCGGCCATAACTGGTGCACCGAGGCCAACGACAGCGACCATCTCGAAAAATCCTTCGGCGGCTTCGTGCGCAGCTACGGCTCCAGCGGCGATCCCCTGAGCTATGTCCCGACCGGGTTCATCTGGAACAACGTGCTCGAACACGGGCTCACCTTCCGCAATTACGGCGAGTTCGCCAGCGGGATCGTTCCCAGCGGCGCTTCCTGGGGCGACCTTTACGCCGACTACACCAACGGCACGCATTCCATCCTCTTCACCAATCGGATCCCCCTGGCCCCGCTCGTGCCCTACACCTCCACCAACGTGCCCGGCTGGAACCTGAACATCCCCGATGTGGTGCGGGCCTACGGCTTTATCAAGGAGCTCAACGCCGCCCAGGCCCGCGGCAGTTGGGAAACCTTCCATTTCCTCTGGCTGCCCAACGATCATACCGGCGGCACCCCGTCGGCCCGCGCGCAGGTCGCCGACAATGACCTTTCCCTGGGCCAGGTCGTGGAGGCCATCACCAAGAGCATTTTTGGCAGCAACACCGTCATCTTCGTCATCGAAGACGACCCGCAGAGCGGCTACGATCACGTGGACGGCCACCGCTCCATCTGCCTGGTTATCAGCCCCTACACCAAGCGCAACCAGGTGATTAGCACCTTCTACAACCAGGCCGGCGTGGTGCATACCATGGAGCGCATCATGGGCCTGCCGCCGATGAATCAGGGAGACGCCATGGCGCCCATCATGTTCGAGTGCTTCACCAATACGCCCGACTACACTCCCTACACCGCCTTGCCCAATAACATTGACCTGGTCTCTGGCGACACGGCCATGCTTTCTTCCAAGGCCCGCTACTATGCCAAGAAGGTCCAGAAGATGGACCTCAGCTATGCGGATCGCATCAACGATGACGTCTTCAACCGCTTCATCTGGCACTCGATCAAAGGCAATGCCCGCTACCCGTCCGAATACGTCGGCGGCCACGGCAAAGGACTCAAGAAGCTCGGCCTCGTCCTAGCCAAGACGCAACAGGATGATGACGACTAAGCCCGGTTGAGCGGCAGTAGTCTCGCCCGGGGCAAAGGCGCGAATACCGAACGGCGGGACGAGCCGCGCCCGCCCGGTTCAAACACTCAGCCTCGAGCCGAAGCCCGACGGTTTAGGAGACCGGACCCGGCTCTGCCGACGCCGCCGTCGGCGCTGGCCGCTGGCTCGACGCGGATTGGTCCGGCGTCTCCGGGGCCTCGTCCTGCTGGGGATTCTTGGCGCGCTTGTTGCGCGGAAGGGGACTGACCACCGCGTTGAGATCGCGGTCGCCGAGCATCTTCGGCGGCGAATCCGCCTGCCCCCACGGGGCAACTTCCTTGACGAAGCGGTTCACCACCTCAAACCCGAATTCCGTGTGCGCCTTCTGCCGTCCGCGGAACCGCAGCTTGATCCGCACCTTCATGTCTTCACACAGAAAATCAATGGCCTTGCCGAGCTTGGTCGCGAAATCGTGCGCGTCAATCGTCGGCGAGAGTTGAATCTCCTTCATCCTGCTCGCCGCCTGGCGGCCGGAGGAGTCCTTGTGCCGCTTGGCCTCCTCGTACATGAACTTGCCGTAATCCACGATCCGGCACACGGACGGCGTGGCGTTGGGCGCGATCTCCACCAGGTCGAGCCCCTTGCCCATCGCGATGCGCAGCGCCTCGTTGAGCGACATTACCCCGAGCTGCTGCCGGTTCTCGTCAAGCACGCGCACTTCGCGTGCGCGGATCTTGCCGTTGCGGCGATGGAGGGGCTCCCGGGAATAACGTGAACGGAAGGGAAAGGGGCGGCTCAATCAAACCTCCCCGGCTGGAGTTCATTCATGCGGCGATATTCTGCCAAACTTGCTGCCACTGCGTAATGGTTAATGACTACAAGGCTATTTTCGCACGTCGCCGCTCGCAGGCAAGCATAATGTGACATCCCGGCAATCCGCGGGGCATCTCAATCCCCGGCCACCACCCGGCCAGCAGCCCGGCGCGCGATGTTGGCGGCGGCCAGGACTTTAGCCTTTTCTTTCCCCGCCGCGCCCGTACTCTTCCTCGCATTCGCGTATGGGTCTAAAGCTGTTCAATACCTTGTCCCGCTCGGTGCAGGAGTTTGTCCCCCTGGACCCGGCCGGCAAGACGGTCGGCCTCTACTGCTGCGGGCCGACGGTCTATGACTTCGCCCACATTGGCAACTGGCGGACCTTTGTGTTCGGCGACCTGGTGCGGCGCTACCTGGACTTCAAGGGCTACGCGGTCCGGCACGTGATGAATGTCACGGATGTGGATGACAAGATCATCAGGCGCGTGCGTGAAACCGGGACGCCCCTCCGGGAGTTCACCGGCAGGTTCGAGAAGGCCTTTTTTGACGACCTCGACAGCCTCAACTGCCTGCGGCCGCAGCAGACGCCGCACGCGACGGAGCACATTGGCGACATCATTGCCCTGATCGAGAAACTGGTGGCGCGCGGCCTGGCCTACTCCGCCCCCGACGGCTCGGTGTATTTCAGCATCGAGAAGTATCGCGGTGGCGGCTCGTGCTACGGCCAGTTGGTGAAGCTCAACTTCGAGGAAATGCGCGTGGGCGAGCGGGTGCGCAGCGATGAATACGAGAAGGAAGCGGTCGCCGACTTCGCGCTATGGAAAGCGCGGGTGCCGGAGGACGGCGATGTGTTCTGGGCCAGCCCGTGGGGCGAGGGCCGCCCCGGCTGGCACATCGAGTGCAGCGCCATGAGCATGAAGCTGCTCGGACCGAGCTTCGACCTGCACCTTGGCGGCGAAGACCTGATGTTCCCGCATCACGAAGACGAAATTGCGCAGAGCGAGGGCGCGGGGCTCCAGCCGCCCGGCCGGCCGTTCGTCAAGTATTGGCTGCATGGGGCGCACCTCCTGGTCGAAGGCAGGAAGATGAGCAAGTCGCTCGGCAACTTTTTTACCCTGCGCGACCTGCTGGCGAAGGGGTTCACGGGGCGGGAAATCCGGCACTTGCTGCTGACGGCTCACTATCGTGAGACGTTTAATTTCACCCTCGAAGGGCTGCAGGCCGCCCGGGCGGCTCTGGCGCGCATAGACGAGTGCCTGCTGAAACTGCGGGAGGCGGCGGGCGGCGCCCAGGCCTCAGGCGACTCTCCTTTGGTGGATGCGTTCTCGAAGGCGCTGGATGACGATCTGAATATCTCAGGCGCCTGGGGGGCCGTCTTTGAATGGGTCCGCGACACCAATCGAAGGCTGGCGGAGAACGCGCTGGATGCCGCCGCGGCCGCCGAGGGGCTGGCCGCCTGGGCGAAGGTGGATTCCGTGCTGGGCGTCGGCGCGCCGAGAGAGGTGGAAGTGCCGGCGGAAATCACCCTGCTGGTGGAGGCCCGACAGGCCGCGCGCAAGGCGAAGGACTTCAAACGCGCCGATGCCATTCGCGATGAGCTGAAGGCCAAAGGCTGGGTGATCGAGGACACCGCCAAGGGCGCGCGGGCCAAACGCGTGTAGGATGAAGGGCATCTTTATCACCTTTGAAGGGACCGAAGGCAGCGGGAAGACGACGCAGATTTCCCTGCTGGCGGAGCGCCTGCGCTCGATGGGCCACAGCGTCCGCACCTTGCGCGAACCCGGCGGCACCCCGATCGGCGAAGAGATCCGCCACACACTCAAGCACAGCCCCGCCAACCACGCCATGACCTCCGAGGCCGAGCTGCTCCTGATGAACGCCAGCCGCGCGCAATTGGTCCGCGAGGTCATTCGCCCCGCGCTGGCGTCGGGGCAAATCGTCCTGTGCGACCGTTTTTATGATTCCACCACCGCCTACCAGGGCTATGGCCGGGAACTGGATTTGCGGATGGTCAAGAACATCATTGATGTGGCCGTCGGCGACACCCGGCCGGACCTGACCCTGGTCTTTGTCGTTCCACACGAAATCAGCGAGTCGCGCCTGCGCGCCCGCCAACCCACGCTGCCTTTGACCATCAAGCGGGACCGGTTCGAGGAAGCAGACCATACTTTCTTCGCCCGGGTGGCCAAAGGCTACCAGGCCATCGCCGCCGCGGAACCGCAGCGCGTCCGGCAATTCGACGCAACCGGGGACGTAGCCAGCATCCAGGCCGCTATCTGGAAGCAGGTGCAGCCGCTCCTTAAGCGCAGCGACAAGCTGGCGCGCTGAGCGGCTCGACTTCGCGCAGCCGGCGGCCTGAGGAGCGCCAGCTCGCGCTGCCGCAGGCGCCCTTCGTTGGAGCGCCTTGAGGCTGCCGCCATGGCGGTGCCAGGGAAGACCGGCCGTGTGTGTAACCCATTGTGGCCCTGACACTTAAGCCAAACCACCCCCGCAACGTAGACATTCGGCAAACCCGCCTCCGCGTCAGCCCTGCAGGAGCCAGTGCCTAGACCCATCTTCGACACTTGCAAAAGGGAGCATTGCTGATAATCCATGACTTACGAAGGCGGCAAGCGGCTGTGCCAACACACTTCCGTCGCGACCCACTGTCGTGTCAAAGCTCTCGAATCGTCGGCGGCACGGCCACGCCGGCGGCGCGAATGGCTTTGTGCGCGTCGCCCGTGAACTGACTGCGCAGGAGGTAGTGGCGTCCCCGGAAGACGGTTTCGACTTCCTGGAGGTTGTCCAACCCGCGCACCACCTCCGCCCACTCCCACGCCTCTTGGCGTTGGGCCAACCGTTGCTCCAGTTCGGTTTTGAGCAACAGGGCCAGGAAGCTGCAAAACACATGACCCCGAATCGTCTCATCACACTTGTGGTAGATCGGCCGCGTCTCCAGGATGGATTTGGTCGTGCGGATCAGGGCTTCGACCCGCCACAGCCCTTTGTACTGCAACGCCACGGTCGGGGCGGCATAGTCCGTGTTGGTGCGCAACACCCACAGGCCATCAAAGCGCGCCTCCTGCGCCAAGCGCTCCTCATCCACCGCGAAGTGACCTGGCCCCTCCAGCTTCAGGTAGCGCCGATACCCCTTGTTGCCCACCAAGCTCTTGTCCCCTTGTTTCAACTGCTGCCGCAAGTGCGCCACGATGGCGGCGCGGTCATGGGCATCCTTCCGGCGCTCTTCCTCATTCAAACAGACGACGTAGCGCCGACCCTGGACCAGAACGGGGCGGACTTTCAACGGCGCGGGGTCGTGGCTCGACGTGCGCTCCGGCTGGACCTCCTGCCAAGGGCCGCACGTCTGGAGCACCGTCTGGGACACTTCCTTCTGCCGGCGCATCCGCGCGCCCAGGATGTAACGCACCGGCGGCTGGGCAGCTTCCAACTCCGCCAGCACTTTCCGGCTGATCATCCCCCGATCGGCCAAAACGCACAACTCCCGCACCCGAAAGCGCCGTTTCATCCGCTCGACCACCGGCAGCAACGTTTTCACGTCGGTCGTGTTGCCGGGCCACAGCTCGCAGCAGAGTGGCCAGCCCGCGCTGTCCAGCGCAAAGCCCACGATCATCTGCGGCAAGTCGGGCCGATGATCCTTGCTGTGACCGTGGCGGCCCAGCGTCTGCCCGCCTTGTCCCTCGAAATAGATCGAGGTGGTGTCGAAGAAGACCAGATCGACTTGCGTGAACAAGTCGCGCCGCCGCTCAAAGAGCGCCTCCTCGATCCGGTCCTTCACGCACCGCGGGCTGCCCAGTGTCGGACACTCTTGGGACAGCGCTTCGTCCAGAAACGCCATGGCCCGATACAAATGGTGCAACTCCAGCCGGTCGGCGCCTCTAATGCGATACGCCTCGCGCCAGCGCTCCGCCGCCCGATCACTGCCGGAGGCAAACAGCCGGTGCAGCACCGTCAGGTAGATTGCCCGCTCCACATCGAACCCGTAGCGTCGCTCCCGCAACAACCCGGCCAGCACCGCCCCGATCCCCGTCTGCTCCCACAACCGTCCAAAGACCAGCTCGGGGCCGATCTTCTTGACGACCACCGCTTCGGTCTGACCCGCCGCCTGCGCATCCAAGACCACCAACCGACGACTCAACCGCAGCCCCGAACGCAGCAGCGCGTCCAACTGTCCACTGGCCTGCAAGACATCCAACCGTCCCAGCGATAGCAGCGTCTGCTGTTTGACGGCACCCCCATCCCGGTAGCTGCGGGCAATTTGCACGTACTGGTGTCGGCCGGCTCGCGTGACGCGGAAAAACATGGCATCGGTCTTTGCCTACCCCAGGTAGTCCGCGACGGCTCCCTCTGCAACCCACAAATGCCTGCCTCGCCATTTATTGCCAACACATTTCAACCTCCCAGAAACCCACCCCGTGAAATCCCTAACAAACTCTACGATTCAGTAAACCATCATGCTCGGCGGTGTCGAAAACGAGCTAGACAGGTACGAGGTAGCACCAGGCTTAATAGATAATCTATGAAGCCTGGTGCTACCTCGTACCTGGAGTTTGGACATTCTGGAAGGCGCGACTTGGGCGAAAGGGTTTGGGTTTTATCAGGCGGCAGCGGCTTGGACCATGGTCTGGCAGGTCGCGGGGGCATTGCCGGTGACAAAGGGCATCGGGTTG